>Ga0208566_1000326_pt1 | contig 33563 bp, 35 predicted proteins | sample PL_2010_150m_FD_184159 | JGI IMG/M metagenome (GOLD analysis project Ga0208566, IMG submission 184159) | Freshwater microbial communities from Powell Lake, British Columbia, Canada to study Microbial Dark Matter (Phase II) - PL_2010_150m... | ecosystem: Environmental > Aquatic > Freshwater >...
CCATTGTCCAAAATTCCCCACTGCTGCCTCCCGTAGGAGTCTGGACCGTGTCTCAGTTCCAGTGTGGCTGGTCGTCCTCTCAGACCAGCTACGGATCGTCGCCTTGGTGAGCCTTTACCTCACCAACAAGCTAATCCGATATCGGCCGCTCCAATCGCGCGAGGCCTTACGGTCCCCCGCTTTCACCCTCAGGTCGTATGCGGTATTAGCTAACCTTTCGATTAGTTATCCCCCACGACTGGGTACGTTCCGATACATTACTCACCCGTTCGCCGCTCGCCGCCAGGGTTGCCCCCGCGCTGCCGCTCGACTTGCATGTGTAAAGCATTCCGCCAGCGTTCAATCTGAGCCAGGATCAAACTCTTCAGTTCAATCTGTCTATTTTGTTGCTCACTCAAACGAATATCAGAGGTCAAACTTTCATTCGACCTTCTTACTTCGTGTAAATGCTTGCTTCTATACTCTTAGCATCCAGCAGCAGCAGATTCTTTGTTTCGCACTTTCGTACTAAACTCAGAACTCAATCCAGATCTTTCAACCCGGATCAGTATCCGTACCTTCGATTTCGGCACGACTACCCGCTGCCACCTCCAGCACAGCAAGCACCTACACCTATCGGTTGTTTGGTTTTTAAAGAACTCCCGCCTTGTTTCGCGGCTCCGCAATCAGCAGAGAGGGGCGATTATAGGGAGAGATTTTCAATGTGTAAACCCCTTCGCTATTTTTTCTTTCCGCATCCGCAAAAATTCTTGTTGTCGCGGGCATCGTAGAATTCTTTGCCATGACCCCGTATGCGCTGATCCGACCATTTCTCTTTGCTCTTGACGCCGAACGCGCCCACGAATTGACGCTCCGCCTGCTCGCCATAGGCGACTCGCTGGGATTCCCGCACCCGTCCGCGGCCGGCAACAAGGTGGTCGAAGTCATGGGGCTCAGGTTCCCCAACCGCGTCGGGTTGGCAGCCGGTCTGGACAAGGATGGAACGGCCATCGACGGCCTTAGTCGTCTTGGCTTCGGCTTTCTGGAGGTAGGCACGGTTACGCCACGCCCGCAACCGGGCAATCCCAAGCCCCGTCTGTTTCGACTCCCGGAACATCAGGCCATAATCAACCGCATGGGTTTCAACAACCTGGGAATCGACGCACTGAGCGAGCGGTTGGCGAACGTGCGCTATCAAGGCATTCTGGGGATCAACATAGGAAAGAACTTTGATACCCCTATCGAGAAGGCAGCCGATGATTACCTGATCTGCATGGATAAGGCCTATCCACTGGCGAGCTATGTCGCGATCAATGTGTCATCGCCCAACACCAGGAATCTGCGTCAGTTGCAAGAGGCTTCGGAACTTGACACCCTGCTGAGCGCGCTGAAATCCCGCCAGACGGCGCTTTCAGATCGGCATGGCAAGTACGTTCCGCTGGCGCTCAAAATTGCACCCGATCTTGATGCCGCTCAAATCGCCGACATCGCCGACGCGCTGAGGCGGCATCGAATAGATGCCGTAATAGCGACCAACACCACACTTGGTCGCGAAGGCGTCGAGGCATCACCCATTGCGGGCGAAGCCGGCGGGCTATCCGGCAGTCCGCTGTTCAAGAAATCGACTGCGGTGATTCGCAGTCTTGCGCAGGCGCTGGCCGGCGAGTTGCCGATCATCGCCGCCGGCGGCATCACCAGCGGCAGGTGCGCGCTGGCCAAACTGGAGGCGGGGGCAACCCTGGTACAAATCTACAGCGGACTCGTATACAGAGGTCCGCGCCTTATAGTCGAATGCATTGAAGCGACCAACATCTGACTCCGGTGCGCAGGGCGTGGTTGCAGCAAGCAATTTCTCGCTTGCGCAAATACCATTAAAGGCGAGATAATTTGATCTCCACCAATTATTGCGAGGCGCCCATGGCTTTCCGCGAATCATGACCAGCTATCTCTTCGTTGTTCTCGGCGCCGTTCTCGTCAATAACGTCGTGTTCGTCCGCATTCTTGGCCTGTGTCCTTTCATGGGCGTCTCCAGGAAGCTTGAGACGGCGGCAGGCATGGGTGCGGCGACCACTTTCGTGCTGACCATTGGCTGCGGCGCCAGCTATGTCATCGATCAATGGCTCCTGATTCCGAACCAGCTCGAATACCTGCGCACCCTGTCGTTCATCGTAACGATTGCCGCAATTGTGCAACTCACGGAACTGGTGATCCAGAAGACCAGCCCCCTGCTTCATCAGGTGTTGGGCATCTACCTGCCGCTGATCACAACCAATTGCGCCGTACTCGGTATCCCGCTGCTAAATGTCAGCCTGCGCCACAACTTCCTTGAGTCGCTGCTGTTCGGGTCCGGCAGCGCTATCGGATTCACGCTGGCGCTGATTCTTTTTGCCGGGATTCGCGAGCGCCTCGAAGCGGCCGACATACCAATTCACTTTCGCGGCACGGCCATCGCCATGGTTACGGCAGGTCTGATGAGTCTTGCCTTCATGGGCTTCGCCGGCCTGGACAAGTACAAGTAGCCATGCTCGCGGCGCTTCTGGTCATGGCGTTGGGCGCCGTCCTGGTGGGTGCAGCACTCGGCTACGCGGCGGTCCGGTTTCGCGTCGAAGGTGATCCGCTGGTCGAGAAGATCGACGCAATATTGCCGCAAACACAATGTGGCCAATGCGGTTTCCCCGGCTGCAAACCCTACGCCCGGGCGATCGCCAAGGGTGAAGCGGAGATCAATCAATGCCCGCCGGGCGGTGACGAGGGCATACGCAAGCTCGCCGACCTGCTCGGCCGCGAGTTCAAGTCGCTTTCCGCCGAACACGGAATCGAAAAACCGAAATCCGTCGCCGTCATCGACGAGCAGATTTGTATCGGTTGCACGCTGTGCATCCAGGCCTGCCCGGTCGACGCCATCGTCGGCGCCTCAAAACAGATGCACACGGTCATTGCCCGTCAATGCACCGGCTGCGAACTGTGTCTCCCACCGTGCCCGGTCGACTGCATCTCCATGCAGGCAATTGTCGAAAGCGTGGAAACCTGGAAGTGGAAATACCCTGTGTTCAAGATCAACACGGCACAGCGGGAAGCCGCATGAACGCACTTCAGCGGCTGTTCAAATTTAACGGCGGTGTCAAGCCGGCCTACAACAAGGAAGCCTCGACCCAGCTACCCATAGCCGTGGCGCCGACGCCGACTCTGCTCGTGATCCCGCTGCACCAGAGCATCGGCGGCACGCCCCGTCCCCTGGTGGCTGCCGGCGAACACGTACTCAAGGGCCAGCGCATCGGCGGCGCCGACGGCAATGTATCGTCCGCGGTGCATGCCCCGACTTCGGGCACCGTAGTCGCCGTCGAAATTCGCCTCATGCCGCACACCTCCGGACTTTCGGCATTGTGCGTGGTGATCGAGCCGGATCGCCGCGACCAATGGATTGCGCATCAGCCCTTTGACTTCCGCAGTGCCGCACCGACGCAAATCCGCGACTATCTGAGGGATTCCGGCGTCGTCGGTCTGGGCGGCGCGGCGTTTCCCAGCTACCTGAAGCTCAACCCGGGGAAACAGCGAAATCTGGATACGCTGGTCCTGAACGGTGCGGAATGCGAACCCTTCATCACCTGCGACGACGTACTGATGCGCGAGCGCGCCGCGGCCATCCTCCGGGGCGCGCTCATCATGCGCGAAATGCTCGGCGCGGGGCAGGTGCTGATCGGCATCGAGGACAACAAGCCGGAAGCCATCGCCGCGATGGAAGCCGCCGCCCATGACATCAGGATTGCAGCCGGCGATTCCAGCATCAGAATAGTGGCGGTACCGACGCTCTATCCGGCCGGCGGCGCCAAGCAACTGATCCGGGTTCTGACCGGCATCGAGGTGCCGCACGGCAAACGCTCGACCGATTACGGCGTGCAGTGCTTCAACGTCGGCACCGCGTATGCGATATTTGAAGCGATCGCACTCGGCCGGCCGCTGATCTCGCGCATCGTTACGGTCGCCGGCAATGTAGGCCGGCCACGAAACTACGAAGTGTTGCTGGGCACGCCCATGCGGGATCTGATCGCACTCTGCGGCCCTCTCGCCGACAGCGACCGCGTGATCATGGGTGGGCCCATGATGGGTCTGCGGATGCCCGATGACAGCGTACCCGTGGTCAAGGCTACCAACTGCGTACTGGTCGGATCCCGCAGTCTGTTCCCGCCGCCGCCGCCGGAGATGCCCTGCATCCGTTGCGGCGAATGTGCCAAAGTCTGCCCCGCCGACTTGCAGCCGTTCGAACTGTACTGGTTCTCGCGGGCGAGAATTTTCGGCAAAGCGCAGGAATACAAGCTCTTCGACTGCATCGAGTGCGGCTGCTGCGCCTACGTCTGTCCCTCGCACATTCCGCTGGTCGATTACTACCGCTTTGGCAAGAGTGAAATCTGGGCGCGCGAACTGGCAAAAGTATCTTCGGACGAAGCGCGCGAGCGCTACGAGTTCCGCATGTTGCGCGAAGAACGGGAGAAGCAGGATCACGCCGCGAAACTGGCGGCCAAGGCGGCGGCCAGACGGGAGAAAGCAGCCAAGGCGAAGGCGGATGAGGCAACTGTGACCGTCACGCCCGAGCAGGATGAAAAGAAGGCGCTGATCGCGGCGGCCCTGGAACGCGTCCGCGCCCAGAAGGCGCTGATACAGCCGGAGAACACCGTCAATCTAACCCCTGAACAGGAAGCCGAAGTCACTGCCATTGAAACGCGTCGCGCCGAGATTCGGGAAATGGCGAGACCTCACGTATGGCAGGACGACTAGGCGATCTCACCGTGAACAACTCTCCCTACCTCCTTAAACCCGCCAGCGTGCAATCCGTGATGCTGCGCGTGCTGGCCGCCCTGCTGCCGGGCATCGCTGCCTACGTCTGGTTTTTCGGCGCGGCCATCCTGCTGCAAATCGTCCTCGCGTCAATGGCTGCCCTCGCTGCGGAAGCACTGATACTGGTCCTGCGCGGCAAACCGCTCATGCTGTTTCTCACCGATGGTTCGGCTCTGGTGACCGCATGGCTGATCGCGCTCAGTTTCCCCTCGACGGCACCGTGGTGGCTGACCGTGCTCGGCACGCTACTCGCCATCGTTATCGCCAAGCATCTCTACGGCGGGCTGGGACAAAACCCGTTCAATCCGGCCATGGTGGCGTTTGCGCTGATGATCGTCGCCTATCCGCAACTCATGTCGCAGTGGCCTGCAGCCGGGACGACCGACTTCGCGGCGCAATGGCAGGCGATCTTCGGCACCCGCCCACTCGACGCGATCAGCATGGCAACACCGCTGGATGCCCTGCGGACCGCATTGCACACGGCTGATGCAAGCGCGTCTGTCGCCAGCGTGCTCGGCAGCAACCCCGGCATCGGCAGCGTAGGAGGCAAGGGCTGGGAATGGGTCGCGGCCGGCTATCTGGCGGGCGGCCTGTGGCTGCTGCAACAGCGCATCATCACCTGGCACATGCCGACCGCATTTCTTGCCACCCTGTTCGGCCTCGCCGGGATCTTCAGCCAGATCGACAGCGCGCAGTTTGCCGGGCCACTGTTCCACATATTCAGCGGCGGAGCGATGCTGGGAGCCTTCTTCATCGTTACCGATCCCGTATCCGGAGCCACCACGCCGAAGGGCAAACTGATTTTTGCCGCCGGCGTTGCCATCCTCACCTGGATCATCCGCACCTTCGGCGCCTACCCGGATGGCATCGCATTTGCCATCCTGCTGATGAATATTGCGGCGCCGTTGATAGACATGCACACGCAGCCACCGGTATTCGGACACAAGGACAAGCGGGGAGACTCCCGATGAGCGAACCGCTCGAATTTGCGGCGCGCGATTCCGGTCCGGCGCGTATCGCCATGCGCACCGCCGCGATCATGCTGGTCTTCACGCTGGTGTTCACGGCGCTCATGGCCGGCACTTACAGCGCGACGGCGCCACTGGTCGCCGCCAGCGCGAAGAAGGAAAAACTGGCGCTGATCGGCGAGGTACTGCCGTTCGCGTTGTACGACAACGCACTGCTGGACGACTGGATCGAAGTGTTGTCCGGCCAGGAACTGGGCGTGAACGACGCCACCCGGCTTTACCGGGCCCGCCGGAACGGACAGCCGGCGGCGCTGGTCGTCGAAGCCGCGGCAGCAGACGGCTATTCCGGTCGCATAGGGCTGCTGCTGGCGGTAAAGGCGTCCGGGGAACTGCTCGCCGTGCGCGTCACCGAACACAAGGAAACACCGGGCCTGGGCGACTATATCAACCCCAGGAAGGACCGGAACAAATCACGGCCGTGGATCACCCAGTTCAGCAATCTGGGCTTTGACAGCGTTCCGCGCGAAAGATGGCGCGTGAAGAAGGACGGCGGCCATTTCGACCAGCGCGCAGGGGCCACCATTTCGGCCCGCGCCGTAACCAACGCCAGCGGTCGCGTGCTGGCCTGGGTCATGAAACGTCGCGACAAGTTATTCGACCTGCCGGCCCACAGCCGCTTTGAGGAGGGCACGCCATGAGCGCCTACAAGGAAATCGCCTGGAACGGCATCTGGAAGCAGAACACCATCCTGGTCCAGGTGCTCGGCCTGTGTCCGCTACTCGCGGTGAGCACCAATTTCGTCAATGCGGTGAGCCTCGGATTGGCGACCGTCATCGTCATGTTGCTTTCCAACCTGGCGATTTCAGCTCTCCGCGCCCTGATTCCCTATGAGATCCGCATTCCGGTGTTCATCCTCATCATCGCCGCACTGGTAACGGTGATCGATCTGGCCTTCAATGCCTTTCTGCATGATCTTTATCTGGTGCTCGGCATCTTCATTCCGCTGATCGTCACCAACTGCATCGTGCTGGCCCGCGTCGAGGCCTTCGCCGCCAAGAACGGCCTGCGCGCATCGACTCTCGATGGCCTGGCGATGGGCGTCGGCTTCGTCTGGGTGATCGGGTTGTTCGGTGCGGTCCGCGAATTGATAGGGCAAGGCACGCTGTTCTCCGGCATCGAGATGATCTTCCCCGGGCTTTCCGGACTTCAGATCCTGCCGTTGGACTATCCGGGCTTCCTGATCGCCATGCTGCCCCCCGGCGCATTTTTTGTCCTGGGTTTGCTGATCGCCGGCCGCAACTGGCTGGATGCGCGGGCCAACCAGCGTTTGCGTGATCGGCGCAGCCACGGTCAGCCACCCGAGACGACATCCGTCGCGACATGAGTCCGAACAAGGTCCGCCAATTCTTCTCCCGTCTCGCTGCGAACAACCCGGAACCGAAGGGCGAACTCGAATACGCCACGCCCTATCAGTTGCTGGTCGCCGTGGTGCTGTCTGCACAGGCCACCGACAAGGGCGTGAATGCCGCGACGCGAGCGTTGTTCCGCGACCACCCGACGCCGCAGGCCATCGCTGCGCTCGGCGCAACAGGAATCGCGGAGTACATCCGGACCATCGGCCTCTACAACACCAAGGCAAAGAACGTCGCGGCTTTGTCGCAACTGCTGCTGGAACGTCATGACGGCGAAGTGCCCCACGACCGCGCGGCGCTCGAAGCGTTGCCCGGCGTCGGCCGCAAGACGGCCAATGTGGTGCTGAACATCGCATTCCACGAACCCACCATCGCAGTCGACACCCACATCTTCCGCGTCAGCAACCGCACCGGGCTGGCGACGGGAAAGAATGTAGACGCCGTGGAACAGAAACTGCTCAAGGTCGTGCCCGGTGAATTCCGCCTGCACGCCCACCACTGGCTGATTCTGCATGGTCGCTATGTCTGCAAGGCGCGCAATCCGGATTGCGTGCATTGCGGCGTCTTCGATCTTTGCGCCTGGAAGGAGAAAAATGTTTAATCCCAGCCGTGACCAGGCGCGCCAGTTTCTGATCGGCGCCTGGGCCAGGCGCCGCAACAGGCTGCCCGGCACGGCGATGGATACGCTGGCCGCCGACCTGGTCGAACTGCATCCGGAATACCACGCCCTGCTCGAAACAGAAGACGCGCTGAGCCGCGAATGGACGCCGGAGCAAGGCGAGACCAATCCCTTCCTGCATCTGTCGCTGCACCTGGCCATCGAGGAACAGCTCTCGATCGACCAGCCACCGGGCATCCGCGCCGCCTTCAACACCCTGCAAAGCCGGCGCGGCGACCGTCACGACGCGCTACACGCGGTGCTCGAGTGCCTCGGCGAAATGATCTGGCGGTCGCAGAAAACCGGCCAGCCACCGGACGGCGACACCTACCTCGACTGCGTACGCCGCAAGGCCGGCTGAAAAGTCGGCGCTTGCCGGCCCACGAAGCGGAATTCCCGGCAGACAAAGTCCGAGACGGCGCCAAAGCACCCACTCTGAGATAATCCCTGTATCAACCCTGAAAGAGAACACCATGCGCTTTAAAGGAACCGACTCCTACGTCGCCACCCCCGACCTGATGCTGGCAGTCAACGCCGCCATCACCCTGCAACGCCCGCTGCTGATCAAGGGCGAACCCGGCACCGGCAAGACCATGCTGGCCGAGGAAGTCGCCGGCGCGCTGGGCATACCGCTGCTGCAATGGCACATCAAGTCCACCACCAAGGCGCAGCAGGGCCTCTACGAATACGATGCCGTGTCGCGCCTGCGCGATTCGCAACTCGGCGACGAGAAGGTCAAGGACATTTCCAACTACATCGTCAAGGGCGTGCTGTGGCAGGCCTTCGAGCAGGGCAAGCCGAGCGTGATCCTGATCGACGAAGTGGACAAGGCCGACATCGAATTCCCCAACGACCTGCTGCGCGAACTCGATCGCATGGAGTTTTACGTCTATGAAACGCGGCAGACAGTCCGCGCCGCGGTGCGCCCGATCGTCATCATCACCTCGAACAACGAAAAGGAGCTGCCCGACGCCTTCCTGCGCCGCTGCTTCTTCCACTACATCAAGTTCCCCGACAAGGAAACCATGGGGCGCATCGTCGATGTGCACTTCCCCAAGCTGAAGCAGAACCTCCTGCGCGAGGCGATGGAGGTCTTCTTCGAATTGCGCGAAGTGCCGGGCATGAAGAAGAAGCCCTCGACCTCGGAACTCCTCGACTGGCTCAAGTTGCTGGTCGCCGAAGACATCCCTCCGGAGGTGCTGCGCTCGAAGGACCGCAAGACCGTGGTGCCGCCGCTGGCCGGCGCGCTGCTGAAGAACGAGCAGGACGTGCATCTGTTCGAGCGCCTGGTGTTCATGGCCAGGCAGAACCGCTGAGTTTTCCTTATATTCGCCGCGTATTTCACCGTCCCGCCAGCGCCGACTTTCATGCTGATCGATTTCTTCCTCCACCTCAAGGCCAAGAAGCTGCCGGTGTCCACCCGCGAGTTCCTCACGCTGCTGGAGGCGCTGAAGGAGCATGTCGCGGGCAACTCGATCGACGACTTCTACTTCCTGGCGCGCACCTGCCTGGTCAAGGACGAAACGCACTACGACAAGTTCGACCGGGCCTTCGGCGAATACTTCAAGGGCGTGACGCAGATTCCGGGCCTTGACGCCGACATCCCCGAAGAATGGCTCAAGATGCTGATGAAGAAGCACCTGACGCCCGAGGAAAAGGCCAAGCTGGAAAAGCTCGGTTGGGACAAGCTGATGGAGGAATTCAAGAAGCGCCTGGCCGAACAGAAGGAGCGCCATGCGGGCGGCAGCAAGTGGATCGGCACCGGAGGCAGTTCGCCCTTCGGCCATGGCGGCTACCACCCCGAAGGCATCCGCATCGGCGGCGAATCGGCCGGCAACCGCACCGCGATCAAGGTCTGGGAGAACCGCGAATACCGCAACCTCGACGACACCGTCGAACTCGGCACGCGCAACATCAAGATCGCCCTGCGCCGGTTGCGGCGGTTCGCCCGCGAAGGCGCCGAGGATGAACTCGATCTCGACAGCACCATTGCAGGCACCGCGAGAAACGCCGGTTGGCTCGACATCAAGATGCGCCCCGAGCGCCACAACAAGGTCAAGGTACTGCTGTTCCTCGACATCGGCGGCTCGATGGACGACCACATCAAGGTCTGCGAGGAACTCTTCTCCGCAGCCAAGAGCGAGTTCAAGCACCTCGAGTATTTCTATTTCCACAACTGCATTTACGACTACGTCTGGAAGGACAACCGCCGGCGCCACGGCGAGCGTTTCCCGCTGTGGGATGTGATGCACAAGTACGGCGAGGACTACAAGGTGGTGGTGGTCGGCGACGCCACCATGAGCCCCTATGAGGTGCTGCAGCCAGGCGGCTCGGTCGAATATTCCAACGAGGAAGCCGGCGCCGTCTGGCTACAGCGCATGCTCGACACCTGGCCGCGCGCCGTGTGGCTCAACCCCGAACCGGAGCGTTTGTGGGACTACCGCCATTCCATCGAACTGATCCGCACCATTTTCAACAACCGCATGTTCCCGCTGACGCTCGCCGGTCTGGAACGCGGCATGCGCGAACTCAACAAGTAAGTATCGAAGCAAAGGAAAGCGCCATGCAAACACGTCGCCATATTATAAAAGCCCTCGCTGCGGCCGGCCTGCTCGGCCCCGCAGGCATCTCCGGCCTGATCCGCGACGCACTGGCCAAGGGCGAGGTACCGATCAGGACCGGCCTGCAGAAAGTGCGCGGCGAAGTGATCGTCAATCAGCGCATCGCCACCGAAGGCCAGATCATCCGTCCCGGCGATACCATAGTCACCGGGCGCAACAGCGACGCCATCTACGTCATCGGCCAGGACGCCTACATGCAGCGCGAACTGACCACGGTCAGCTTCGGCGCCGATGCGTTGCAGAACCTGATGCGGGTGGTGTCGGGCAAGATCCTCTCGGTCTTCGGCAAGGGCGCCAGGACGATCCGCGTATCGACCGCCACCATCGGCATACGCGGCACCGGCTGCTACATCGAGGACGAGGGCACCGGTGCCAGGGCGCGCACTTATTTCTGCCTCTGCTACGGCAGCGTCGAGCTGACGCCGACTGCCGCGCCGCAGGAGAGCGAAAGCTACAGCACCACGCACCACGACAAGCCGATGTACATTTACAACGACATGGCCATGCCGAAAATGATGGTGCCCGCCGGTGTGGTCAATCACAGTGACGCCGAACTCGAGCTGCTGGAGAGTCTGGTCGGCCGCGTACCTTCCTTCTATGGGCAGGGCGGCAGGAAGTATTAAGCCGACTCGGTCCTGCCTCAGCCAGGCAGACGGATTTTCCGGTGATCAGCTCGCGCCGAACATCGGCGGGGCAACCTTGATGATCTCGGCTATGGTAGTCAGCCCCGCAGCGACCTTCTTGGCCCCGGCGATGCGCAGCGGCTTCATGCCTTCGCGCATGGCCTGTTCGCGCAGCTTCGACAGATCGGCCCCGTTCGCCACCAGCTTTTTCACCTCGGTCGACATCGGCATGATCTCGTAGATGCCGATACGTCCCTTGTAGCCGGTCATGCGACATTCCAGACAGCCCACCGGATGGTAAAGCTGCTTCGGTTTGGCGGACTTCCAGGGCGCCACCAGCGCGACCCAGGCGGCCTCATCCTCGGCGCGCAAGCCGCCGGGCTGCTTGCAATGCGGGCAGAGCGTGCGGATCAGACGCTGCGCCATGACGCCGAGCACGGTCGCCGACAACAGATAGGGCGGTACGCCGAGGTCGACCAGTCGCGTCATAGCCGAAGGCGCGTCGTTGGTATGCAGGGTGGACAGCACCAGGTGGCCGGTCAGGGCCGCCTGGATGGCCATGTTGGCGGTTTCCAGATCGCGAATCTCGCCGACCATGATGATGTCCGGATCCTGCCGCATCAGCGAGCGGATGCCTTCGGCAAAGTCCATGCCGATGTCCGGCAGGATTTGCACCTGATTGAAGGAGCCCTCGACCATTTCGATCGGGTCCTCCAGCGTGCATACATTCACCTCGGGTGTGGCCAGTTGCTTCAGGGTCGAGTACAGCGTCACGGTCTTGCCGCTGCCGGTCGGGCCCGTCACCAGAATGATGCCGTTGGGTTGGGACGACATGTCGCGCCACATCGCCGATTCCTCGTCGGCAAAGCCGAGCTCGGAAAAATCCCGAACCAGCACTTCAGGATCGAAAATCCGCATCACCAGCTTTTCGCCAAAGGCGGTCGGCACGGTCGACAGGCGCAACTCCACTTCCTGCCCGTCTTGCGTCCGCGTCTTGATCCGGCCATCCTGGGGCCGCCGCTTTTCCACCACGTCCATGCGGCCGAGAATCTTGATGCGGCTGGTCATGGCGTTGAGCACCGCCATCGGGATCTGGTACACCTGATGCAGAATGCCGTCGATGCGGAAACGTACGATGCCCAGATCGCGCCGCGGCTCGACGTGAATATCAGAAGCGCGCTGCTCGAAAGCATACTGCCAGAGCCAATCGACGATGGTCACGATATGCGAATCGTTGGCCTCGAACTGCTTGTTGCCCTTGCCCAGTTCCACCAGTTGTTCGAAGTTCGAGGCGCCGCCGGTGACATCGCCCTTGCTCATCGCGCCCTTGATCGACCTGGCCAGGTTGTAGAACTCCACCTGGTAGCGCGTGATGTCATCCGGATTGCTGATGACGCGGCGGATGTCCTTGCGCAGGATCGGCTTCATCTCCGCTTCCCACGCCCGCTGGAACGGTTCGGCCGTGGCGATCACCACCTCGTGCGGCTTGACCTCGACCGGCAGGATGCGGAAACGCGTCGCATAAATACTGCTCATGACATCCGTCACGGCCGAGAAATTTATCTTCAACGGATCGATATGCAGGTAGTCGAGCCCGGACCAGGTCGCCAGCCATTGTGTCAAGGTATCCAGATCGAGCACCCGATGCGGTGCCTGCAACGACTTCCAGCGCTGCTCGGCAATCACGATCAGCGGATGCACGTCGCCTTTGTAGTAGCGCCGCTCCTGCTTGAAGCGGGCGGCTTCGCCGGCATCGACAAACCCGTCGCCAACGAGCGCATCGACCACTTCGGGCAAGGTCAGTCGGTGTTCCTTGGGCGGATCCTGAGTCATGGCATAAAGTCGGCGCTGGACATACGGCGAACTATAGCCGACAACCCGGCCCGGCCTCAATGCCAAGGTATGATTGCGGCACCAGTTTCATCGAATCGATTGAGGAGAAACCGATTGAAGCGACTGCTCATGCTGGCGGCAGGCTTCCTGCTCCCGCTTCCCGCCCCGGCCCAGTCCGCTACCGACGAGTGCGCCAGAGCACGCGATCCCGTGCGCTGCGAGGCGCGTCAGGCGGCCCTGAAAACCTGCGCCGAGAAGCGCGGCCTTGAAAGACGGGCCTGCCTGGAAGCGAGCATTCCGCCCGTGGATTGCAGCAAGGCGCAATATCCGCAAGCCTGCGAAGCCGCGCAGAGGGCCAAGGAAGTCTGCCGGGGCAAAACCGGCAAGGAACTGAAAAAGTGCCTGCGCGACGAACAGCCGCGAAAGAAGAAGGCCAAGAAACGTCGGCCCGGCGCCTGACGCGCCCCGGATTCCCTGCCACGCTGGCGCCTGGCGCTGCAATACCTTCGGGTTGGTTCCAGCACCGACTTCGGGTCAACTCACCCCGTCGCCCGCGGCATCGGCACCACATTCCAGATCGACTTGGCGTACTGCCCGATAGTCCGGTCCGATGAAAACTGCCCCATCCCCGCGACATTGAGAATGGCCTTCTGCGTCCAGGCCGACGGGTCGCGATACAGTTGTGCCACTTTCTCCTGGCAGGCAATATAGGACGCATAGTCTGCCAGCAGCAGGTAGTGATCGCCCTGTGCGGTCAGCGTGTCGAACACGGGCTTGTAGCGGTCGCGATCTTCGGGAGAAAAGTAGCCGTCGCGGACCATGTTCAGGGTCTGCTTGAGTTCGGCATTGCCGTCATAGTGCAACCACGGGTTGTAACCGGCGGCATAAGTCTGCGCGACTTCGTCGGCGGTCATGCCGAAGATGAAGATATTTTCCGCGCCGACCTCGTCGCGGATTTCGACGTTCGCGCCGTCCAGTGTGCCGATGGTGAGCGCACCGTTGAGCGTCAGCTTCATGTTGCCGGTGCCGGAGGCTTCGGTGCCGGCAGTCGAAATCTGCTCGGACAGATCGGCCGCCGGGATGATGATCTCGGCATTGGACACGTCGTAGTTGGGGATGAACACCACTTTGAGCCGGTCGCGCACCAGCGGATCGTTGTTGACGATGTCGGCCACGTCGTTGATCAGGCGGATGATCAGCTTCGCCATGCGGTAGCCGGGCGCCGCCTTGCCGCCGAAGATCACGGTGCGCGGCGGAGCATCGCCACCGGCACGCAGGCGGTTGTACAGGGTGACGACATGCAGCACGTTGAGCAGTTGCCGCTTGTATTCGTGAATGCGCTTGATCTGCACGTCGAACAGGGAATCCGGATCGACCCTTATCCCCAGCCGTTGCGCGATCACGCGCCCCAGGCGAACCTTGTTGCCTCGCTTCACCCGCGCAAACTCCTGGCAGAACCCCACATCGCCTGCCAACGGCGTCAGCCGGCGCAACTGGTCGAGATCCTTGAGCCAGTCGCGACCGATATGCCTGGTGATCAGCACCGATAACCCCGGATTGGCCTGGTTCAGCCAGCGCCGCGGCGTCACGCCGTTGGTCATGTTGATGATCTTGTCCGGCCACAGCCGGTGGAAGTCGGCGAAGATGGTTTCCTTCATCAGCCGGGTATGGATTTCCGCCACGCCATTGACCTTGTGGCTGCCGACGATGGCCAGGTGCGCCATGCGGATGCGCTTGTCGTGCGTCTCGTCGATCAGCGACATGCGCTGCCACATGGCGGGATCGCCCGGGTAGTGGTGCATCACGTCCTTCAGGAAGCGGTGGTTGATCTCGTAAATGATTTGCAGATGGCGCGGCAACACGCGCTCGAACAGCGGCACCGGCCAGGTCTCCAGCGCTTCGGGCATCAGGGTGTGGTTGGTGTAGGCAAAAGTACGCGTCGTGATGTCCCATGCCCTCGACCATTCAAATTGATGCAGGTCGATCAGGATGCGCATCAGCTCGGCGATGGCGATGGAGGGATGGGTGTCGTTGAGTTGAAACGCCACCTTGTCCGGCAAATTGTCGAGCGGAGTGGCCGACTTGGCGAAACGGTAAAGCATGTCCTGCAGCGAGGCGGAGACGAAGAAATACTGCTGCTTGAGGCGCAGTTCGCGCCCCATCTCGGTGGTGTCGTCCGGGTAAAGCACCTTGGACAGATTCTCGGAATCGTTCTTGTCCTCGACGGCGCGAATGTAGTCGCCCTCGTTGAAGTATTTGAGATCGAAGTCGCGGCTGGCCTTGGCCGCCCACAGGCGCATGTTGTTGACCGTGCCCGTGTCGTAGCCGGGAATCGGGTAATCGTAGGCCATGGCCATGACGTCGTCAGTATTCACCCACTGGTGGTGCTTCCTGCCATGCTCGTCGGCGAAATCGACGACGCGACCGTGGAACTTGACCTGGTGGAGCACCTCCGGACGCGGAAACTCCCAGGGGTTGCCGTAGCGCAGCCAGTTGTCGGGATGCTCCACCTGCTGCCCATCTTCGATAGTCTGGTGAAACATGCCGTATTCGTAACGAATGCCGTAGCCGTAACCGGCGATGCCCATGGTCGCCATCGAATCGAGAAAGCACGCGGCGAGCCGTCCCAGGCCTCCGTTGCCCAGCGCCGCATCCGGTTCCACCTCGCCGATGGCTTCCGGCCGCAGCCCCATTTCGACCAGCGCCGCCATGGCTTCTTCGAATTCCTTCTCGGCGCAGATGTTGAGCATGCTGTTGGTCATGGTGCGGCCCATGAGGAATTCCATCGAGAGGTAATAAACCCGCTTGCGATCCTCCACATAGTAGCTGCGCATGGTCTCCATCCAGCGTTCGATCATGCGTTCCCGCACCACCGCGGCGGCGGCGTAAAACCAGTCGCGATCAGTGGCGGTGATCGGATCCTTGCCGATGGTATAGATCAGGCGGTTATACAGCGAGCGCCGGATCGACTCGGCGTCGAGCGTCGGGTGGTCGAGATCGGGCAAGGCGGCGGGCTTCTTCATGAAACGCTCCCTCGAATGACACTAAGAACATGATACTCGCCGGGCCACCGTCGGCGCGACGGCGGCTGGCTAGGGCTGCAGGGCGGCGCGCCAGAGCTCCAGCTTTTCGGCGAAGCTCATGCCCGCATGAGCCGGACTGGTGGAGGGCAGGACCAGAGCTTCTAAGCCCAGCGCCTCGACTTCCCTGATACGGCGTGCCGCCATGCGGCCGTTGAAGCAGATTCGCCGTAGCGCCAGGGCCGACTTTTGCAGCATGGCAAGATCGTTCGGCCGGGCATCGCGGATGGCCGCGTCGAGGCTGCCTTCGCGTTCGCAGGAAGCATAGACATCCCAGACGGCGATGCCGGCGGTTTGCACCGCGACGACGCGCGAAGCGTAATCCATCTCCTTCAACGGCTGTTCAATCACCGCGCCGAGGATGCGCCAGAACTGGTTTTGCGGATGCGCGTAATACTGCCGCGCGGCCAGCGAGGCCGTTGACGGAAACGAGCCCAGGATCAACACCCGGGCTCGTTGGTCGATGACGGGCGCAAGGCCGTGGAGAATCAAAACCTGTTAGCCACAGAGGTCACAGAGGAAACAGAGAAAGCAAAACCCTGCCTGGTTTTCCTCTGTGCTCTCTGTGCTCTCTGTTACTTGCCCGCGAAGCGGAATCCCAAGTACGCAAAGCGCCTCTGTGGCTAACGGTTTTCAAATAACTAGCCGCCGCTCATCTCCAGCATCAACTGGTTCATGCGCTTGACGAAGGTCGCCGGATCGTCGAGCTGCCCGCCTTCGGCCAGCAGCGCCTGGTCGAACAGCACCGCCGCCCAGTCGTCGAAGCGCTTGTCTTCATGCTTGAGGCGCAGCACCACCGGGTGCTGCGGGTTGATTTCGAGGATGGGCTTCGATGCCGGCGCCTTCTGCCCCGCCGCCTTGAGGATGCGCGCCAGATTGCCCGAGACGTCGTGCTCGTCCGCCACCAGGCAGGCCGGGCTGTCGGTCAGGCGATGCGTCACGCGCACTTCCTTGACGCGCTCGCCGAGGCTCTTGCCGATCTTCTCGGTGAGTTCCTTGAATTCGCCGGCCGCTGATTCCTGTTCCTTCTTCTCGGCCTCGTCTTCCAGCTTGCCCAGGTCGAGCCCGCCCTTGGCTACCGACACCAGTTGTTTGCCTTCGAACTCGGTCAGGTGCGACACCACCCATTCGTCGACACGGTCCGACAGGAGGATCACCTCGATGCCCTTCTTGCGGAAGACTTCGAGGTGCGGACTGTTCTTCGCCGCGTTGAAGGTCTCGGCGGTGACGTAGTAGATCTTTTCCTGTTCGGGCTTCATGCGGCCGATGTAGTCGGCCAGCGAAACGGTCTCGTCAGTCGTGTCGGCAAGCGTCGAGGCGAAGCGCAGCAGTGCGGCGATCTTGTCCTTGTTGGCGTGGTCCTCGCCCATGCCTTCCTTCAGCACCTTGCCGAATTCGCCCCAGAACTTGGCGTACTTCTCTTTCTCCGCGGCATCCTCGCTGTTGGCCAGGTCGGCCAGCATGCCCAGGACTTTCTTGGTGCAGCCGTTCCTGATTGATTCGATGTCCTTCGATTCCTGCAGAATTTCGCGTGAAACATTCAGCGGCAGGTCGTTCGAATCGACCACGCCGCGCACGAAGCGCAGATAGAGAGGCATCAACTGCTCGGCGTCGTCCATGATGAAGACACGGCGCACGTAGAGCTTTACTCCATGGCGGGCGTTGCGGTCCCACAGGTCGAAGGGCGCGCGCGCCGGAACATACAGCAGTTGCGTGTACTCCGTCTTGCCCTCGACGCGGGCATGGGTCCATGTCAGCGGATCTTCGAAATCGTGGCCGACGTGCTTGTAGAACTCCTTGTACTGCTCGTCGCTGATGTCGTTCTTGGGTTTGGCCCACATGGCGGAGGCCTGATTGACGGTTTCGTCTTCCTCGGTGACGACCTGTTCGTTCTTTTCTTTATCCCAGTCCTCCTTCTTCATCACTATCGGCTGCACGATGTGGTCGGAATACTTGCGGATTACGGAGCGCAGCTTCCAGCCGGAGAGCAGGTCGTCCTGGCCCTCCTTCAGATGCAGCGTGATCTCGGTGCCGCGCGCGGCCAGATCGGTCATCTCGATGGTGAATTCGCCGGCCCCTTCGGATTCCCAGCGCACGCCCTGACTGGCTTCCAGTCCGGCGCGGCGGGTCAGCACCGTGACGCGGTCGGCGACGATGAAGGAGGAATAGAAACCGACGCCGAACTGGCCGATCAGGCTCGCATCTTTCTGCTGATCCCCCGACAACTGCGAGAAGAACTCGCGCGTGCCTGACTTGGCTATGGTGCCGAGGTTAGTGATCACTTCCTCGCGGCTCATTCCGACGCCGTTATCGGCTATGGTCAGGGTCTTCGCGTCCTTGTCGAAGCTAACACGAATCCTGAAATCCGAATCGCCCTCGAACAGCCCGGCGTTGTGCAGCGCTTCGAAGCGCAGTTTGTCGCAAGCATCCGACGCGTTGGAAATCAACTCCCGAAGAAATATCTCTCGGTTCGAATACAGCGAGTGAATCATCAGTTGCAACAGTTGCTTGACCTCGGTTTGAAAGCCGAGGGTTTCGCGCGAGGTCTGCGCGGTCTGGGTGTCAGCGGTCATCGGAAATCCTCTTGTAGAACGTGGAACAACGATCAAGAGGCCGATATGGGGGCGGAGAACCCCGTTTCAAGGGAGGGACTTCTTTGGCGCCCGAATCTTGCCCTAAGCACGGTCGGATCAAGGTCTTGCCGCGGCCCTCAGCCAGTGCTCCAGCCACGCGGCCGCCTCATGCCGGCGATCTTGCAAGCCTGCTTGACGTAACCATAGGGAAACAGCTCGAAAATCATGTTTCGCGACGCGCCTGCGAAACGCTGAGCCAGATACCGGATGACGAAGCGCACGTCGGGGATGACCTGATGCTCCTGGTAATAGCCGCGCATGAACCGGATCGCATCCCAGTGGGCTTCGGTCAGATCAATATTTTCCGGACGGGCCAGGGCCACCGCGAGTGCTTCGCTCCAGTCCGCCGGATCGACCAGGTAGCCCTCGTCATCCCTCGCCGGCAATTCCATAGTCGCTTCCATCGCTCATCTCCATGAAAAGGAAAAACAGCCGCGGACGGAATAATACATCACACTGTGATAGAAGCACAATGTGATACTTTATGTCTGCTGCCTCTGGGCGGCGGACGGTATCCCCCGGTGGGATGGTGGGATATGTCAGGCGCCGTCCAGGCGGCGGACGGTATCGCCTGACGGGATATAGGGGTATTCAAACCGATGGATGTTCTGCGACATGGCAAAAGCGGCAATCACCAAAAGAGAATTTGAAGCTCTCTCACAGTTCCGCTATCAGTTGCGCCGCTTCCTGCGCTTCAGCGAACAGGAGACGCGCAGGAACGGCATTACGCCGCTGCAATATCTGCTCCTGCTCCATATCAAGGGTTTTCCGGGGCGCGACTGGGCGACAGCGGGGGATCTGGCCGAGCGACTGCAAGCCCAGCATCACGGTGTAGTTGCCCTGATATCGCGTTGCGAGAAGCTGGGCTGGGTAAAGCGCGAGCAGAGCACGGCAGACCGGCGCGAGGTCGAAATCCATCTCACCGCAAAGGGCGACCGCATGGTGGCGAAGATGGCGGCTTTGCATCGCGACGAGCACTTGAACCCTCAAGGCAGCGGCCTGCTGCCCCAGTTGCAGGACCTGGCAAAGAGATGAATATGAAAACGGACGCCCGGTGAGCGGCCCGATAGCAATAGTCGAGGCCGTCCGCATTGCCCGCATACAGGCGATGCTGGATAAGGCTACGAGCGGGCGCAGATCGCCGGGCTGCGCCGGGAATAGGGCGGCTTGAACGCGCTGGCGCTGTGCCGGCATAGTCGGAGAGGCACTCCACAATTGGCGCGTTGCCTTTACTACTCGCGCGGACGATCTGCCCCGGCCGGATCGCTTCCGGCTCACGCGACAAGCGGATACCGCCGCCCTTGCCGCGCAGTGCTACGATAAAGCCGCATCCAATTTACCGCTTCCAACACGCCATGACGACCGACGCCGCCCCCGCACCCGAATCACCCGACAAGCCCTGCCTTGACGAGCGGCAGATCCGCGACGTCCTGCGCCAGGTCATCGACCCCGAGGTGGGCATAAACATCGTAGCGCTCGGCCTGGTCTACCGCATCGACGTCGCTCCCGGCCATCTGGTGATCGAGATGACCATGACATCGCCGGCCTGTCCGATGGGCGAGATGATCGTCGGCGATGTCCGTGCAGCGCTGAGGAAAGTCCTGCCGGAGTCGATCCGGCCCGATGTGCGCCTGGTCTGGGAACCGCCCTGGAATTCCTCGATGATGGATGCGGCGAGCAAACAGCATTTCGGCTGGACGCCCGGCTAGATGAACGATCTGCGCCCCGCGGCTCGTGTGCCGCTGCTGGTGCTGGGCATGCTCTCGCTGCTTGGAGGCGTGCTGGGCGGCCTGGCACGGCTGGACTGGAGCGTGCCGTCCGTCGCCGTCACGTCCGCAGGCTGGCACGGCGCGTTGATGATTTCAACCTTCCTCGGCACCGTCATCAGCCTCGAACGGGCGGTCGCCATCGGCCGCGGCTGGGCCTACCTGGCACCCGCCGCCGCGGGCATCGGCGGCGTCGCATTGATCGCCGGTGCGCCGCTGATCGTGACGCAAGCCCTGACGGTCGTCGCGGCGACGATACTCGTCGCCGCAAGTGTCCAGGTCATGCGCAGGCAGTTGGCCCCATTCACCTTGATCCTCGCCATCGGCGCACTGTGCTGGCTGACCGGCAATCTGGCCTGGCTCGCGGGCGGCGACCTGACCGCCGCCGTGCCCTGGTGGATGGCTTTTCTGGTGCTAACCATCGCCGGCGAACGGCTGGAGCTGACTCGCTTCCTACCCACCCCGGCGGCAGCGCAGCGTGTGTTCTTTGTCATTGTCGGCGGCCTTCTGGCCGGCGCCACGACCAGCTTCTGGCGGGCTGATGCCGGCCTCGCGCTGTTCGCCGCAAGTCTGCTGGCGCTCGCCGCCTGGCTGCTGCGCTACGACATCGCACGGCGCAATGCGCGACAACAGGGGCTGGTCCGCTTCATTGCCCTGTGCCTGCTCTCGGGCTATGCCTGGCTAGTGCTGGCCGGCCTGCTCGGCGTGGCCGGCGGCTTCCTGCCCGGCCACCCGTGGCGCGACGCGACGCTGCATGCGGTCGGCCTCGGCTTCGTGTTCTCGATGATCTTCGGCCACGCACCGATCATCTTTCCGGCCGTGGTGCAGGTGAAGATCCCCTGGCACCCGTTCTACTATCTGCCGCTGCTGGTGCTTCACACCTCGCTGGCGCTGCGCGTCCTCGGTGGCCTGAGCGGTGAATTTCCGCTGCGCCGCGAGGGCGGCCTGCTCAATGCCATCGCACTGCTCCTGTTTATCGCCACCCTGCTGGCCAGCGTCGTGCGCGGCAGGAGCGAAGCTCAACAGCCTGGATGACGCGAGCCATCGGCGGCTCCCCCAGGAGTCGACTGGTGACTCAACCCGTCAGCTTGCGGTAGATCTCGGCGATCTTCTGCGGCAACTTCCTTGCGTCATCGATCACCGAGTAATGCGCCGGGCCGTAGAGCTGCGGCAGGTAGTCGGCACCATGGCGATCGATGGTCACGCAATAGCTGCGGATGTTCTTCTCGCGCGCTTCGAGCAGGGCGCGGCGGGTATCCTCGATGCCGTAGCGACCGCGGTATTCGTCGCCGTAATCATCGGGGCGGCCATCGGAAAGTGTCACCAATAGCTTGTGGCGTGTGTTCTGGCGCACCAGCAGGCCGGAGAGGTGACGCACCGCGACGCCCATGCGGGTGTAGTCCTTGGCCTCGATGCCGGCGATCCTTTCTCTGGTCGAGGCGTCATAGCGATCGGCAAACCGCTTGATGCGGTAGATGTCGCAATGCGTGCGCGTCCAGCCTGAAAAGCCGTAGATGGCATAACTGTCGCCCAGCGCCTCGATGGCCTCGCACAGCAAGACCAGCGATTCGCGCTCGGCATCATTGACCCAGCCCTTGGTCGAGCCGCTCATATCGACCATGAACATCACGGCCAGCGAACGCTCTACGCGGCGGCGGTGGATGAACAGCCGCGGCGACGGCTCGGCCCCGCTCTTGCGGTCGGCACGGGCCTCGACTTGCGCATCGAGATCGATTTCCTCACCGTCGAACTGGCGCCGCTGCGGCTTGTCTTCGCCGCGCAGGGCTTCGAAGCGACGCCGGATGCTGCGGATCAGATGGGCGTGGCGGCTGCGAACTTGGTCGACCCACTCATGATCTCCGGCCGGCGCTTCCATCTCGTACAGATGACACCAGTCGTGCCGCCATGTCGCGCGCCGGTAATCCCACTCGTCATAGAAGGCATCGGGCTGGACGGTGCACGAAGCGGCGTTTGAAGTATCGACGCCATCGACCGGCTGCCACGCACCCGGCCCCGCCGGATGCAGGACTTCCGGTGGAATCTGGCCGAAATCCTGCATCAGCGACTTTGCCGCTTCACGGGCCGGCGGCGGCAGGCTGAGCAGCTCGGACTGCGGATCGACAACCTGCGTCTCGCCTTCCGCCGCCAGCAGCGGATAGTCGGACTTGTCCGCGTCGGGCCCGTTCGGGCCCGTGCCGCGCAACACATTCAATGCGCGCCGCACGATCGCCATTTCGCGCGTGATGCGGGCAGCGCGAACACGCCGTGCCGCCACCGGATCGAGCGAGCCGACATGCGGAAATTTCGGCGTGTCGCCAGCGCCGACTTTTCGCAGCACCGCCATGCAGACCAGGCTATCGGCGGCAGTGGCGTCCGGCCGCGCAAGATTTTCTGCCGTTGCTTCGAGCGCCGCCGGCCAGGGCCCGCGGAGTTCGGCGATATCGAGCGCGAGGCCCGGCAGTTCGACCGCGATGCAGGCTTCGAGGCGCATTGCTTCAAACAGGGCGAACCAGGCCAGCCCGCGCCCGCGGTCGGACCACATTTCCAGCTCGGCCTCGGGATCGACGTTGAACGTACCGAAGCGGGTCTGCGCCCACAGCATCGCCGCCATGGCTTTGAAGAGACGGCGGTTGCCGGCGGCTTCCGTCGCGACGTCGAGTCGTTCCGGCAGCCAAAGCGTCTCGGTATCGGTCCACGCCGTCTTGCCGCTGACCAGCCTGAGCGGCCGGCCATCGAGCGCATGCAGGAAGCGCGACATGCGGCCTTCGATTGCGGCGAATGAAATGCCGCCTGGCGAGCGCTGTCCGCTGCTCTCGCGTGCCGCGGCGAAATCGTTCAAGACCTTGCGGGTGGCGGCGAGCCCGCTGCGATCATAGGCGTCGAGCCCGGCGCGCACCCAATCGTCGAAATCCTCACCGAGCTTCGCCGCCTGCACCGCGGCAACCGAAACGATCAGCCAGCCGAGATCGTCCGAGGTCTGCGCGGCGACGCCCGCCCAATGCAGCACGCGTTCCTGCATCTGACGCGGCAGGGCCTCGAGCAGCGCCGCCGGCTCTGCTGCGGAACGCTGGCGCAGGGAAAGCAGCAGCAGTTCATCCAGCCGCGCTTCGAGCTCATGAGCGAAAAGCTTGCGTTCGCTCATGAGGATTCAGAACACTGCCGTTATGAGGTCGTCGAGTGCGTCGCGGGTATCGGATTCATCCGCCAGCGGGCGGGCGATGGCGGCGGTGCAGGCTACCGCAGGCGCCATTCCTGCAGCCATCAATTGCGCGGCATGGACCAGCAGCCGGGTCCCGGCGCCTTCGTCGAGCCCGGCACCTTTGAGCTTGCGGGTCAGGCTGCCCAGCTTCACCAGCTTCTTCGCCGTATCGGCATCGACACCGCCTTCATGGGCGACGATGCGCGCTTCTACTTCAGCTTCCGGATAATCGAAATCCAGCGCCACGAAACGCTGCCGGGTGCTCGGCTTCATCTCCTTGAGCACGCTCTGGTAGCCAGGATTGTAGGAAATCACCAGCATGAAATCCGACGGTGCCTCGATGTATTCGCCGCGCTTTTCGACCGGCAGCGCACGACGGGAATCGGTCAGCGGATGGATTACCACCGTGGTGTCCTTGCGTGCTTCGACGATCTCGTCGAGATAGCAGATGGCGCCGGCACGCACGGCCGCGGCAAGCGGGCCGTCCATCCAGACGGTTTCGTCGCCGACGATGAGATAGCGTCCCACCAGATCGGCAGTGGTGAGGTCGTCGTGGCAGGCCACAGTCACCAGCGGCCGCTTCAGGCGCCAGGCCATGTGCTCGACAAATCGCGTCTTGCCGCAGCCGGTGGGGCCTTTCAGCATCACCGGCAGGCAGCTTCTGGCGGCGGCCTCGAATACGGCGAGTTCGTCGCCGGTGGCTTGGTAGTAGGGCTCGTTGGCGAGGCGCACGAGCGACCCGGTCAATGCGCGAACGTCGTTCCGGCTGGCTGGCTTGGCAATTTTCATGGGGCTATTTTTTCTTGTCTTCCCTGGCCTGTTTGGCTTCATCCGCCATGCGCTTCTTCAACTCGCGCAGCCGCGCATCCACCTGTGACTGCTCATAGAAATTACCGTCGCCGGCCTTTTGCGCCAGTTCAAGCTGCTCGACAGCCGCCGGCAGCCTGCCCAGCAGGGCATAGGCTTCCGCCTGCGCGCGATGCTGTTGCAGGCGCTTGCCGAGCAAGGAATAGGTCTTCGCCTGCAAGCCATGCATCCTCGCGTCCGACGGATAGCTCACCAGTTCGTCCTCGGTGAACTTGATCGCGTCCTCCGGCTGGCGAGCTTCCAGCAGCGATTCAACCAGGCCGTAGGCAATGGCGCGCTCCTGCGGATAACGCGGCTGTGCAGCGCGCAGAATCTTGACCGCGCCGGCCGCGTCGCCCTGCTTCAGTCGGAGTTGGGCAGCCAAAGTTTCGATCATCGGTGATACCGTCTTCAGTCGCCGCAACTCGCTCAATTCCCGCTCCGCCGCAGGCAGATTGCCGTCGCGCACACTGGCTTGAGCCAGACCGTAGTGCATGGCGGCCTCGCCGCCGGCGAAGCTGCGGTCCTTGAGCCGCGTTTCGAACTCAACGACCGCGTCGCGCGACGTGCCTTCCTGCGCGCGCAGCTTCGCGCGCACCAGCTGGAACTCGAGCGAATCGGCCACCTGCTTGTAGGGCCGCCCCTGGATCCGGTTACCCATGTCGGCCAGGCGTTCGGTAGTCAGCGGGTGAGTCCGCAGATAACCGGGAGCATTGTTTTCATAAAGACGTCCGGACTGCTGCAGCCGTTCGAAAAAGCTGCTCATGCCGCGAATATCGAAGCCGGCCCGTTCCATCACGCCGAGACCAGTGCGATCCGCCTCGCGTTCGAAATCCCGCGAGTAATTCAGCTGGTTCTGGATCGCGGCCCCCTGACCCGCCATGGCCGCTCCCATCGCAAGATCGGGACTGCTCCGGGCAGCGAGAATCGCCACCGCCAGCGCCAGCAGACTGGTTACCTGTCCTTGGCCCGACTTGTTTATGAGGCGCGCCAGATGGTGCTGGGTAACGTGGGAAATTTCGTGCGCCAGCACAGAGGCAAGTTCCGATTCGGATGCCGCCGCAAGAATCAGTCCGGTATGCACGCCGATATAGCCGCCGGGCATGGCGAAGGCATTGAGCGTGGGATCTCGCAGCGCAAAGAACTCGAACTCCTGCCGTCCTGCCTCACTCTGCGAGGACAGCCGGTTGCCTAGCCGGTTGAGGTAACTGCTGACCTCCGGATCATCCAGCCAGGCAGGGTCGCGGCGAATCTCGAGCATTACCGATTCGCCGATGCGGCGTTCCATCGCAGGCGAGAACTCGGCCTGTGCCGCTTCACCCAGGTCGGGCAGGCCTTCCGCCACCGAAAGGGGGGGCGCGGAAAGGACGCCGAACCCGAGGATGAGGGCGCCGGCAAGCGGATGCAGTTTCATACCGCTATGATAGCGGCTTCACAAAAACGAGTTGTGACAACATATTTCATGAAGCCACCTCTTAAGGCGCCTGGCGCGGCGCTTACGCATTTCGACGCCACCGGAAAGGCGCACATGGTCGACGTCGGCGCCAAAGCCGAAACCAGCCGCGTGGCACGCGCCCAGGGCCACATCCGCATGGCTCCAGCCACCTTCGCCCTGATCGAAAGCGGATCGGCAAAGAAGGGGGACGTGCTGGGCATCGCGCGCATCGCAGCGATTCAGGGAGCCAAACGCTGCTCCGACCTGATTCCGCTGTGCCATCCGATTGCGCTCACCCGCGTCGCGGTGGAATTCACGCTCGACGCCAGGCGCCATCGCGTGACGATCGACGTGACCGCAGAAACCGTCGGCCGCACCGGCGTCGAAATGGAGGCGCTCACCGGCGTTGCCGTCGGCCTGCTGACCATCTATGACATGTGCAAGGCGACCGACCGCGGCATGATCATCGAAGACATTCGCCTGCTGGAAAAGGCCGGCGGCAAATCGGGACACTGGCTGGCAAATGCGGACCGCAAATGACGACAACTAATTCGCAACGCACCGTCGCGTGGTGGCTGTTCGCCTGCTGCGCCATGGTTTTCCTGACGATGGTGGTCGGCGGCGTCACGCGCCTGACCCACTCGGGCCTTTCCATCGTCGAATGGAAGCCGCTGATCGGCGCCCTGCCGCCGCTTTCCCACGCCGACTGGCTGGAACTCTTCGCCAAATATCAGCAGACGCCGGAGTTCATCCAGCGCAATCACGACATGACCCTCGACGGCTTCCAGTTCATCTTCTGGTGGGAATGGGCGCACCGGCTGCTGGGCCGCAGCATCGGCGTGGTGTTCTTCCTGCCCTACGCCTGGTTCCTCGTCCGCGGCCAGTTGCGCGGCGCGCTGGCGGCCAAGGTGTTCGGCTTTTTCATCCTCGGCGGCCTGCAGGGCGCCATGGGCTGGTACATGGTCAAGAGCGGGCTGGTCGACGATCCGCGCGTATCGCAATATCGGCTGGCGGCGCATCTGGGTCTTGCCTTCCTGCTGTTCGGCCTGATGGGCTGGACCGGGTTGGGCATGTTGCAGCCGAGGAACGTGAGAGTCGGCGTACCACCAGCGCCGACTTTCACAATGAGCCTCGGCAACTGGCTGGTGGCGCTGGTGTTCATCATGGTGCTGTCGGGCGCGCTGGTGGCCGGCATCCACGCCGGGCTGGCCTACAACACCTTCCCGCTGATGAACGGAAATTTCGTTCCACCTGAAATCTTCATGGTCGAGCCGCTGTGGCTGAACTTCTTCACCAACATGGCGACCGTGCAGTTTGACCATCGCATGATCGCCTGGTTGTTGATGGGGCTGATTCCCTGGTTTTCGTGGCGGATCTGGAATGAAACCCCGTCCGCACGGCCCGCGGCCATGGCGCTGGCGCTGTGGCTGGCGGTGCAAGTAGGCTTGGGCATCGCCACCCTGCTGTTGCAGGTTCCGGTAGCGCTCGGTGCCGCGCATCAGGCCGGGGCGATGGTTCTCTTCGGGCTGCTGATCTGGACCGGTCACGCGATCCGACGATAGGGGTTTGCCGGCTGAAGCGTGTCGAACCCGACTTGACAGAATCCCTGTCGTCGAATTCGGGTATTGGCATAACTCAAGACGTTCATTCACAATACCCCTATGACAGCCCATGCATTGAAAGCGAATATTCTGGAATCCGTCGCGGTATACGCGGGATTCTTTGAGCTACGCCGTCTTACGATCGTGCATGACCTCTTCGACGGCGGTACTGCAGGGCCGCTGGTGAGAGAAGTCCTGCATCGAAGCGACGTCGCAGCCGCCCTGCTCTATGATCCGGCTGCGGATAAAGTCGTGCTTGTTGAACAATATCGTGCGGGCGCACACGTCGCAGGTGTGGCGCCATGGCTGATCGATATCGTGGCCGGCCGCATCGAGGCCGGGCAGACGCCGCTTGACACGATAACGCGTGAAATCACTGAAGAATCCGGGCTGGTGCCGACGTCGATACAACTGATAGGCACATACCTCACCGCTCCGCATTTATCGAGCGAAAAGGTGCATATCTTTCTTGCCACGGTAGATGCCACATGCATTGAGGGGTTTCATGGTTTGGCGCATGAGGGCGAGGATATTCGCCCGCTCGCGATGGACCGCACCGAAGCGCTCTGCGCGGCACAGACGCGGCCGCTGTCACTATGGGCGGGTCTGGCACTCGGCTGGCTGGGCAACCGGTGCTCCGACCGGAGCAAGTATTCCCCGGCAAAACCCTGACCGGAAGTGTCGGAAGAGGAGCGGGCGGACGAATCGGCCGGCTCACCGCGTTCAGTCATCCACGTAGCGGATCTCGATGATATCTATTTCGCGCAATCCGCCGGGGCTGTCGAAACGCACCGTGTCGCCTTCGCGCGCCTTCATCAGCGCGCGTGCCAGCGGCGAAATCCAGCTGATGCGGCCTTCCTGTGCATTCGCCTCGTCGACGCCGACGATCTGGTAAGTTACTTCCATCCCATCGGCATCGCAGACGGTGACAGTCGCGGCAAAAAATACCTGGTCGCAGTTGCGCTGCTCCGCCGGATCGACGATCACGGCCGACTCGAGGCGCTTGGACAGAAAGCGGATTCGCCGATCGATTTCGCGGAGTCGCTTCTTGCCGTAGATGTAGTCGCCGTTTTCCGAACGGTCGCCATTGCCCGCCGCCCATGACACCACCTGCACCATGGCGGGACGCTCGACCTTGACCAGATGTTCGAATTCGGCACGAATCTGCGCGTGACCGCGCACCGTCATGTAGTTTTTGGTGCCGTCCGGAAGGGCAGACTCGGGCGCCTCGTCTTCGTCAGCATCGTCCGATTCCTTGACAAAAGCCTTGTTCATTTCATGGAAATCACGAGTAAAAGAAGATGCTAGCATTCAACCCGCCATGAATGCACCTGCCCAGCTGCCGCAACGCCCGCTCTCCACCTTGCTCGTCTACGCTGCGCTGATCGTTTGCGTGGCGATGGGCATCCGCCACACCTTCGGCCTGTTCCTGACGCCGATGAGCATGGAGCACCAATGGAGCCGCGAAGTGTTCTCCTTCGCTCTGGCGCTGCAGAACCTCATTTGGGGTGCAACGCAGCCTTTCGCCGGCTGGCTGGCCGACCGTTTCGGCGCACGCCGCGTGTTGTGGGGCGCCAGCGTGCTCTATGCGCTGGGGCTGCTCGGAATGGCCTACGCCGCCACCGGCACCGGCCTCGCCGCCACCGCCGGACTGATGATCGGCGCGGCGCAAAGCGGCTGCACTTACAGCGTGGTATTCGCCGCCATGGGCCGCCTGGTGCCCGACGCCAAGCGCGGCTGGGCGATGGGCGTGGTCGCTGCGGCCGGCTCCTTCGGCCAGTTCCTGATGATCCCGGTCGCCTCCGGCCTGATCGGCGGACTGGGCTGGTTCGGCACCCTTCTGGTGTTCGCCGCCAGCGCCTTGCTGATCATTCCACTGGGCGCGGCCCTGACCAAAGGCCTGGCCGCCGGCGCCGCCGGCATCGGCCAGACGGCGCGTGAAGCGCTGGGCGAAGCAATGCGCGAGAAGGGCTTCGTGCTGCTGATCGCCGGCTATTTCGTCTGCGGCTTCCAGGTGGTATTCATCGGCGTCCATTTCCCGACCTACCTGATCGACAAGGGCATGGGCGCCAGTGTCGGCATGACTGCGCTGGCCCTGATCGGCCTCTTCAACGTGTTCGGCAGCTATAGCGCCGGGCATCTGGGCAACCGCTGGCCGAAACGCCACGTGCTGGCCGGCATCTACGCTGCGCGCAGCGTGGTCATCACACTCTTCCTCTGGGCGCCGCTGACGACCACCAGCGTCTATCTGTTCTCGGCGACCATGGGCCTGCTGTGGCTCTCAACCGTACCGCTGACCAACGCCATCGTCGCCCAGGTGTTCGGCGTGCGCTTCCTGGGGATGCTGTCGGGACTCGTTTTCTTCAGCCACCAGGTCGGCAGTTTCCTCGGCGTCTGGCTCGGCGGCAAACTGTTCGACGCCACCGGCGCCTATGACACGGTATGGGGCATCTGCATCCTGCTCGGCGTGCTGTCGGCGCTGATCCACCTGCCGATAGACGAACGCAGCCTGGAAACGCGGCGCCTGGCCACGGCCGGCTAGCTGCTGCCGGCCCGGGGCCGATTTGGACGGTGATTCGGCCTCAATTCCGGCGGTATCCGACCGGCGCGACAGGTTCCGGGACCGCCGGGAAGAATAGGCCGATTATCCCGCCGCAGCTTCCCGCAACAAGCTTGCCGCAGGGTCGCTACGATGCCTGCATGCCCTCCCAAATCGAACTTTACGAAGCAATGAGCCTGCTGTCGTCGCGCATGGTCGAGGCCGCGCGTGCCAGCGACTGGGATAGCCTGATCGAACTCGAGCGCCGGATTGCAGGGTTGCGCACCACCCTGATGGCAGTTCCGGAAGACAGCAACGCACTGGCCCCCGATTCTGCCCACAAGCGCGCCCTGATCCAGCGCATCCTGGAAGACGATGCCGAAGTGCGCCGCCACACCGAACCCTGGATGGAGCGTTTGCGCCAGTTCCTTGGCGACCGTACGGACTATCGCGAACTGCAGCAGGGCTGTGCCGTCGCCGCCGAAGACTCGTCCGCCGCCGGTTTCAGCACCTGAGCCTGCGGCGCCGTATCACCGGCGCCGACTCCGGTCAGTTTGCCCGGGAATTCCGGATTTGACTGTGGGTGGACGCTAAATCGGCCAACGGTCAATTTCATCCAATAATGTGGGTAGGTCAGTTCCAAGGTTGGCGGCCCTGCGCACCGTCTTGATGTCGTATTCTGGTTCGTTAAAGCTGGCCACCAGATCGAATCTGGCCAGACTGATCTCCTCGAACCGCTGCTTTCGTTTGACCTGCACTCGCTCTGCGACCCGCACCCCGGCAGAATCGCTGCGCGGGAGTCGAGGTTGTTGAGTTACACCGGTTGAGACAGGTCGTAGAGCGTTTCTGGTGCGATATCGATATCGCCTGGCCAAACGACCGTACCGTAATCGACGGAAGCCTTGCCAAAAAGGGGGGATCCCTTCAATTGTGCAAACGGCTTCTTGTCCATATACGGCGTCATGTCGAATACCCGCTTCTCGCCATTCTCAAACTCCAGGAACAACTTGTAGTCCGGCTTGGCTTCGACCTTTACCACGTCCAGTAGGACTTCCATGACGTTCACTCCTTATTGCAGGGGTGCGATACGGAAGGGCTGCTCGCCGGCAACTGCCAATTCCCAGTCGGCGAACAACTCATCCTTGTGGATTTCAATCCACGCCTGCACCATCTTCAGTTGCTTGGGCGGAATGCTACCCCCCCAGTACCCGCCCATCCTCAATAGCGATGGACGCCTTATCTCCCGCGTACCGTACATGAATGTGCGGTAAGTTGTGGCGACCGGCGTCCTCGAACAATATGGCCACCAAGATGCCGTAGAACATGCTGGTGGTTGGCATTGTGTCTCCTTTTTTGAATTCTACTCGTTGTTCAAAACGCGGGGCGCGTCTATCCTTGGACCGGAAAGATGTACTGTTCCCGCGACGGGCTTGAGATGTCCTACACGCTGTGCAGCGCCGGACAGATGGATCAGTTTGATATACGACTGTTCAGATCGTATTGCCGTTGCGCGCACCAATAAAAGCTATGTCGGCGCTTATCCACAGAGAAATTCGGAAAATAAATTGGTAGCCGACGTCAAATCCAGGCGTCACCCACAGTCAAGGCCGGATACCCTTTGCCCGCTGCACATTGGCGTAGAGCGGCATCACTTCCGGCAGGTGCTTCTCGATTTCCTTGATGCGATGATCGCCCGCCGGATGGGTTGACAGGAATTCCAGCGGCGCCTTGCTGTTGGCCGCTGCCATCTTCTGCCACAGGCTGATCCCCGCGCGCGGATCGAAACCGGCCCGGGCAGCGAGGTCCAGTCCGACCACATCGGCTTCGGATTCATCATCGCGCGAGAACTTCAGCGACAGCAGATTGCCTCCCATCTGGAAAGCGCCGGTGTAGCGACCGCCGCCGACCAGCTCGCCGAGCAGACTGGCGCCTAACTGGGTCATCTGGTTCTTCGCCATGCGCTCGCGGGCGTGCTCGCGCAAAGCGTGGGCGATCTCGTGGCCCATCACCATCGCCACCTCATCGTCCGTCAGCCTCAGGGTGTCGAGAATTCCGGTATAGACGGCGATCTTGCCTCCGGGCATGCAGAAGGCATTGACCTGTTTCGAGCCGATCAGGTTCACCTCCCATTTCCACTGGCGGGCGCGGGGATTGAAGCGATCGGCAAAGGGAATCATGCGCGCCGCGATCGCGCGCAACCGCCTTACCTGCGGATGGTCGTCCGGCCCCAGTGCGCCCTTCGCGGCAGCCTGGCGTTTCAGTTGTTCGTATTGCTGCACCGCCTGGTTTTCGATCGCGCCGGCCGGCACCAGGTTGCGCATGCCGGAGGGCTTGCCCACATCGACGCCGTCGGCCCGCACCGGCTGGGCAACGATCAGCGCCGCCAGAACGATCAGCGCACGCAGTGACATGTCACTCGCCTTCCCCACCCAGAACTTCAAGCAAATGACCCAGCAGTTGCGCCAGTTCTCCCGACATCAGGGCGAAGTCGGCGGCAAAAAGGTCGTCGGCGTTCTCCGACTGGCGTTCGGCGTCTTCCTTGATCAGGTCGAGAAAAGCCAGCCGCTTGATCTGCAACTGCTCGGTCAGCACAAAGGAAATGCGGTCGTTCCAGGTCAGTGCCAGGCGGGTGGCCGTCTTGCCGCCGGCAATGTGGCTGCGCACCTCGTCGCTGTCGAGATTGTGCCGCACGTAACGTACGGCAGCCCGCTCCTCGACCGCGGCACACAGTTCGCAATCGCGGTCGATGGCAAAGCTGCCGGGGGCCTGGCCCGCCGCCAGCCACTGGGTCATCGCGGTGGCCGGAGCCAACTGTGTCTTGACCAGGGTCAGCGGCAACTCGCCGAGTGAAAGTTTGAGATGTTCCATGACCTCATCGGCGCGGGTACTCGATGACGCGTCCACCAGCAACCAGCGATTGACCGGGTCGATCCAGACGTAAGTAAGGCCACGCTTGACGAAGGCGCGCGGCAGCAACTCGGCCTCAAGCTGGTCGAACACTTCGCGCGACTGCTTGCGCCCCGGCTTGTAGCCCTGCGCGGCCTCGATTTCGATCAGCCTGGCCTGCGCATACTGCCGCACCACGGACGCCGGCAGCAACTTCTGTTCGATGCCCAATGCGATCAACTGCTGGCGCTGTACGCTGAAAACCAGTTCGCCGTCATCACGCGGCGGCACCCAGCCGCGTGCCGCGCGATCGGTCGCGCCGCAGCCATGGAAAAGACCCTTCTGCAAGGCAGCCGACAGAGACTCGGTGCCATGGGCCCACTCGGGAGTGAGCCGGAAAATCTGGAGATTGCGGAACCACATAAAAAGGACGCTCACCCTTTCAGGGAATAACAACTACCGGTTCGCGTCGATGCGAACGGGCCTGAATTGTAATCACATTGGCCGCTTTGCGACGGCAAGCAAGACGCGCCCCGTCCGGCGTTGCCGGAGGGGGCGCGTCAGGTCAATGCCGGGGAAAGCGGCGGGCCGTGGTCAGGAAACGGCCAGTGCCGCGCTGGCTGCCGCCGCTTCGGCCGCACGCCGGGTCTT
>Ga0208566_1000327_pt1 | contig 33393 bp, 34 predicted proteins | sample PL_2010_150m_FD_184159 | JGI IMG/M metagenome (GOLD analysis project Ga0208566, IMG submission 184159) | Freshwater microbial communities from Powell Lake, British Columbia, Canada to study Microbial Dark Matter (Phase II) - PL_2010_150m... | ecosystem: Environmental > Aquatic > Freshwater >...
GGTGATTATTCCGTTGTTCGATAACGGCGATATCCTCTTGGAACGCCAGCATCGCTATCCCTTACACCGCGATTTTATCGAGCTGCCGGCCGGTAAGTTTGACCCTGACGAGACCGAGTTGGCCTGCGCCCAACGCGAGTTGATCGAGGAGACCGGCTACGCGGCCGAGGCGTGGACTTATCTCACCACGCTTTATCCGTGCATCGGCTATTCGGACGAGCGCTTGGTGTATTACCTCGCCCAAGGCCTGCAAGAGGTGGGTAGCGCGTTGGATGAGGATGAGTTTTTGGAAATCCTGCGCGTGCCGATGACGGAGGCCTTGGCGATGGTCAAAGACGGCCGCATCAACGAGGCCAAGACGGTGATGGGGCTGTTGTGGTTGCAACAGTCGGGACGGGTTTAGGCTGCCTTTAGTCCGCCCAGCGGATTAAATAAAATAAGCGCACGCCTTCTGACGAACGCGAGGGGCCGCTGGCAATCGCCGCGTAAGTGCCTGCCGCAGGATCGGCCTGCCGCCGCGCATCGGCCTCATCCTCACACAGCGTCACACAGTTTTCAGGGAAGCGTTTACGGTCGCGACGCGGCGTGTTAATCACCACCCATGCGGTCGCAACAACCTGGCTCTGCGTATCCGAGATGATGGTGACGATCGATTCGGCCATTCGGTTCAGCGCTTTTAATGCTTGGTGGGCGAGGTGAACTGCAAGGCTTGCGTCGTTGATGGCTGAGGGTCATCGCCCGCCACAATGGGGCGCGCGGAGGTGTCTAGCCCCAACAACGCGGCAAGTTCTTGCTCACGGGCGGAGATTAGACCCAAACACATGCGGATATTTTCGACCGTGTCGGAGGACAACGGGCTGTCAAAATCAGCGCGCGGGGCGCAGTCACGGGCGACCGAGGTGAGCGTCTTACGCATCGCGCGTAAGATTTGTTGTTCTTGGGAGAGTGCGTTTTTGTCCATGGGGTGTCCTTTGCAAAGACTCGCGATTGTGGGCGTGCGGCGGCGTAGGGTCAACCACACGATCGTTAGGGTGAAATACAACCCCATCCCCACCCCTGCCATCCCCTTGAAAGGGAGGGGGAATCGGCTGCGAAGCGGCCGCGTTTCAGCCGTTTAGCGCACCACTTCTTTGAGTTGCTCCAAGATGGCCGGATTCTCCAAAGTGGAGATGTCGGCGGTGATCTCTTCGCCCTTGGCCAAGGTGCGTAGCAAGCGGCGCATGATCTTGCCGGAGCGGGTCTTGGGCAGGTTGTCGCCAAAGCGGATCTCGTCTGGTTTGGCGATGGGGCCGATGGCCTTGGCGACATGGTTGCGCAGGGCGACGACGATCTCGTGCGCCTCGTCGCCGGTGGGGCGGCTGCGTTTTAGGACGACATAGGCGACGATGCCCTCGCCCTTGATCTCGTGCGGCTTGCCAACCACGGCGGCCTCGGCGACTAAGGGGTGCGACACCAGCGCGGATTCGATCTCCATCGTGCCCAAGCGGTGACCCGAGACATTGAGCACATCGTCGATGCGGCCCATGATGGTGAAGTAGCCGGTCTTAGGATCGCGCACTGAGCCGTCACCCGCTAGGTAGAGCGTGCCGCCGAGTTCTTCGGGGAAATACGATTTTTTATAGCGTTCCGGGTCGCCCCAGATGCTGCGGATCATCGCCGGCCACGGGCGACGGATGACCAAGAAACCGCCTTTGCCCCATTCGACTGGGCCGCCGGTCTCATCGGCGATCTCGGCCATGATGCCGGGCAGGGGCAAGGTACACGAACCGGGCACCAGCGGCGTGACACCCGGCAGCGGGGTGATCATGTGGCCGCCGGTCTCGGTCTGCCACCAGGTGTCGACGATGGGGCAACGGCTGCCGCCGATCTGTTCGTAATACCACATCCAGGCCTCGGGGTTGATTGGCTCGCCGACGCTGCCTAAGAGGCGCAGGCTGGTGAGGTCGAAGTTGCGCGGATGGAATTGCGGTGCGCCTTCGCCGAGCTTGATGAGGGCGCGGATCGCGGTCGGCGCGGTGTAGAAGATGCTGACCTTGTGCGCCTCTATCATGCGCCAGAAGCGGCCCGCGTCCGGATAGGTGGGCACGCCTTCGAAGACCATCTCGGTGCCGCCGCAGGCCAGCGGGCCGTAGGCGACATAGGTGTGGCCGGTGACCCAGCCGATGTCGGCCGTACACCAGAAGACATCGGTGGGTTTCAGGTCAAAGACCCATTTCATGGTCAGGACGGCGTGCAGCAGATAGCCCGCCGTCGAATGTTGTACGCCCTTGGGCTTGCCGGTCGAGCCGGAGGTGTAGAGCAGGAACAGCGGGTGTTCGGCCTCGACCCATTCGGGTTCGCAGGTGTCGGCTTGGTTGGCCACTGCGTCGTGCCACCACAGGTCGCGTCCGGCGGCCATGGCGCAAGCATCGCCGGTGCGCTGATAGACGATGACGGCGCGCACGGTGCTGTCGCCGATGATCGTCAAGGCCTCGTCGACCGCTGGCTTCAACGGGATATTTTTGCCGCCCCGCGCCTGACCATCGGCGGTAATCACGACCACCGCGCCGGCGTCTTGGATGCGATCGGCCAAGGCCTGCGCCGAGAAACCGCCGAACACCACCGAATGGGTCGCGCCGATGCGGGCGCAGGCCTGCATCGCGACCACGCCTTCGATCGACATGGGCAGATAAATGATGACGATGTCGCCCTTTTTAACGCCCTGCGCCTTGAGCGCATTGGCGAAACGGGTGACTCGAATCAGCAGTTCTTGATAGGTCACTCGCGTCACCGCGCCGTCATCCGCCTCGAAGTTGATCGCCACCTTGTCGCCCAGCCCGGCGGCGATGTTTTTGTCTAGGCAGTTGTAGGACGCATTCAGACGGCCATCGGCAAACCATTGGTAAAACGGGGCGTTAGACTCGTCCAAGGTCTGGGTAAACGGGGTTTGCCAGACCAGATGTTCGCGTGCCAGCCGCGCCCAATAGCCTTCGTAATCCGCCTCCGCCTCGGCGCACAAAGCGCGATACGCCGCCATGCCAGACACCGTCGCCTGCGCGACGAAAGCATCAGAAGGCGAGAAAATACGCGTCTCGTTGGAGACGGATTCGATAGTTGACATGTTGATCACCCGATTTCTTATTAAAAAAATGACTTCCCTGCGAAGTCGTTAAAATAAGACAATTACACCCTATTTACAACTGCTACCGGTGAAACTTCCGTGACATTTGCCCCACTCATCGAACGCGCCGCCCACCATTCGCGCTGGCTGACGGCCCGCCTATCGGCCCGTCCCGAGCTCCGCACGGCCCTGCTAGCGCAGCTTGATCAGCCTTTTAGCCGAGACGAGATGGTCGATACCTTGGCGAACGCAGGCGTCGATTTGCCCACCGCCCTGCGCCGTCTGCGCGAATCCGTCATGGCGCGCCTCATCTGCCGCGACCTCGGCGGTCTCGCCGACCTCGCCGAGGTCACGGCTACCTGCACCGATCTGGCCGAACTGGCCATCCAACGCGGGGTCGCAACCCTACACGCCGAGTTGGCCGAGGTCCACGGCGAACCGCTAAACAGCGCCGGCCGAGCGCAACAGTTGATGGTCATCGGCATGGGCAAACTGGGCGGGCGCGAGCTGAATGTCTCGTCCGACATCGACCTCATCTTTGTCTATCCCGACGCGGGCGAGACCGCCGGGCCGCGCCGCCTCAGCAATCACGAATTCTTCACCCGTCTCGGCAAACGCCTGATCGCCTTGATCGACGAGAATACCGCCGATGGCCGCGTCTTTCGCGTCGATATGCGCTTGCGCCCCTACGGTGAAGAAGGGCCGCTGGTCAGCAGCCTCGCCATGCTGGAAGACTATTTCTACACCCAAGCGCGCGAGTGGGAACGCTACGCGTGGATCAAGGGCCGCGCCCTGACTGGCGACCAGAGCGAGGCCCTAGAGGCCTTGCGCCGCCCCTTTGTGTTTCGCAAATACTTCGACTACGGCGCCTTTGCCGCGATGCGCGACCTGCACGCGCAGATCCGCCGCGAGGTGCTGCGCAAGGACCGCGCCGACAATGTCAAACTCGGCCCCGGCGGCATCCGCGAGATCGAGTTCATCGCCCAGGTACAGCAACTGGTGCGCGGCGGACGCGAACCACAGTTGCAGATTCGCCCCACGCAACAGGTGCTCAGCCTCTTGCCCGCCGCCCAGTTGCTGCCGCAGGCCACGGTTGACCAATTGCAACACGCCTATCGTTTTCTGCGCGATTGCGAACACCGTCTGCAATATCTCGACGATGCCCAGACGCAAGACCTGCCGACCGGCGCGGACGATAGGCAACGCATGGCCGAGGCGCAAGGCTTTGCCGACTGGCCCGCGTTCTACGCCCACCTCGCCGCGTTGCGCCGCGCGGTCGCGCAGACTTTTGAGACCCTCTTTGCGACCGAGCGCGAGACGGACGCGCACCCCTTGCTCGGCCTCTGTGATCGCCCCGAGGCCGAGGCGATCGCCACGCTGAGTGCACTGGGGTTTAAGAACCCAGCGGCGCGTTATCAACAGCTCACGGCGTTTCGTCGCAGCGCGCGTTATCGCAGTCTGCCCGCCGCTAATCAACTGGCCGTCGATGCCTTGTTGCCGCCCTTGATCAGCGCGTCCGCCGCGTTGGACGGTGTAAACAACAATGCCGACGACACCTTGACGCGCATGTTGACCCTGCTGGAAACCATCTGCCGCCGCGCGCCCTATCTGCGTCTCTTGAGTGAATATCCCGCCACCTTGCAGCAAGTCGCCCGCGTCTGCGGCAGTAGCCCGTGGGCGGCGCAATATCTCACCCGACAACCCTATCTGCTCGACGAACTCATCGACACCCGCCAGCACGGCAATGCCATCGACTGGGCCGAGGCGCGGCGCACCCTAGCGGCGCAACTAGCAGACCTCAATGACGACACCGAGCGGGCGATGGATGCCCTGCGCCATTTCAAACAGACCCACACCCTGCGCCTCTTGGCTCGCGATCTGGCCGGTGATCTCGCCTTGGAAACCCTCTCCGACCGCCTGTCCGAACTCGCCGATCTTCTCCTTGCCGTCACCATCGGGCATGTGTGGTCATCGCTCCCGCGCCGTCACCGCGACACCCCGGCCTTTGCCGTCATCGCCTATGGCAAATTGGGCGGCAAGGAACTCGGCTACGCCTCCGATCTCGACCTCGTCTTCTTGTTTGACGACGACCACCCGGATGCGCAAGACACCTACGCCCGCCTTGCGCAACGCATCAGCGCGTGGCTATCGGCCGTCACCCCTGCGGGGATATTGTATGAGACCGACCTACGCCTACGCCCGGACGGTGCGTCGGGTCTCTTGGTCAGCCGCATTGAGGCCTATGCCGATTATCAACAAACGCACGCGTGGACATGGGAACACCAAGCCCTCACCCGCGCCCGTTTCTGCTGTGGCGATGCGACCATCGGGACACGCTTCGAGGCCATCCGCCGCCACATCCTCGCCCTCCCCCGTGAGCGCGAAAAACTGCGCACCGAGGTCTTAGCGATGCGGCAAAAGATGCACGACGGCCACCCCAACCGCAGCGACCTGTTTGACCTTAAACACGACAGCGGCGGCCTCGTCGATTGCGAGTTCGCCGTGCAATACCTCGTCCTTGCCCACGCAGGTCAACATCCCGAGCTACTCGACAATTGCGGCAATATCGCGCTTTTGCATCGTGCAGCCAGCGCGGGCATCGTGACCCAAGGCATCGCCGAGGCCGCCGCCAACGCCTACCGCGCGCTACGCCGTCGCCAACACGCCGCCAAACTGCAAGGCCTGGAGGCCGCCCGTTGCCCCGCCGCCGAGGTCGCCACGCACCGCCACGCCGTGCGCCAACTCTGGGACAGCGTGTTTGGCGTGATTTTGCACCCCTCATAGCACAGCAGTCATGTCAGCGCTTAAAACACATCACATGGAGCGCGGGCATCTTGCCCGCCAGCGGGCTGGAAGCCCGCGCTCCACCATGGCATAGCGATGGCGTGCGTTTGGCGTGACGCGCTGATCGTTGCTGACTGCGCTACAATGACGCACTTTTTTGAATCTCTGGAGTAAGCATCATGTCTATGGCTGACCGCGACGGCGTTATTTGGTATGACGGGAAGATGGTTCCCTGGCGCGAGGCGACCACGCATGTCCTGACCCATACCCTGCATTACGGCATGGGCGTGTTTGAAGGCGTGCGCGCCTACGAAACCCCGAACGGCCCGGCCATCTTCCGCCTGCAAGACCATACCGACCGGCTGTTCCGTTCTGGCCACATCTTGGGCATGAAACTGCCCTTCAGCCGAGACGAGCTCAACGCCGCGCAACTCGCGGTGGTGAAGGAGAACGGTCTAAAGTCCGGCTATCTGCGCCCAATGGCCTTTTTCGGCCCCGAGGCGATGGGTATCTCGGCCAAGACCTTGTCGGTGCATGTCATCGTCGCCGCCTGGCCGTGGGGCGCGTATCTCGGCCAAGACGCGCTGGACAACGGCATCCGCGTCAAGACCAGCTCGTTCTCACGCCACCATGTCAACATCACCATGTGCAAGGCCAAGGCCAACGGCAACTACATGAACTCCATCCTCGCCCACAAAGAGGCCGAGATGGACGGCTACCAAGAGGCCTTGTTGCTCGATGTCGACGGCTTCGTGGCCGAAGGCTCGGGCGAAAACTTCTTCATGGTGCGCAAGGGTAAGATCTACACCCCCGACCTGACCAGCGCGCTGGAGGGCATCACCCGCGACACCATCATCCAGCTCGCCGGTGAACTCGGCATCCCCGTCGTCGAAAAACGCATCACCCGCGACGAGGTCTATGCCGCCGACGAGGCCTTCTTCACCGGCACCGCCGCCGAGGTCACGCCGATCCGCGAGCTCGATAACCGCGCCATCGGTTTTGAGACCGCGCACAGCGGCACGCGCGGCCCGATCACCGCGCAGTTACAGGCCCTGTATTTCGATTGCGTCAAGGGTCGCTCGGCCGCGCATCGCGGTTGGCTGTCCGCCGTCTGAGGAGTCTGCCATGTCTGAACGGCCCGTTATTCTCGTTACGCCCGAGCAGTTGCCTTTACACTGCCCACCTCTAGGTCAGCCCCTATGGAGCCAGCATCCACGCGTATTTCTTGACCTGTCGCACGGCAAGAGCGAGGCGCATTGCCCGTATTGCGGCGCGACCTATCGCCTCGCGCACGGCGCACATTGATCGTTACTAGGAGGCCCCATGTCTAGATTAAGCATCCTCTTCGCCCTGCTGTGTGCCGTGGTGCTGACCCCGATCCACGCGGCCGCCGAACCGACCCCCGAGCAGATTCAGTCCGCCCGCGTGAGTCAAGCCATGCTTATGTCGGCCCTGTTCGACCTGCGTAAATCACGCCTCGGTTTTGACGAGACCGTGGCCGCTATCCGCCTTGCAGCGGAACGACGCGGCTGGCGCGTTGGCCCTACGCAAGATGCCGGCGCCGCCATGCAGCAAGCCGGGGTCAAGGATGCACCGCGCATCAAGGTCATCCCCACCTGTCCGCCCGAGGCCAATCAACGCCTCGCGAGTGTCACCATCGCCCAAGGCAAGCCGGTGCCGCCCCTACCGTGTCGCATCACCGTGCTGGTTGATAAAGACAAACAGGTGCAGATCGTCAAGATCAATACCGCCCATCTCGCGCGTGCCGCCAAGGGCGACGCGCTCGCCCGCGTCATGGGCGAGATCGCCGCCGAAGAAGAGGCGATGCTGAAGGGGATCGTTGACTAGGCGGTCTTAGAATAACGCGGCCGGATCACCGTGCCGGGTGGCGCGATGTCGTTGCGCAGATAGTGGTCAAAACACATCGCGATGTTGCGCAAGAAACGGCGACCCAAGTCGGTGACGCGTAAAACCCCGTCCTCCAACGACAGCAGACCATCCGCCGCTTGCGCCTGTAAATCCGGCAAGGCCTCGGCAAAATAGGCCCAGCAGTCTATCCCCCACTCCGCAGAAAACGCCGCGCCATCGAGTTCAAGGTCACACATCACACGAGTAATCACATCGCGGCGGATCTCGTCATCGCGGGTTAGGCGCAGGCCGCGCTCAACGCATAGGCCGTCCTGCATCACGCCTTCTTGATAGACGCGCAGGGTCTTTTCGTTCTGCACATAGGTCGTCTGCGTCTGGCTGATGCTGGACGAACCGAAGGCGTAGATGTCGCAATCCTTGTGCGTGGTGTAGCCCTGAAAGTTGCGATACAAGGTCTTGCTGCGCTGCGCGATGACCATCTCGTCGGTCGGCTTGGCGTAGTGATCGAGGCCGATGTTGACATAGCCCGCCGCCGACAGCCGCGCATGGATCAGCTCTTGCAAGGCGAGACGGGTAGCAAAATCCGGCAGGTCAGACTCGGGGATGAGCTTTTGGTGCTTCTTCATCCACGGCACATGGGCGTAGCCAAAGATGGCAAAACGATCCGGCGACCAGGCCAACACCGTGTCCAGCGTCTCGGCAAAACTGGCGACATTTTGATAAGGCAGGCCGACGATGAGGTCCATGTTGATGCTGGCAAAACCCAGTTCGCGCGCCCACGCATAGACCTGCGCGATCATCGCCGTCGGCTGTACGCGGTTGACCGCCTCTTGCACCTTGGGGTCCAAGTCTTGCACGCCAAAGGAGATGCGGTTGAAGCCCGACTCACGCAGGGCAAGCAAGTGCTCGCGGGTCAGTTCACGCGGATCGGCCTCGCAGCCCATCTCAGCATCCGGCGCAATCGTAAAGCGTTGCCGAATCACCGTCATCAGGCGACGGATATCATCTGGGTGCAGATAGGTCGGCGTGCCGCCACCCCAGTGCAATTGCCGCACCACGCGGGTTTTATCGACCAAGGCGGCGACGCTGTCCATCTCCCGTTCTAGGCAATCGAGATACGGAGCGACCTTTTCGTAATGGCCGGTAGCGACCATGTTGCAGCCGCAGTAATAACACAGCGTGTCGCAAAACGGGATGTGAAAATAGAGCGAGATGCCACGCGCCGGGTCTTGACTGGCGGTCAGCTCGGCGCGCCATTCGGCCTCACGAAAGCCTTCGTGAAAATAGGGCGCGGTCGGGTAGGAGGTATAGCGCGGCCCAGCCTTGTTATATTTTTGGAGGAGGTCAATAGCGGCGGTCATGGTCATGGTCATGGAAGATGTGGGGGTGGATTCTAGCAGGACGGCGCGCCTGTACGGATAAGACCACCCTCATGCCTTGTTTTTTAGTGCAAAAATATCATCAAAACCTGCAAATAACGCTGGCAATCATTATTATTTACACTATTATCAGCTCACCTCCCTGACCGTCGCAATGACGGTTTTTCCACAGCATCGTTCGCGATGCTGTTTTTTTCTCTGCGTTATAATGCGCGCCTCACCTCCCTGTCAGCGCGTCTATGTCTGCTCTCCCTAGCGAAATCTTCAAGGCCTACGATATCCGAGGCATCGTCGGTCAGACCTTGACGCCCGCGATCGTCACCGCCATCGGCGCGGCGCTAGGCTCAGAGGCCATCGACCGTGGCCAGACCGAGATCGTCATCGGCCGCGATGGTCGGCTGTCCGGCCCCGCGCTCGCCGCCGCCTTGTCTGCCGGCATCCAGTCTACCGGCCTCACGGTCATCGACTGCGGCATGGTCGCCACGCCGATGACCTATTTCGCCGCCCATCACCTCGGCGCACACTCGGCGGTCATGGTCACCGGCAGTCACAACCCGCCCGATTACAACGGTCTCAAGATGGTCATCGGTGGCGAGACCCTGTCCGGCGACACCATCCAGGCCTTGCGCCAACGCATCATCGACAACAACCTCCACCACGGCGCCGGGTCGTATCGGGCGCATGACATCGCGCCCGCGTATCAGCAGCGTATCGTCACTGACATCCATCTCGCGCGGCCGCTCAAGGTCATCGTCGATGCCGGCAATGGCGTGGCAGGCGCGTTTGCGCCGGCGCTCTACCGGGCCTTGGGCTGCACGGTCGAGGAGATGTATTGCACCGTCGATGGCCAGTTCCCTAACCATCATCCCGACCCTTCCGTGCCCAAAAACCTCGCCGACCTCATCGCCCGTTTAAAAGACAGCGACGCGGACATCGGCCTCGCCTTCGATGGCGATGGCGATCGCTTAGGTGTCGTCACCCGCGCCGGTCAGATCATCTACCCCGACCGCCAGCTCATGCTCTACGCCGCCGATGTCCTCAGTCGCAACCCCGGCGCGACCATCATCTACGATGTCAAATCAACCCGTAACCTCGCCGGCTGGATCCGTCAACACGGCGGCGAGCCCTTGCTGTGGAAGACCGGGCATTCCTTGGTCAAGGCCAAGATGAAAGAGACCGGCGCGTTGTTGGCGGGCGAGATGAGCGGCCATGTGTTTTTCAAAGAACGCTGGTACGGCTTTGACGACGGCCTCTACACCGGCGCGCGCCTGTTGGAGATCCTCTCGCAACACGCCGATATCGACGCCGCCTTTGCCGCGCTACCGGACAGCGTCAACACGCCCGAGCTGAATGTGCGCACCGCTGAGGGCGAGGCGCACACGCTGATCGCCCACCTGCAAAAGACCGCCACATTCGAAGGCGCTGAACGGGTCATCACCCTCGACGGCCTGCGCGTAGAATACGCCGACGGCTTTGGCCTGATGCGCCCGTCCAACACCACGCCGGTCATCGTCCTGCGCTTTGAGGCCGACACGCAGGCGGCGCTCACCCGCATCCAAGCGGCCTTCCGCACGATCTTGCTGGATGCCGCGCCCCATCTTGATCTCACTTTTTAACGCAGCAACCATATGACCACACCCTCCCTATAAAGATGAGGCGCTAAAGGCATGGCCCTTAAAGCCACCATCTTCAAGGTCGAGCTACAGATCGCCGACATGGACCGCCACTATTACGCGGACCATGCCTTGACCCTCGCCCGTCATCCCTCCGAGACCGACGAGCGCATGATGGTGCGCCTGTTCGCCTTCGCCCGCTACGCGCACGAATATCTGGACTTCGCCAAGGGCCTCTCGGTCGATGACGAACCCGACCTCTGGCAACAAGACCTTACCGGCGCGATTGACCTCTGGATCGATGTGGGGCTGCCCGATGAACGCCGGGTACGCAAGGCCTGTGGTCGTGCGCGGCAAGTCGTCATCGTCACCTACGGCCAGCGCGCCGCCGACATCTGGTGGGGGCAAAATAGCAAGGCCTTCGCCAAGCAAGACAACCTCACCGTATTAGGCCTCAGCACCGAGGCCAGCCAAGGCCTAGCCGCCTTAGCCCAGCGCACCATGCGCCTGCAATGCACCGTGCAAGACGGCGAGATGTGGCTCACCGATGGCGCAGAAACCGTACATATCGTCCCCACGATGCTGCAAGGCGCGCGTGCGTGAGTGAGTCGGCCGTGACGGTCTGCGCGCTCGTAGATAGTTTCGTTCGTGCGTGTTCGACTATCTTCGATCTTCCCGTCGCAAACCCGCTAACCCGGCGCTCAACCGGGCGCTGCGCGATAAAGCCGCGCAGCGCCGGTGAATTTAAATGTTAGACCTTTCCACAAAAAAGGTGACAATAGGCACACATTGAAGTAGGCTTACCGCATGAAACCATTTCGATGGAACCCTGATAAAAATGAAATGCTGAAAGTTGAGCGTGGCATTTCATTCGAGGTCATCACTCTTGCGATTGAAGCCGATGGTTTGTTGGATGAATTACGACACCCAAATACTGGGAAATATCCAAATCAGTCAGTTCTTGTTGTGACTTTTGATAACTATGTTTACTTGGTGCCTTATGTTGAAGAACCGAATCACTATTTTCTAAAAACAGTGATCCCAAGCAGGAAGGCCACCCGTAATTACTTGCTGAGGAGCAAACCTGATGAAAAAACTTGACGCATTTGAGAAGGATATTTTGGATGCCTACGAAAAAGGGGAACTCAAGTCCATATCTCCGTCAAAAACAAAATTAACCAAATTCAAGGCCGCCGCCACAGCCACTTTCCTTAAAGAAAAACGGATCAACATTCGCCTGTCCACACCCGATCTAATGGATATTCAAACTCGTGCTCTTGAAGAAGGGATGCCATACCAGACATTGATCGCCAGCGTACTTCATAAATTTGTATCTGGGCGGTTTGTAGAATCACCGTCCAGTCTAACTCTGCGCTCCAAGGAACGCTCCGCCATAAAGCCGGCGGAGCGCCCTGAGCCTGAACGCTAGGAACAGCATTGGGGGCATTGGGTGGGGACTTTGATGCGGGCGAGACGCCCGCGCTCCTATGCAGTCAACTATTGGAGCGCGGGCGTCTCGCCCGCTTTCTCGTCGCAGCGGGGTTGCTTGCCTTCCCCGCTGAAAGGCGGCGAACACGCTAATCGGGCGCCTCCAGCGTCAACAGCATGACCTTGCCCTTGGCGTCTTGGGTGCGTATCTGTATCGGCAGACCGCCGCGCGTGAGGTCTAGCCAGACACCCAGCGTCCCCTCGCCCTCGCGACTGCCCTGCAAATGCCAGGCCTCGCGCTCATCTAAACGCTCCATCCCCAAGGACCGCACGCGATAGTCTTTGAGCTTGCGGCCGTTCGTGACCGGCAAGGTGAATTCCGACTCATTCGCCCGCGCCGTCAGCGCTAGGTGAAAGGGGAAGGTTAAGAGATCCTGCGCCGTATCGGGCAGGGCCACCGTCTCCGCGCCTAGGTTGAGTTGCCGCGCCGTCCAGTCAAAGCGTACTTGATCTTGTTTACGCTCGCCGCGTTGCAACCAATAGCGGCTCGGGCGCAGGCCATCCGGCGCGATCTCGCCCTCGCTCACCTGCACGATGCGGCCCGACATAAACAAGGCCGTAACCCCCGTCGCCTCCACCGTGCCCACCAGCGAATAACGCGCCCCTTGCCGTACCCAGACGAAGTTCATCCGCCCCGCCTTAAAACCCACCTCGCCTAGACGCACGGCATAACTGAGCGTCATCCGATCGGGCAGGCTGCGTTGCAACGGGCGCGCCGGAGGGGGCGTCACCGCGACGGGCGGTGGCGGTGGCGGTGACGGTGGCGGTGTTGGTGGCGGTGGCACGCTGACGGCGGGTGTTTCTACCGGTGCGGCGATGAGCGCCGGCGTGGGCAGCGCCGAGGGGGCAGGAGGAGGACTGGCCTCAGCAACCACCGGTTGCGGCGGTGGGGCGGGGACGGGGACGGGTGCAGAAATAGGGACGGGTGCCGCCACAGTCGTCGGTAACGCCTCGGCCAATACCGCGTCAATCGGAAACTCAATCTCCTCTGCGGGGATCAGAGTCGCCCACCATGCCGACGGCGTGGCGGCCAGCGTGAGGTGCAACATAACGGAGGCTACGATGGCCAGGCCGAAGAGCGTTGGCGGGCGGTAGGCCGCGTGCCGCATCAGTCATCCAGCGGCGGCGAAATTAGCGCGTGCGGTGTGCCGGTCGGCGGCCTGAGCAACACGCGCCCCGCCGTGATCGACACGCGCCCCTCGGCAAACCAACGGATCGCCTGCGGGAAGATGCGGTGTTCCTCCGCCAAGACCCGCGCCGCGAGGCTGTCCACCGTGTCATCGTCCAGCACCGGCACCGCCGCTTGGATGACGATGGGGCCGACATCGACCTCGGGGGTGACAAAATGCACCGTGCAGCCATGCAATTTAACCCCCGCAGCCAAGGCGCGTTCGTGCGTGTGCAGGCCGGGGAATGCGGGCAACAAGGCGGGGTGGACATTAATCAACCGCCCCGCGTAATGGTGGACAAAGGCATCGGTCAAGACGCGCATAAAACCGGCCAGCACGACGAGATCGGGCTGATGGCGGTCGATCTCAGTCATCAGCGCAACATCAAACGCGGCGCGGTCGGCGTAGGCCGTGTGGTCAACGACCGCCGTCGTAATCCCCCGCGCCGCTGCGGTTTGCAGGCCCGGTGCGGTGGCCCGATTGCTGATCACCGCCGCAAACTCGACCGGCAGGTCGGCTGCAAGCAAGGCCTCCATATTGGAGCCGCGACCCGAGATCAGGATGACGAGGCGGGTCATGCCGCCTTAGCGATACTGTACATGCGGCGCATCGGCCGTGGCGACAACCTCGCCGAGACGATAGACCGTCTCGCCCTGCGCGGTCAGGAACTGCGTCGCCCGTTCCGCGTCCGCGACGGCGACGATGACGACCATCCCCACGCCGCAGTTGAAGGTGCGGCGCATCTCGTGATCGGAGACATTCCCGGTCTGTTGCAGCCATTGGAACACCGGTGGCAACGACCACGCCGCGACATCAATCGCCACCGCCGTGCCCGGCGGCAAGACGCGCGGGATATTCTCGGTCAGACCGCCGCCGGTGATGTGCGCCATGCCCTTGACCGTCAACTCGGCCATCAAGGCCAACAGTGATTTGACATAGATACGGGTCGGTGCCAACAGCGCGTGGCCGAAGGGCTGGCCGTGGAAATCGGCGGCGAGGTCAACGCCGCTGACCTCGATCAACTTACGCACCAGCGAATAGCCGTTGGAATGGATGCCGCTGGAGGCCAGCCCCAACACCGCATCGCCGGGCTGAATCTGCAAGCCGGTGATGAGTTTAGTCTTCTCCACCACGCCCACCGCAAAGCCGGCGAGGTCATATTCACCCGGCGGATACATGCCCGGCATCTCCGCCGTCTCGCCGCCGATCAAGGCACAACCCGACAACACGCAGCCCGTGGCAATGCCCGCCACCACGGCCTCGCCGGTATCGACATCCAACTTGCCGCAGGCGAAATAGTCGAGGAAGAACAGCGGCTCGGCACCTTGCACGAGGATATCGTTGACGCTCATCGCGACCAGATCTTGGCCGATGGTGTCGTGCTTATTCATCTCAAAGGCCAGCTTCAGCTTCGTCCCCACGCCGTCGGTACCGGAGACCAAGACCGGCTCTTTATACTTCTTGGGCAGTTCCATCAGCGCACCAAAACCGCCGATGCCACCCAAGACCTCGGGGCGCATCGTGCGCCGTGCGTGCGGTTTGATGCGCTCGACGAGGGAATCGCCCGCCGCCATATCGACGCCCGCGTCACGGTAGGTGTAAGAGGTTTGAGTGGTCATAGAGAGGCCGAGAGGTTGACAAAATGGTGCTATTTTACGCTGTCCGCAGACAGATGGCGATCAACGCGGCGGTAAAGCGGGGTCGTCCACGCGGCGAAACTCGCCTTCGATGCTGCCATCGAAGGCAGGTGACGACGAGGGCGCAACGCTAGCGGGCCGCCACACGATAGACGCGATGAGCAGCAGCACGGCCATCACATCGCTGATCGGCCCGGGGATGATCAACAAGATGCCGGCAAACAAGCGCAGACTGACGCGACTCAACGCCGCCCACGGCGTGGCCCCTGTTTGCATCAAAGCCATCAACTGCATCGCCCAACCGACCTGCACATGAAATAACAGGCTGGCCCCCAGAAACATATCCAAAAGCAACCAAAGGAGCGTCCATGCCCCGACCGCCTGCCAGACATAGTAGATTCCAACTGATTCCAACACAGGGAAGGCTAAGACTATAATCGCAAGCCATGCCCCATTTACACCTGTTACCCTAACCCTCATGATCGAACCCTTATTGATTGTGATGACAACATTGCCTGATCTCCAAAGCGCGCAGACCTTGGCCCGCCAACTGGTCGAGGCACGCCTCGCCGCGTGCGTGCAGATCGGTGCGCCGATCGCATCCATCTACCGTTGGCAGGGTGGCATCGAAACGGCGCAGGAAGTACCGCTATCCATCAAGACCACGGCCGCACGCTATGATGCGCTAGAGCGCTTTCTAAAACAACACCACCCCTACACCCTGCCCGAGATCATCACCCTGCGCGACGCCCAAGGCACGCCAGCCTATCTTGACTGGGTCAACCAAGAAACCTTAGCCAAGCCCCTGCCTTAGACCGGAGTACCCGAATGCGCTACCTACTTGTCCTGCTTAGCCTTTTCCTCAGCATCAATGCACACGCTTCGGCCGAGCCCATCGACCCCGAAAAGGCCTTCCAGATCAGCGCCAAGATGGTCAAAAAAGACACCATCGAGGTGCGTTTTAAGATTGAAAAGGGCTATTACCTCTACCGCGCCAAGATCAAGATCAGCGCACTCGGGGCCGAACTTGGCACCTTTGATCTGCCCAAGGGCAAGATCAAAGAGGACGAAAACTTTGGCCGGATGGAGATCTGGCGCGGCGAGCTGCGCGTCAACCTACCGGTCAAGGCCAGCGGCCCGTTTACCTTAAAGGTCACCTCACAAGGCTGCGCCGATGTCGGCCTCTGCTACCCGCCGATGGACAGCGAGATTCGCCTCGATCCTAGCGTCATCACCCCCACCGCCCCCACGCGCGACGACCTCATCGCACGACTCAATGCCCTGGCCGGCGACCCTATCCCCACGCTCCCCGCCCCCGTGCTGCCCGCAGAAGAGGCCTTCAAGCTAACCCTAAAGCGCGATGGCAACTTCGTCACCGCTCACTTTAGTGTGGCGGATGGCTATTACCTCTACCGCGACAAGATCCGCCTCACGGTCAAACAACCGCAGGGCGCCACACTCGGCAAGATCGCCTTCCCCAAGGCCGACGATAAAGACGACCCCAACTTTGGCCGCATGGCGGTGTACCACCGCGACTTCACGGCCAGCGCACCACTGGGCGGCATCAAAGCCAACGAGGGCGTCATCATTGAGGCCTCATGGCAAGGCTGCAACGAGGCGGCGGGCATCTGCTACCCCCCCATCGAACAACGCTACACATTGGGTGACCTCGGCAACGCGGCGAACCCCGCCGTGGCGCAGCCCGCGTCCGAGACCGATGCCGTTACCGGTCTCTTCAAGGGCGGCAGTTTCTGGCTGGTCATCGCCTCCTTCTTCGGTTTTGGCCTCTTACTCGCCCTGACCCCGTGCGTCTTCCCCATGATCCCCATCTTGTCCGGCATCATCGTCGGTCACGGCGCCAAGGTCACCAAGATGCACGGCTTCCTGCTCGCCCTCGCCTATGTCCTCGGCATGGCCATCACCTATGCCGCCGCCGGGGTCGCCGCCGGGATGTCGGGCACGCTCTTGTCGGCCGCCTTACAAACAGGCTGGGCACTCGGCACCGGCGCGGCCATCTTCGTCCTACTTTCCCTGTCCATGTTCGGCTTCTACGAGCTGCAACTGCCGAGCAGCCTACAAAGCCGCATGACCGAGACCAGTAACCGCCTGCATGGTGGCCACTTCACCAGCGTCTTCGGCATGGGCGCACTCTCCGCCCTCATCGTCGGCCCCTGTGTCGCCGCACCCTTGGCCGGTGCGCTGATCTACATCGGCCAGACCGGCGACATGGTCTTAGGCGGCGTCGCCCTCTTTGTCATGGCCCTCGGCATGGGTATGCCTCTGTTGCTGATCGGCCTCTCAGCGGGTGCGTTGTTACCGCGCGCTGGCGGCTGGATGGACGCGGTCAAACGCGTCTTCGGGGTTATGCTCCTCGCCGTCGCCATCTGGCTGATTCAACCGCTGTTACCCGCATGGCTGACCATGCTGTTGTGGGCAGCCTTGCTCATCCCCTACGGTGTACACCTCGGCGCGCTCGACCAGACCCATGTCGGCTGGCCACGCCTCTGGAAGGCCTTTGGCGTCCTGATGCTAACCGCAGGTCTAGCCCTGATGATCGGCGTCTTGGGCGGTAGCCGCGACCTTCTGCAACCCCTCGCCGTCTTCAGCGGCGGCGGCGCGACCACCGAAAAACAGCACCTCAAGTTTGAACGCGTCAAGAGCGTAATCGAACTCGACGCCGCCATTGCCCGCAACGCTGGCAAACCCGTCATGCTCGATTTCTACGCCGACTGGTGCGTGTCGTGCAAAGAGATGGAATCCTTTACCTTCAGCGACCCGGGTGTCCAGGCACGCTTGGCCGGTGTCGTCCTATTGCAGGCCGATGTCACCGCCAACAGTGCCGACGACAAGGCCCTGCTCAAACGCTTCGGCCTGTTCGGCCCGCCGGGCATCATCTTCTTCGACCGCAACGGCAAAGAAAGCCCCTACAAGGTCATCGGTTACGAAAAACCGGAGGCCTTCTTGGAAAGCCTAAGCAAAGGCCTGACACCATGAAACGCACCTATCTCATCGGCACCGCCATCGGCTTTATCCTCTTGATGGGCCTCACTTGGTTCATCGCCAAGACGCCTGCGCCCAAGGCCGACGGCCCCGACACCGCCGCCTTCTGGGGCGCCACCCTGCCCGACACCCAAGGCAAACAACAACCGATGGCGCAACATCGCGGTAAGGTCGTCGTCGTCAATTTCTGGGCACCGTGGTGTCCGCCCTGCCGCGCCGAGATGCCCGGCTTCATGGCCTTGCAAGCGAAATACGGCAAGGACGGGGTGCAATTCATCGGCATCGCCCTCGATGCGCCCGAAAATGTGCAGCGCTTTCTGACCGCCAAACCCACCAACTACCCCATCTATCTGGGCGAAAACGGCGGCTCCCAACTCTCCGCCGCGCTCGGTAACAAGGCCAGCGCCCTGCCCTACACGCTGGTCATCGACCGCCGTGGCGCGGCCGCCGGTAGCCGCGTCGGGATGTTTGACGAGGCCAGCCTAGAAAACCTGCTGCGCCCATTGTTGTGACCGACCCACAACCCATACCGCCACCCAAGCCCTTGCTGAGCGCCGCCGGTCGCGCCATCGGCGACTACGGCATGATCCAAGACGGCGACCGCATCCTGCTCGGACTATCGGGCGGCAAAGACAGTCTCTCGCTCTTGCACCTCCTCTTGAACCTGCGCGCCAAGGCGCCAGTGCGCTTTGAACTGGCCTGCTGCACGGTCGATCCGCAATCGCCGGAATACGATCCCTCACCGCTTAAAGCCTATGTCGCCGCGCTCGGTCTGCCGTATTTTTACGAGTCACAGCCCATCCTGGCCTCGGCCGAAGAACACATGAAAGGCGACTCGTTTTGCGCCTATTGCTCGCGTATGCGGCGTGGCATCCTCTACCGCGTGGCGCGTGAAAACGGCTATGGCGTGTTGGCCTTGGCGCAACACCTCGACGACTTTGCCGAGACCTTCATGATGTCGGCGTTTTTTGGCGGCAAACTGCGCACCATGGGCGCAAACTATGTCAACGACGCCGGCGATGTGCGCGTCATCCGCCCCTTGGTCTATGCCCGCGAACGACAGATGCGCGACTTCGCCGAACGCGCCCCCTTGCCGGTCATCTTTGAAAACTGCCCGGCATGTTTTTCGATGCCGATGCAACGCTACCAGATCAAACAGATGCTCGCCGATCAAGAAAAACAACACCCCGCGCTGTTCGCCAGCCTGCTCACCGCCATGCGACCGCTGATGGGCGAGCATAAAAAAGGCTCTATGTGATTTAGAGTGGGTGTCCGCCCTGTAGGGAACGCGGGCTTTCAGCCCGCCGGCAGGCGAGACGCCCGCGCTCCCGCAGCACTTTTTATATCGCCCAGCGACCGTATGCACGCAAGTCGGTCGTTTACTGGCTCCTTGTTGTCGTTGCGACAGGCTATGTCTACCCACTACAAACCACATAGAGCCATAAAAAATCCCCGCCCAAAGGCGAGGATTTTTTGCCAAAAATAGAGACTACTTTTTGACCAAAACCAAAAAGAGCAACAACGCGATTAGCCCGGCCAACCCTTCCTTAGCAAACCCCCCTACCACGGCCGATAGATTGGTCAGCACCCCTGTGGTTCCAGGGAACAAAACATCAATCAAAATAAAGGTGAGCACCAAGGTCATGCCCAGTTCAGATGCCGCGCGTAACCAGCCGGTCAATGTGCTAATACTGTCAGTTACAAAAGTCATAGAGTCTCCTTAGTTAATGATCTATGCGTTCCAGACCATGACAGCCCGGAACGCCCCATGTCATTTACGATTAAACATGGCAACAAAAACGATGAGCGCAATCAAGCCCACCAGGCCATTCGCGGTAAAGCTACGAATCACTCCAGTTACATTTGCAACGATATTCGTCTGACTACCGAATAAGATGTCCACCATAAGGAAAGCAACGGCAAGAACCATGCCGAGCGCGACAGTAGAGCCTAGGATACCGCTGATAGAACCGATCGCATCTTCAATCATTTTCATCGTTGAATCTCCTCTGAATAACACCCTAGCCAATAGGCACCCCTAAAACACCTTAGGGTCGCCAACCTAGCCCCAAAGTCTCAGGACTGCGCGGAGAATAATTGATCTTTGTCAACTGTCAAGGATTATTTTTATCCATCCATATTTTATTCTTATGGGTGGATAGCAGATTGATCAATCCGATATACCGACGCGCCCGGACAGGGCGCATCTCACATCATCAAGGAATAGCCACGGACAAACGAGTAGCCAGCCCTCTAGGTCAGCGCTGCCGTCACCATGGCTTGCGCCTCGCTGACGATAACGGCGAGGTGTTCTGGCCCCTTAAAGCTCTCGGCGTAGAGTTTGTAAATATCTTCTGTGCCGGAAGGTCGTGCGGCGAACCAGCCGTTGTCAGTCGTCACCTTGAGACCGCCGATGGCCGCGCCGTTACCGGGGGCGTGGGTCAGGCGCGCGGTGATGGCATCGCCGGCCAAGGTGGTGGCGGTGACACGGTCTGCGGTCAACTTCTTGAAGGCGGCCTTCTGCGCGGGGGTCGCAATGGCGTCGATGCGCACATAGGCCGGCGCACCATATTCGGCAACCAGTTTTTGGTAATAGCGGCCCGGGTCGGCGCCGGTCACGGCGGTGATCTCCGCCGCCAACAGGCCGAGAAGGATGCCGTCCTTATCGGTCGTCCACACCGTCCCATCACGACGCAAGAAGGCCGCGCCGGCAGACTCCTCGCCGCCAAAACAAATGCTGCCGTCGAATAGGCCGGGCGAGAACCATTTGAAACCGACCGGCACCTCGACCATGCGCCGCCCCAGCCCCGCCACCACGCGGTCTATCATCGCGGAGGACACCAAGGTCTTGCCCACCGCCGCCGTTGCCGACCACTGTTGTCGGTGCGTGAGCAGATAGTGAATGGCCACCGCGAGGAAATGATTAGGGTTCATCAGGCCGACGGAGGGGGTGACGATGCCGTGCCGATCGACATCAGCATCGTTGCCCCACGCGATGTCATAGGCATCCTTCAAACCGACCAGACCGGCCATCGCGTAGGGGCTGGAACAATCCATGCGGATCTTGCCATCGTGATCCAGCGTCATAAAGGCAAAGGCCGGATCGACACGCGGATTGACCACCGTGAGGTCTAACCCGTAATAGTCGGCAATCGGCCGCCAATAGGCCACCGCCGCGCCGCCCATGGGATCGACCCCGATACGCAGGCCCGCCGCACGAATCGCATCCATGTCGATCACGCTGGCCAGATCAGCGACATAGGGCATGACAAGGTCTTCTGCATGGGTGGTGGTCGCCGCCATCGCCACCGCATAGGACACCTGCCGCACGCCCTGATTACCCTCGGCCATGAGCGCATTGGCGCGTTGCTCGATCCAGCCGGTGGCATCGGTATCGGCCGGGCCGCCGTGCGGCGGGTTGTATTTGATACCGCCATCCTGCGGCGGATTGTGCGACGGCGTGATGATAAGACCATCGGCCCGTGGGCGCCCGGCATCGGCATTCCACGCCAAGATGGCGCGTGAGATGACCGGCGTGGGCGCAAAACCGTCATCGGCCTGAATGCGCGTATCGACCCCGTGCGCCGCCAAGACCTGCAAGGCCGTGCGCTCAGCAGGCGCAGACAAGGCGTGCGTATCCTTGCCCAGATACAGCGGCCCCGTAATGCCCTGTGCGGCGCGATATTCACACACCGCCTGCACGATGGCGAGGATGTGTGCCTCGTTAAAACTACGCGCAAAGGCGTTGCCGCGATGACCGCTGGTGCCAAAGGCCACGCGCTGTGTGCTGACACTGACATCGGGTCGGTCGTGGTAGGCCGCCAACAACGCGGCAATATCCGTCAGTGATTCAACGGGAGCGGGTTTTCCAGCAAGCGGGTGGGCCATGATGCACTCCAAGATGAACAGACATAGGCATCATCTTACGCCTAAGCTTTGCCGTTCTGAAGGGCAATGCGCGCGGTCTCAAATCAACCAATAGACTTCTTGCCCCGTTTCTTGCCTTTGTCCTGCGCAGTGAGACGCTTTAATTCCGCCTCGATACGCTCGCACAGGGTAGTCAACACCTTAACGCAGGCAAAATACTTATCGTTGGCCTCGACCAAGGTCCACGGCGCATGGGCCGTACTGGTGCGCTCAACCATATCGCACACGGCATGCACATAGTCATCCCAACGATCGCGGTTACGCCAATCCTCATCCGTGATCTTGTATTGCTTGAACTCGGTGGCCTCGCGCTGTTTGAAACGCGTCAGCTGCTCGTCCTTACTAATGGCGAGCCAGAACTTGAGGACCACAGTGTGGTGGCGCACCATCTGGTCTTCAAAGTCGTTGATCTCGCCATAGGCGCGTGACCAGTCCTCGGTGCGACAAAACCCCTCGATGCGCTCAACCAAGACGCGCCCATACCACGAGCGATCGAAGATGGCAAAACGCCCGCGCCGTGGGAGTTGGCGCCAGAAACGCCAGAGATAGGGGTGCGCCCGTTCTTCGTCAGTAGGCGCGACGATCGGGACGATATGGTAATAACGCGCATCAATGGCCCCAGTGACGCGGCGTATCGCCCCACTCTTGCCGGCAGCATCGTTACCCTCAAAGAGCATGACGACCGAGATGCGATTGAAACTGGGATGACGGGTCAAGATATTGAGTCGCCCTTGCAACGCCTCTAGCTGCTGATCGTAGTCTTTTTTGCTAAGACCTTGGCGCAGATCCAGCGCGCTGAGGATGTGTAGATTATCGCGCAGGCCCAAGATGGGCGCGACGGGCGCGGCCTTAGCGGGCTTCTTGGCCAGCGCCTTTTGCGTAGCCGCTAACCGTTCGGCCTCTTGGTCCAAGCGCATCTGCAAGGCGGACAAGACGATGCCACCCATAGTGATGCTGCGATAACGCACATCGCTGCCATCGATGATGTGCCACGGCGCATTGACCGTGCTGGTGATACGGACAAACTGCTCACTCGCCGCATGAAAATCATCGTAGCGATTAAAATGTTGCCAATCACGCTCGGTCACACGCCAACGCAGTTGTGGGTCTTCTTCGAGTTTCTTGAGACGCTGCTTCTGGCGCGCCTTAGAGAGGTGAAACCACAGTTTGATAACGAGAACACCCTCATCGGTGAGCATGCGCTCAAAGCGGGCAATATCTTCGATTTGTTCATGAAAGGCGTGTGCATCGAGTCCGTTCATGGCCCGTTCCAGCAAGGGTGCGGTGTACCATGTCCCAAGAAAGATACCCGTCTTACCCTTGGCCGGAAGTCGTCGCCAGAAACGCCACATCGGCGGCTGCTCCCGCTCCTCATCGGATGGCTCGCCCATGCCATGGGATTCGATCTGGCGCGGATCCATCCAGGCGTTGAGTAGGTTGACCGCTTCGCGCCGTCCAGCGCCATCGATGCCAGAGGCCAAGATGACCACTGAAAAACGCCGCTGTTCCCCCAGCGCATACTGCGCCGCCAACAGAGCCTGACGCAGTGCCGGCTCCGCCTCAGCGTAAGCGGCCCTGTCTAGCGTATGCCCCAATTCTGCAGACTCAAACATGACGCCTTCCCCGCGTGTGGTTTTGTCGGCATTCTAGGCCGCATATGGCCGTGTGACGAATCAAGGCTGGATGCGATCAATCACCAACTTAACCCCTTTAGCGCCGACCTTGACGCCCGTGAGCTTGCCCTCTAGGTCGCCCGTTACCGCCTTGGGCTGTCCCGACTTAGAGATACGCGCCGTCAACACGACCTCCGGCACCTTGGAGATGGCCATGTCCGGCGACATCGCCATGCTGTCGTCGAGGACGAAATCGAGCGGCAGGGCGCTGACCTTGGCCTTCATCACCGCCATCGGCGGGCCATTTTCACCGGCACGGGCAAAGAGGAAGAGGGTGTCATCCGGTTTGACCTTGGTCTTCAACTCGGCCGCCAATTCCACGCGACCGGCGACGCCGGGGCCTGCAGCGACCTTAGGTTTTGCCTTGGCACCTTCCGCCTTGCCGCCAATCGCGGCCATGCCAGCCTCGGCCTTACCGCGTGCATCGCGCTCGGCCTCGGCGATGCTCTTGGCATACGGCGACTGCTTATCCGCCTCGTTCATCTGCTTCAACAAGGCCTTCCAGTAATAGGCCGCTTGCGCCCAGTTGCTGTTCTGATAGGCGTAGATGCCGGCGATCTCTAGGGCCTTAGGCTCAAGCGGATTCAACTCCAAGGCCTTGCGCACTAGGCGCATCGGCTCGCCCTCTAGGTTGCGGCCTGAGGACATCGCGACCGCCTCGGCATAATGCGAGAAGATGCCCGCCTCTTTCGGCAATAATTCAGCCGCTTTTTTGAAGGCATCCAAGGCGACGGGGAAACGCTCCATCGCCAGATTGGCCATCGCCAACTTGAACCACGCATGGCCGTCTTTCGGTGCCGCATCGGTCGCCTGCTTGATCTTATCTAGCTCGGCCTCGATCTGCGCCATATTGGCCGCCATATTAGTCGTCATATCGCCCTCGCCGTGGGGGTTGGCCCCCTCAGCCTTCGGCGCCGCTGCTAGGGCCGGCGTAATCAAGATGTCCGGGACACCGCGCAGGACATAGATGCCGATGACAAGGGCAGGCAATACCCCCGCCACCGTCCAGCCCACCCAACGGCCGCCCTTGTCACTGGAAGTCGTGCCCGTTTGTGCTTGCAAGGCATCTTCACTGAGACGATCTTCGATTTCTATTTTAGCCTGTTCAAATTGTTCGGCGTTGAGGGCACCACTGTCGCGTTCGCCTTCAAGGTCTTTAAGTTGGTCACGATAGACCGCGATATTAAGGGCGCGGCGTTCGGAGTCGTGCGCCTTGGGTGTGCGTAACAAGGACGGCAAGACCCAAATCAGGGCGACGGCAATCGCCACCACGGCGATACCCATAAACATCCAAAGATCCATGCTCATTCTGCGTCTCCATTTAAGATGCGTGCGGCTTCTGGCCGCGTTTTAATGTTTTCCATCGCGTCCGGCTGGGCGCGACGGCGTTTCAAAATCGTCCACCAGGTGAGCGCACCGATCAACAAAAATACCAACGGCCCTAACCACAGCACCACGGTGAGCGGTTTGAACGGCGGTTTGTAGAGGACGAAATCGCCATAGCGTGCGACCAGGTATTCGACCACTTGTTTATCGTCCTTGCCCTGTTTCATCTGATCGCGGATCTCGCGCCGCAGGTCTTCGGCCAACTCAGCATGCGAACCGGCCAAGGTCTCGTTCTGACACACCAGACAACGCAGGTCTTCGGCCAAGACATTGAGGCGCGCCTCGATCTTGGGGTCTTCGCCAACCGGTTGTGCCTCGCCGGCAAAGGCAGAGACCGACATAGCCAACGCCATGAACATCATCACCCATTTCATTTCGCCATCTCCTTCATCCTCGGTTCGAGTTTTTCCGTCCACACCTCGGCGTTGATCGGCCCGGTCTGTTTGTAACGAATGATGCCTTGCTTATCGATCAAAAAGGTCTCCGGCGTGCCGGTGACACCGTAGTCGATACCAACGCGCCCGTCGAGGTCTTCGAGGTTAATAACATAGGGCGTTCCCATGCGCGCCATCAACTCCGCCGCCTCTCTATCCTTGTCCTTCCAGTTGAGGCCGACGATGACCACGCCTTGGTCTTTCAACTGCATCAACACGCCGTGTTCTTGTCGGCAGGACACGCACCACGGCGCCCAGACATTAAGCATCCAGACCTTGCCCAGCATCTCCTTGGGGCTAAAACTACGCGCCGGATTGCCGACCTCGGCCAAGGCAAACTGCGGTGCCGGGCGGCCGATAAAGGGCGACGGCACCTCGCGCGGATTCAGGAACAAACCCTTACCCAAGAACAGCGCCAGCACCACGAAGACGGCGAGCGGCAGGAGCATAATCAGCCGCTTGTTCATGCCGCATCCTTCGCTTTCAAGGCGACGCGATAACGCCGATCCGACGCGGCCAAGAAACCGCCCAAAGCCATCATGCCCGCAGCGAACCACAGCCAGTCGATAAAGGGTTTATAGAACAGTTGCACCGTCCAGACCTGTGGCTCGATCTCCTCGCCCATCGCGACATAGATGTCACGGAAAACGCCGTAGTCGATCCCCGCCTCGGTCATCGGCATGCCCCCGGCGTTGTAGATGCGCTTTTCGGCGCTCAAGGCAAAGTCACTCCCGCTCTCAGGATGCACCGTTAGGTGCCCCCGTGCGGCGCGATAGTTGGGGCCTTCGATGACCTCAACGCCCTTGAAGGTGAAGGTGTAACCGGCCAGTTGCGCCGTATCACCCACCGCCATCTTCACATTGCGCTGGTCCTCGTAGCCGGAGACCATCGCCATGCCGACGATGCCGATGGCCATGGACAGGTGCGCCAGTTGCATGCCCCAAAAACCGCGCGGCAGGCTCCGCAACGAGCCGCCATGCTTGAGCCGTTCCCTAAAGCCCAGCGCCACGCCATAGGCGATCCACACCGCCAAGCCCACGCTGACCGAGACCCACGGCTTGAACTCGCCCGCCGCCAGCGGCACGGCCACTGCCGCCACGATCGCCACGACAAAGGCGATACGCAGACGCACCACCATCTCCGGCAGGCTCGCCCCCTTCCAACGCGTCAAGGGGCCGACCGCCATCAAGAACAGGGCCGGCACCATGAGCGGTACAAAGACCGCGTTAAAATACGGTGCGCCGACCGAGATCTTGCCCATGCCGAGCGCGTCCAAGAACAACGGATAGAGCGTCCCCAACAACACCGAACCCAAGGCCGAGACCAAGACCACATTGTTCATCAACAGCAAAGACTCGCGCGAAAAGGCCGAGAAGCGCGTGCCGCTGGCCATGGCTGGCGCACGCAGGGCGAAGAGCAGCAACGAGCCGCCGACCACCACCGCCAAGAAGCCCAAGATGAACGCGCCGCGTGACGGATCGGTGGCGAAGGCATGCACCGACGACAACACACCCGAGCGCACCAGGAAGGTGCCTAGCAAGGACAAAGAGAAGGCCGTAATCGCCAACAACACCGTCCACGCCTTGAATACGCCGCGTTTTTCTGTCACCGCCAGCGAGTGGATCAAGGCCGTGCCGGCCAGCCACGGCATGAACGAGGCGTTCTCGGTTGGATCCCAGAACCACCAGCCGCCCCAGCCCAGTTCAACATAGGCCCACCAACTACCCAGCGCAATACCGGCGGTCAAAAAGCCCCACGCCACCGTCGTCCACGGCCGCGACCAGCGCGCCCACGCCGCGTCCAGTTTGCCCGACAACAAGGCGGCGATGGCGAAGGCAAAGGCCACCGAGAAGCCCACATAGCCCATATACAACATCGGCGGGTGCAGCACCATGCCCGGGTCTTGCAACAGCGGGTTCAGGTCACGCCCGTCCATCGGCACGGGCAATAGGCGTTCAAACGGATTAGAGGTAAAGATCGAGAACGATAAAAAGCCGACCGAGATCAGGCCCATGATGCCGATCACGCGCGCCGCCATGTCTTCGGGCAGGCGACGCGACAGCACGCTCACCGCCATCGTCCAGAAGGCCAAGATCAGCGTCCATAACAACATCGAGCCTTCGTGCGAGCCCCACGACGCGGTAAAGCGATACACCGCCGGCAGTTGCGAGAACGAGTTGGTCGCCACATTGCGCACCGAAAAATCGTTGAGCAGGAACGAGGTCACCAGACAGGCATAGGCCAAGACGACAAAGAGAAACTGCGCCCGCGCCGCTGGCCGGGCCACCGCCATAAACCGTGCATTACCGGTCTGCGCGCCGATCAAGGGCAGGACGGACTGGATGATCGCCAAGGACAGCGCGAGGATGAGGGCAAAAAAACCAAGTTCAGGGATCATGCGGTTATTCCTTTAAAGTGGCTTTCGCCTTTTGTGCTTGTTCAATCGCGCTAGCGGCCTCGGGCGGCATGTAATTTTCATCGTGCTTAGCCAGCACGGTGGAGGCGGTGAACAGGCCATCGGCGCCCATCCGTCCTTCGGCCACCGCGCCCTTGCCTTCCTTGAACAGGTCGGGCAGCACGCCTTGATAGGTCACTGCGATACTCTCGGCCGTGTCCGTCACCTTAAAACGCAGGGTCATGCCATCGGCACTGCGCTGGACGCTGCCCATCTCGACCAAGCCACCGATGCGGAAAGCGCGATCCTTCGGCGCCTTGCCCTGTACAACCTCAGTGGGCGAGAAGAAGAACACCAGATTGCTACTAAACGCGTTCAGCACCAAGGCCACGACGATGCCTAACACAGCGACCCCTACGGTAATGGCGAGCAATTTTTTATGACGCGGCTTCATTCTGCCTCCCAGCGTTGCATGCGTTGTAATTGTTTGATGCCCGCGCGTTGTCCACGCCCTAGCAGCCAAACCTCAAGGGCCACGCCCAGCGCGGTCGCGCCAAACGAACCCCAAACATAGAGGCCGTAGCCCCCCATGGCCCAAAAATCGGCCGCACTTTGCCACACCATCATGCCTCCTTGATAATCTTTTGTACCCACTCCGTATGCCGTTCCCGCGCTAAGACCAAGCCGCGCGCGCGCACCAAGGCGACCGCAATCGTATAAAGCCAAGCCGCGATCGCCATCACCAACATCCCGATCAACATGGTTGCCGCCATCGACGGCGCCTGCATCAGGTTGATGGACGAGCCTTGATGCAGGGTATTCCACCACTTCACCGAGAAATAGATGATGGGCACATTGATCGCGCCGACCAAGATCAACAAGGCCCCGGCGCGGTCACCGCGTTTAGGGTCGTCAATCGCCGCCCACAAGGCCATGATGCCGACATAGAGGAACAGCAAGATCAGCTCGGAGGTCAGGCGAGCATCCCACACCCACCACGCGCCCCACATCGGCTTGCCCCACAGCGCACCGGTCCATAGGGCGAGAAAACAGAACAAGGCCCCCGTCGGCGCCAAGGCGCGTGCCATCAAGAACGAAAGGCGGGTATTAAAGGCCAGGCCAATCGCGCACCAAAAGGCCATCACCATGTAGATAAACATCGACATCCACGCCGCCGGGACATGGATAAAGATGATGCGATAGGCCTCGCCCTGCTGAAAATCGGTCGGTGCGACAAAGAAGCTGATATACAGACCCGCCGCTGCAAAGAGGGCCGCGCCCCACGCAAACCACGGGATCAAACGCCCCGCCAAACCATAAAAGGCTGCTGGAGCCGCATAGTGATAAAGATTCATCGCAACATTCCTAATCTACCGAAACCCTTAACGCCGCCGCCGTCACCCACGGCGCAATCAGCAGACTCATGCCCATAAACGCCCCCAACAGCGACAACTGCGCCTCCGCGCCCATCCCCGCCAAGACACCATCAACTGCGCCCGCGCCAAAGATCAAGGCAGGAACATACAGCGGGAGTATCAACAAGGTCAACAAGGTACCGCCGCCGCGCAAGCCCAAGGTCAAGGCCGCGCCGATGCCGCCCAACAAGGACAAGACCGGCGTGCCTATCGCCAACGAGGCCACCAGCACAAGGATCGCCTCCAAGGGCAAGGCAAACTGCATCCCCAACAGCGGGGCGATCAGCAACAACGGCAGGCCAAAGATCAACCAATGCGCGATCGCCTTGCCCAAGGCCAACAACACGGTAGGCTGCGGCGACAGCAACATCTGCTCCAAGGAGCCATCGCGATGATCATCGGCATAGAGGCGCGCCAGAGACAAGAGGCTGGCCAGCAAGGCCGCCACCCACAACACCCCGCCCGCCACCCGACGCAATTGCTCGGGGTCGGCGCCGATGCCGAGCGGGAACATACTCACCACCATGATAAAAAAGAACTGCGCGGTCAGCCAATCGCCCTTGCGCCTCGCCGCCAAGAGCAGGTCGCGGCGAATCACCGTCATGAGAAAGCGCCACATCACTCAGCCCCTCTCAGCCACATCGGTCGGAAGGCTCATCTGCCCCAGCATGACCGGGCCGATCTGTAAGGGCACGATCTCTACGCCCTGCAATTGCAAAGACTGATGGGTCGTCATCACCACCATGCCGCCGCCTTGCACATGCTCGCGTAGCAGGCCCTCCACCTCGGCCACGCCGCGCACATCTAGGCCGGTCAAAGGTTCGTCGAGGATCCACAGCGCCGCGCCGGAGAGCAACAGGCTAGCCAAGGCCACGCGCCGCCGCTGACCAAACGACAAGACCCGCGCCGGTAGATCCAGACACGCCGCCAAGCCCATACGCACCAACACCGGCTCGATCTCGGCACAGCTCACGCGCTGTCCACGCAGGCCCGCTTGGACTTGAACATTCTCAACCGGGGTCAGGTCGTCCTTCACCCCGTTGGCGTGCGCCAGATAGGCCATCGCCTGCTGATAATCCTCTCCTGCGGAGGCAATAGATACGCCATTCCAGCGCACCTCACCCGCCTCCGGCTCGCCCAAGCCACTAAGCAAGCGCAGAAAACTGGTCTTGCCACGACCATTGCCGCCCTGCACCAAGAGCAATTGCCCAGCGCGCACGCACACCTCCAGACCCGAAAAGAGCCGGCGGTCGCCGCGTTGGCAGGCAAGGTCATGGGTGGAAAGTTGCATCGACAAAGGAAGGTAACAAAAGACGAAAAATAAAAGACGGAGAAGCATAACCTGAAACGGCTTTTGGCTCTACGGGAGGCATATCAATATAACACCCACCGCAGGGTCAAAAACCACCTCAAACATAGGGTCAAAAAAAGGGCCGGTCAGGGACCGGCCCAAGAGAGGTCATAAAGCCTCGTGTTTACTTCTTAACGGCGCCCATGGCATCACGCAACATCTTGATACCGTCCTTGGATGCATCGATCGACTTAGTCAACGAGGCACGCGCCATCTCCGGGTTATGGAAACCGTCCGAGTTCTCGGCCGTCCACCATTCCCAGTACAGGGTCGCGTCATACTGGAACTCCTTGGCCTTGGTCATGGTCAATTCGTCCACGCCCTTGTCCTTGGCCTTGATCATCTCGTCGATGAGCTGGGCGATCCAGAACTCGGCCTTGGTCATCTTGCCACGGGTATAGTTCTGGATCGCGTCGATCTGATACTTCGACTCTTCCACCGTCCAACCCTTATGGCACTTGGCACAGGTGTCCTGCGTCATGTTGCGCGCACTTTGCTGGCCATGCCATGTAAACGGCTTGGCATCGGCAGAGGCCTTGGTCTTCGGCATGTGACAATCCTTACACTCCACACCTGCACGCTCGTGCTTGGAACCCCAAGTGGTCTCAAACTCCGGGTGCTGGATCTTGGCCAACAAGGCACCCGTACCGGCGTGTTTGAAGTCCTTGAAGTTGTAGTCCTTGGTCATAACCTTCTTGTAGCCCATGACATCGGTCCACGGGAACAAGTTGGTACGCGGGTCAGACATCTTGATGACCTCCGGAGCCTTACCCGTCGCCGCATCGCCCAAGTCAAAGCCAGGACCGCAGTTGTATTCCACATGGCACTGGGCGCACATCAGGTTGGAGTCCGGTTTGGACAACAGACCAATCGCACGGAAATCCTTGCCATCGCGCTGGAACATCACCTTCTTCATCGTGATCTGAGCGCTCTTGGCCGCATCCATCGGATAGGTGCCCAGTTTACGGTCGACCACGGCATGGATCAGGCCATCACGCACGACGCGCGGTGCGGCCGAGTGCGGGTCATGACACATAAAGCAGTTGAGCGGATGCTTGAGCTCGCGGGCAAAATCAACCACCTTAGAGGTGCGATCCCACTTGGCCTTCGGATCCTTCTCGCCCATGTACTTCCAGTCGAGGATATGGTCTTGGGTCTTACAGTTCAGACACACCGGGTTGGCGGCGGTCACTGTCTGCGCCAAGAATTTCTTCTGCTCAGAGGTCGAAGGCTCTTTGTCGGTCAGGACATTCCACGCACCCTTAACAGCACCTTCAGCATCCGAGACATGCATCCAGTCTTTGAGCTGGAAACGGCCGCCATAGGTACGGTCCATAATCAGGTGATCGACCAGCATAAAGGCGTGCGAACGCGGCTCGGAGTGCTCGATGGTGAAGCCATAGCCTTCCATCAACTTATCGAACAGCGGCGAACGGCTCTTGAAGCTAGCCTTCTCCAGACGCGCTTGTGAAGCGTAGTTAAGTTTTACAAAGGAGTTGTACTGATCGGCGTGGCAGGTCGCACAGACTTGATGGTCGGTACGGGTCACAGGCCGTTTGCCCATGTCCTTTTCCTTCGCGCTCTTCAGGTGATCGACGGCATCGTGACAGGCGGCGCAATTGACCGTCGCATGACGACCGCCGCTATGAAACTCCTCGATATTATCGTGACAGGAATAGCACTTCCTCTCTTCGATCGGGATGATGGGCTTGGCCGCCTTCGTGGCAAGCGGTTCAAAGTCCGACGGTTTTAGGGGTGCGCTCACCCCGGCCTGCGCGATGCCTAGAGCGAAGAGGCTTGCCCCCACCCCCAGCGCAATGTGTTTCACCCACTGCATCATGTTCATGATCTACTCCTCTTAGTTACAGACATCCCCACACAGGCAGATTGCCGATGGGAACCAAAAACATTAGGCAAACGAATCCGCCATAATGTTATTAAACCAGCCATTGGCATATTCCGCCTCTAACCGCCGCGTAATCGGCGGCGTCTCAAGAGGCGAGATGCCCCCGGCCGTCTTGATGTACACAAACTTATTGTTCTCAACCTTGTAGATATGCACCACGGAGAACCCGTAATCAGGTGCGGCGAGGCTGTAACAGGTATTGACATAAAACGGCTCCGGGGCCGCCACGCCATTGACCTTGGCCACGATCGCCCCGGCCGCCACCTTGGCCTGCGTCGAAGCCATGTGTGCGGATTTAGGCATGTCGTACACGGGCATATCACCGGCGATACACGCATCCCCAATCGGATAGACATCCTTGTGCACGGTCGATTCCATCGAGCTCGGCTGCACCTCGCACCAGCCTTGCGCATTGGCCAGACCCGCATCGCGCGCGATCTTGCCTGCCGTATGCGCGGGGATGATGTTGACCACCTCCCCCTTATGCTCGCCAAAGGTGGTGTAACACATGCGCGTCGCGGGATCCACGCGCACCACCTTGCCATCATCCTTGCCCGGAACCCACTCGATCATGCCGGGATAGAGCGCCTTCCACGCCTGGAGGAATAGCCCTTGCTTGGAGAACGAATCATTCGGATCGAGGATCAAGATCTTGGATTTACCCTTACCATGATGCTTGAGGTAATGCGCAATCTGAGCTGCCCGCTCATACGGCCCCGGCGGGCAACGGAAAGGCTTAGGGAACATCTGCATAACCCACCCACCCAGAGCGGCAGATGAGATAATGGGGGCATGAACCAAATCAGCCTACACCAGACGGGATTCGAGATTTCCCCCAAGCAGACGCGCAAGCGTGTTTTTCTCAAT
>Ga0208566_1000328_pt1 | contig 33308 bp, 35 predicted proteins | sample PL_2010_150m_FD_184159 | JGI IMG/M metagenome (GOLD analysis project Ga0208566, IMG submission 184159) | Freshwater microbial communities from Powell Lake, British Columbia, Canada to study Microbial Dark Matter (Phase II) - PL_2010_150m... | ecosystem: Environmental > Aquatic > Freshwater >...
CCGTATCCAGGCCGATGGCATAGTCCAGGTCGCGCAGGGCAATGTCCCACTGGCCCTCGATTTGCCGGCCGTCGGGTCGCAGGGCCAGGTAGCTGTCGCTGGGCTTGTGGGCATTGGCCACCATCACTTGCAGCACCAGGACAAGGAATACCAGCAGGCGACTCATGGCTTGCCTTCGCGCAGGGCTTTCAACTCCGCCGCCAGGCGCAACAGGATCACGTCCTCATGGCGATTGCGGGCTAGCCAATCCAGTGCCGCTGCGGCGCCGTCAGGCTGACGGGCGGCCAACGCCGCCTCCAGCAGGATGCGCGCGTCGCTCGGTTCGCGCTGACCGAGTTCCCAGTTCTCTCGGGCCAGCCGTAACGCCTCCTGGGGCCTCTTGCGAAACATGAGTTCGAACAGCGCCTCGTCGGACAGGTGCAGCTTGTCCTCGCGCAACCTGGCGGCATCGATGCGCGCCTGGATGGCCGCTTGGTGGGTTTGCGCCGCGGGCAGCCCGAGCGACTGTTCGGCCAGCGCCAGGCGCAACAGCAGCACGTCGTTGCGCGTCTTGTCCTTGAGCAGCTCGACCACCTCGGCCGGGCGGCGCCGGTCGAGCAGAAACTCGGCATACGCGGTGAGCAGGTATTGGTCGTCGATACCCAGCTTCAGCGCACTCCGGTACCGCGCCTCGGCTTCAGTCAGGTTGCCCAGCCGCTGGGCGATCTCGGCCAGGCGGGTCAGCACCCACAGACGCTGGCTGGGAGTGGCGTCGGGGTTCTTGCGCAAGGCCTCTGCGAGCCTCGCATAGGCTGTGGCGGCGCTGCCGGTGAGTGCATCGACGGTCGGCTCGCAAGCCGTTGCGATCAGGCCCTGATCGCGTGAATAGAGCTGCCGGCAATCTCCCCGGGCCTCCTCATAACGCGCCGTCACGATATAGATCACCGCACGATAGGGCCATGCCGTGAGATTGCCCGGATCGCGTGCCAGAGCCTGCGTCAGGTCCGCCAGGGCGGCATCGAAATGGTGCAGGTACTGCTTCAGTCCGGCGCGCAACACCAATACTTCAATCGGCGGCTCGGCCTGCCCCCACCATGGGGTCAGGGCGGATTGGGCGTAGCCTATGTAGCGCGGGTCGCCCTGGCGCACGGCGAGGCGAAAATAGCGATCGGCCAGATCGACTGCGAGTTCCAGTTGGCGCGGATTGGCCGCAAGCTGACGGCGCAATTCGCGCAAGCCGTCCATTGCAGGATCGGCGGGCCGCGCCGGCAACCGCTCCAGAACCTGCGCGGGATCCTGTGGCAGGAACGGCGCGGCGTTGGCTGTGGAGGCAGCGCAGCAAAACGCTAGCAGCAGGAAGCGGGCGGCTAAACTGGGCATTCTCGGCCAGGAAACTGCGAAAATGCTCCATTCTATGGCATTCGCACGCCGAGCCTCCCCGGGAACCGGGGGAATCTGCGATGTCCTCGGAGATTTGTCCTTGCCAGGTCAACCCACGGCCGTTCCATGCGTTTTCCGTCTCAGGGTCAGCGATGGCCTGTTTTTCGGGGATTTTCCCCAACTACTGGAGATACTCATGAACAAACTGCTAACCGCACTGATCGCCACTGTTTTCGCTCTGGGTCTGAGCTTCAACGCATCCGCCGCCAAGCACACGGCTGCGGAAACTGCCAAGCCCGCCGAAGCCGCCAAGGCCGCAACGCCTGCTCCTGCCGCGAAGCCGGCCGAAGCCGCGAAACCGGCTGAAGCTGCCAAGCCCGCCAAGAAGGAAAAGAAGGCCAAGAAAGAGAAGAAGGAAAAGAAAGAGAAGAAGGAAGCCGAAAAGAAATAAGCTGACAAGTAAGCCGCACTCCGGCGATGGTTGCCGGAAAAAAAGCAGGGGCAACCCTGCTTTTTTCGTTACAGGCTCGAGTTCATCCTGGGCATCACTGGTACCCTGGACCCACAGGCGGGCACTAGTACCCCAGACCCACAGGCGGGCACTAGTACCCTAGACCCATAGGCGGGCACTAGTACCCTAGACCCATAGGCGGGCACTAGTAATTCGCTTGATTGGCGAAGCCAACGAACTTGGTGTATTCGCCGAGGAAAGTGAGTTTGACCATGCCGGTGGGGCCGTTGCGGTGCTTGCCGATGATGACCTCCGCGACCCCCTTCTCCGGGGTGTCCGGCTTGTAGTATTCCTCGCGGTACATCATCAGAATGATGTCCGCATCCTGCTCGATGGCCCCGGATTCGCGCAGGTCGCTCATCAGCGGGCGCTTGTCGTTGCGCTCCTCGACCTTGCGCGAGAGTTGCGATAGCGCCAGCACCGGCACCTGCAATTCCTTGGCTAGCGCCTTGATGGAACGCGAGATCTCGGAAATTTCGGTGGCGCGATTCTCGCCATCCCGGGTTGAGGTCATCAACTGCAGATAGTCGATCACGATAAGTCCCAGCTTGCCACCGAACTGCCGCGCCAGGCGCCGGGCCCGGGCCCGCAAATCGGTGGCATTCAGGGCGCCGCTCTCGTCGATATGGATCGGGGCATTGTGCAGCTTGCCCAAGGCCACGGTCATTTTGTCCCATTCGTCGTCGTTAAGACGCCCGGTGCGGATGCGATGTGCGTCGAGGCGGCCGACCGAGGAGAGAAAACGCATCGCCAGTTGCGGTCCGGACATTTCCAGGCTGAAGATCGCCACCGGCAATCCGAGGTCGACACCGACGTGCTCGGCGATATTCAGCGCAAAAGCGGTCTTGCCCATGGAAGGCCGGCCGGCAATGACTATCATATCGCCGGGTTGCAGCCCCGCGGTCAGGCGGTCGAGGTCGACGAAACCGGTCGGCACGCCGGTAACCTCGGACGGGTTGTCCTGCTCGTAGAGTTCCTGGATGCGATCGACCACCTCGCCAAGCAGGGGCTGTATCGCGACGAAGCCCGGGCTGGTGCGTGCCCCCGATTCGGCGATTTCGAAGACCTTGGCCTCGGCCTGGTCGAGCAGTTGCTTGACATCCTTGCCGCCCGGGTTGAGCGCGCTGGCGGCGATTTCGTCGCCGACGGCCACCAGGCGGCGCAATACCGCGCGTTCGTGCACGATCTCGGCATAGCGGCGGATGTTGGCGGCAGACGGGGTGTTGTTGGCGATCTCGCTGAGATAGGCGAGCCCTCCGGCCTGCTCGATCTCGTTGTGCTTCTCGATGGCCTCGAACACGGTGACCACGTCGGCCGGCTTGGCCTGTTCCACCAGTTGCCGGATGCGGCGAAAGATGCGCCGGTGATCGTCACGGTAAAAATCGGTCTCATTGACGATGTCGGCGATGCGGTCCCAGGCGGAGTTGTCCAGCAGCAGGCCCCCGATCAGCGACTGTTCGGCTTCAATCGAATGCGGCGGCAACTTGAGGGCGGCCACCTGGGGGTCTTCGGGGCGGTTCGCCGGGTAGGGGCGCGAATTTGCCAGCATTTGTGACATGACATCGTCTCCTCGGTTACGCCGGACAGTCTACCCGGATGAAGCGCAATGTGTGGGGGATAAGTCGGTGGAAATCCGGTGGAAAGACGGTAGATAAGTTGTGTACAAGCTGTGGGCAAGCGTAAACGACGAAGGGCCGCATGCGCGGCCCTTCGTCGGACAAATGTGGTTCAATCCTAGTTCTCGCCAAGCACCGAGACCGTAATGGTGGCAACCACGTCGGAATGCAGGGCGATTTCGAGCTTGGAATCGCCGACCTGCTTCAACAGGCCATGCGGCATGCGTATGGCCGACCGCTCGACCTCGAACCCTTGCGCTTTCAGCGCCTCCGAAATGTCGGCGTTGTTCACCGAGCCGAACAGGCGGCCGTCGACGCCGGCCTTGCGGGTAATCTGCAGCATCAAGCCTTCCAGCTTGGTGGCCTTATCCTGAGCGGCAGCCAGTTTTTCAGCCTGGAGCTTCTCGAGTTCGGCGCGCTTCAGTTCGAATCCCGCCAGGTTCTCCGGCGTGACGCGCTTGGCCATGCCGTGAGGCAGCAGAAAATTGCGGGCATAACCGTCTTTCACCTTGACCACGTCGCCGAGGCCGCCGAGGTTCACGACTTTTTCCATCAGAATTACTTGCATGGTCGTTTCTCCGGGTTAGGCGTGCAGGTCGGTATACGGCAGCAACGCCAGAAAGCGCGCGCGCTTGATCGCGGTCGACAACTGACGCTGGTAACCGGTCTTGGTACCGGTAATGCGCGCCGGCATGATCTTGGCGTTTTCGGTGATGAAATCCTTGAGGATCTCGACATCCTTGTAGTCCACTTCCGCGATCTTCTCCGCGGTAAAGCGGCAGAACTTGCGTCGCTTGAACAGGCTGCGTCCTTTGTCATCCTTGCGTTTCACCCCAAGTTTGCTCTTAGGTTTAAATGCCATGGTTCATTCCTTCCAAAAATTCAATCTCGTTCACATGCAGGACAGGGGTCCTGCTCTTCAGGCTTTTCGCCGCGAGGAAGCCGGTGAGCCGGAGTCCGTCGCCGGGTTTGGCTCCCGCCAGCAGCAGCGCCGTCTGCCCCAACGCCAGTGCCGGCATTTCGCACTCCACCGACCGCTTGGTGCCGGCCTCGATCTGCTCCGAGGCGTGGGCAATCCGGAAATTCAAGGCCGGAATACCCGCCGGGGTATAACGCAGGGAGGCCAATTCCAGCAATTTGCCCGCCAGCACGATGCGGTTGTCAGGCGGCAGCGGCGGCCTCTGCGGGTGCCGCCGGGGTTTCAACAGGCGCCGGCGTGGCAGTTGGCGCCAGCGATCTGGACTTTTCTTCCTTCATCATCGGTGACGGCACGATCACGGCCTGCTTCACCTTGACCGTCAGGTGGCGCAAAACCGCGTCATTGAACTTGAAGGCGTTCTCGAGTTCGGCCAGAGTCTCGTTGTCGCACTCGATGTTCATGAGCACGTAATGGGCCTTGTGCACTTTCTGGATCGGATAGGCCATCTGGCGGCGGCCCCAGTCCTCAAGGCGATGGATGATGCCGGCGCGGGACGAAATCAGCGTCTTGTAACGCTCGACCATCGCCGGAACCTGCTCGCTCTGGTCCGGGTGGACGATAAAAACCACTTCATAATGTCGCATGCAATCTCCTTATGGCTAAAGCCCCCCCGCATGCGGTTCGGGTGGAGCAAGGTGGAAAGAGGCAGGATTCTATAGAAATCCGGGATTTATATCAAGGCCGGAATGATTCCAGAGTTTTCAAAACCTGCTTGTACGGTTGATGCTCGGCCATCTCGTCCTGATAGCTGGCTACGGCGCGTTGTTCGCGCTCCAGGTATTCCGCGATCATCCGGCGCATGCCGGGATTGGCGATCCAATATGCCGACCAGGTCGGCTCCGGTGAAAATCCGCGGCTGACCTTGTGTTCGCCCTGCGCCCCCGGCTCGAAGCGCGCCAGGCCGTGGCGGATGCAATAATCGATCCCCTGGTAGAAACACAGTTCGAAATGCAGGCTGTGGTAGTCGGCCGCCGCGCCCCAGTGGCGCCCGTACAAACTGGTGCCGCTGCGGTAGCACAGCGCCGCCGCGATCACTGAGCTGCCGGCGCGCGCCAGAAATACCACCATGCGCTTCCCCAGTCCCTGCGCTACGGCAGAAAAGAATTCCGGGGAAAAGGCCGGATGGTTGCCGTAGCGCATGAAGGTCGAGCGGTAATGCGGGTAAATGCGGCGCCATAGCTCGGCATCGATTTCATCACCGTGGCGGACTTCCAGGGTCAGTCCGGATTCGGCCACACGGCGGCGCTCGCGGCGCACCTTCTTGCGCTTTTCGGAAGAGAATCCGGCGAGGAAATCCTCGAAGTCGTGATAGCCGCGGTTCTGCCAATGAAATTGACAGCCGCGCCGCAACAGGAAGCCGCTTTGCCCGAGATGACCGATCTCGCTCTCCTCGACAAACAGGCATTGCCATGAGGAACACCCGAACTCCCGGATGGCCTCCAGCGCTGCCGCAATCAACTGCCGCACCACCGGCAGGCGCTCCATGCCGCGGCGCACCAGGAATCTTGGACCGGTCGCCGGGGTGTAGGGAATTCCGCTGACCAGCTTGGGGTAGTAGCGGATGCCGGCCCGCTCGAACGCGCCCGGCCAGTTCCAGTCACTGGAAAAATCGCCGAAGGAGTGGGTCCGGATATACAGCGGCAATGCGCCGCAGAGCATCCCTGCAGCGTCGCGCATCGCCAGGTGGCGGGGATGCCAACCCAGATCGCCGGACACCGCACCATGACGTTCCGCTGCCCCCAGAAACACATGGCTGATGAACGGATCGTCGTGATGATCGAGATCATCCCATTCCAAGGCACTGATTTCCTCGATCGAAGAATGAAATGTTGCCAGCAACGTCATGATCGATTTTATCCTGCTTTGCGGTCAGGCTTGAGGTCCGCAATTGAGGAAGTGACGCAGAGCATTCGGGGAATTTGGATCCGCCAACGCCGGAATGGAGATTCCTCGAAAGACGAAGGGCGCGCACTCCTTCGAGTGTCGCGCCCTGCCCCTCCTCCATACGAACTATTTCCTGACGATCACGCCGCAGGCCACACGTGCTCCCGAGTTGCCGGTCGGCTGGGTCTTGAAGTCATCCGGGCTGGCATGGACGATGACGCCGCGCCCGACAATACCTTGTTCGCCTTCGAGCGCAACACCGCTCAATTCGACGTTCAAGCGGGCATTGCCGCTGGCGTCGGCCTCGAGCATGGACATGTCGCCGGCGTGATGCGGTCCCATTTGCGGATGTCCATGGGGGTGCCCGGCCGGGTTGAAGTGGCCGCCGGCGCTGGTCCCATCCGGAGCGCTGCAATCGCCCTTTTCGTGAATGTGGAAACCATGCGCACCCGGAGTCAAACCGGTCACCGCAGCATTCACCTGGATGCGATCACCCTGCTTGACGAAGCTCACCGATCCGCTCACGGCATTGCCCTTGGTCGCCACCAACTTTGCCTCCGCGGAAGGGCCGGAGTATCCGCCGATGGAGGTACAGCCGGCGGCGCCGATGCACAGCGCTACCATCGAGATGTTTCGTCGCAAGTTCAGTATGGATTGCTTCATCACGCCCCTTTCTCAAGCTTCTTCTGCATCTGCTCATCGTACCAGAGCTGGTGATGTTCCTTTGCCCAGGTCTCATCCGCAAGGCCCGTCCTGGCAATTTGATACGCCCCCTCGACACCGATGGTGCCCAGGTAAATGTGGCCCAGCGACATACAAAAGATCAGGGTACCGGCGATCGAATGGACCACCTCGGCCGTCTGCATGGCGTGGCGGGTGTCGAACAGGTTGGGGAACAGCAACGAAAGACCGGAGGCAGTCATGGTCAGGCCAAACAAGCCGGCACCGAACCAGAACCAGGTCTTCTCGCCGAAGTTGAAACGACGCGACGGAACGTGTTCGCGCGACACCAGCCCGCCGGCCTTGCGGATCCATTCCGCATCGGAAGGATGCCAGAAGTTGTCTTTATAGAAGGTTGCCAGCATCAGCAACACACTGACGGAGAAGACCAATCCAAGAAGGTTGTGAATGAACTTCCCCATGCCTGCCAGCCATGAAAACAGCGTATGGCCGATCACCGGCAGCAGCACATACTTGCCGAGCAGCATGTTGCCCCCGGTCAGCGCCAGGCCAACGAAGCTGATGGCCACTACCCAATGCAGCGATCGTTCCCAGTTGGTGAATCGAACCAAGGTTCTCCCGGTCGGCTTTTCCTGCAGGCGTAACATCCCCTTGCGGCTATGAAACAAGGCGATCGCGACGATGACGATGATCACCAGCAGGCTGCCGTAGAAGGTGACCGGTCCATTGCGGATCTGGCGCCAGGTGTTGCCCTCGGGTGAAATCAGTACGCCAGTCTCGGTGCCCCGAACGGTCGTAACACCGGGCGTTCCGGAACGCGCCTCGCGCCAGTATGCTTCGGCATTATGGGCGGGGGCTCCGCCGGGCTTCTGCGCCTGCGCCTGAATCTGCGCCGCAGGCACCGGCGCATCGACGGCGTGCGCGCTCGCCAGGGACAACACGCATGCGGCCAGAAGGGAGACCCGCAGCCATGCACTTGCTTTCACCTGCTTCATCTGAATGGCCCTCGCTGGTTATCCGCGCTATTTCGTCTTCGCCGCTGCGGGGGCGGGCGCAGCTGGTGCAGCGGCGGCGGCCGGAGCGGGGACCGCTGCCGCTGCCGGAGCGGCAGCCACATACTGGAATGGACCCGGGTCCTGACATTTCGGGGTCTCCACCGGTTTGCGGCCCTTGTTTTCCTTCAGATGGCGTTGCGCTACCTTGTCCATCGAGTTGCAAAGTTGAAAGGCGGCGACCTTGTCGCCATGCGCGGCTTTGGCCTTGCCCTCCTCCGCCTTGGCCTTGGCTTCATCGCTCGGCGGCGCTAGCTTGGCCAACGCCACGCCTGAACTCAAGGCACAGACGACCAGCATCAACGGGATATTCTTTAGCTGCGACATAGGAAATCTCCTCAATCACCAACGCGCTTGGATTCGTTCTGAGCCTGGCCGCGGACACGGATGCTGTTTTCCCACTTGGCCTTGTCACCGGCGAAGGCGGCGTTCTCCCAAGGTTTGCCGTCAGTCTTGCCCGAGTAGCTGCCTTGCTTATAGACCACGACGCCGTCCTTGTCACCGCAGGCACTCAAGCCAAACACCCCCGCCAACAAAACCATAACGACGAATTTGCTCACGATTTCACCTCCGGCTTCTTGGCATCGGGCTTTTGTTCCGGTTTGCCGTAGGCGGATCCCCAGCCCCACATCTCGCCACCCTTGCCGCGCTTCAAGGCACGATCCCGGAAGATGTCCGCGACGACATCCCCGTCGCCGCCAAGCAAGGCCTTGGTCGAACACATCTCCGCACACAGCGGCAGCTTGCCTTCGGCGAGGCGATTGCGACCATACTTCTTGAACTCCTCCTCGGAGTGGTCGGTTTCCGGTCCGCCGGCGCAAAAGGTACACTTGTCCATCTTGCCGCGCTGGCCGAAGGAGCCGCTTTGCGGATACTGCGGCGCACCGAAGGGACAGGCGTAGAAGCAATAGCCGCAGCCGATGCACATGTCCTTGTCGTGCAGCACCACGCCCTGGTCGGTATGGTAGAAGCAGTCGACCGGACACACCGCCATGCACGGAGCATCGGAGCAGTGCATGCAAGCCACCGACACCGATTTCTCGCCGGGCAGACCGTCGCCGAGCGTGACCACGCGACGCCGATTAACGCCCCAGGGTACTTCGTTCTCATTCTTGCAGGCGGTGACACAGCCATTGCATTCGATGCAGCGCTCGGAGTCGCAGAGGAATTTCATTCTTGCCATGTCTATCTCCCCTTAGACCTTGACGACCTGGCATACGGTCGTCTTGGTTTCCTGCATCATGGTGACGCTGTCATAGCCGTAGGTCGTGGCGGTATTCACCGCCTCGCCCCGCACCAGCGGGTGTGCGCCATCCGGGTAATACTTGAGCATGTCCTCACCCATCCAGTGCCCGGAAAAGTGGAAGGGCATGAAACAGGTATCGGTTCCGACGCGCTCGGTGACCTGGGCCCGCACCTTGAGTTGCGCGCCGGTCGGTGTCTTCAGCCAGACCCAGTCGTCGTGGCTGATGCCGCGGTCGTTGGCAGCCTTCGGGTTGATCTCGACGAAGGCCTCCTGCTGTAGTTCGGCCAGCCAAGGATTGGAGCGCGTTTCCTCGCCGCCGCCCTCGTATTCCACCAAGCGTCCGGAGGTGAGTATCAGCGGGAATTCCTTGCCCACATCCTTGTTCTTCTGCTGCACGCTCTTGTACAGCGTCGGCATGCGCCAAAACGCCTTTTTGTCGTCGTGCGTCGGATACTTGTCGATCATGTCGGGGCGGGTCGAATACAGCGGCTCGCGATGTACCGGCACCGGATCGGGGAAGTTCCACACCGACGCGCGCGCCTTGGCGTTGCCGAACGGATGGCAACCGTGAATCTTCATGACGACGCGGATGATGCCACCGGAAGAATCGGTCTTCCAGTTCTTGCCCTCGGCTTTCTTCTTTTCCTCCTCGGTGAGATCGTCCCACCAGCCGAGCTTCTTCAGCAACACATGGTCGAACTCCGGATAGCCGAACTGAAGATCCGCGCCTTTCGATGCCGAGCCGTCGCCGGCGAGCAGGTTGACGCCATCCTTCTCGACGCCGAAATTGGCGCGGAAGTTGCCGCCACCGTCCATGACGTGCTTGGAGGTGTCGTACAGATTCGGCGTTCCAGGATGCTTCATTTCCGGCGTCCCGTAACACGGCCACGGCAAGCCGAAGTAATCGCCGTCGCAGGGACCGCCCTTGGCGCGCAAGGTCTTGACGTCGAAAGTATGCATGTTCTTCATGTGCAGCTTGAGCCGCTCCGGCGACTGGCCGGAATACCCGATGGTCCAGGTGCCTTTGTTGATCTCGCGCAATGTATCTTCCATGCTCGGCTCGTTGTTGGTCACCTTGATGTTCTTGGTGAACTCCTTCTCGAAACCGAACTTCTGCGCCAGCAGATACATGATGGTGTGGTCGGGCTTCGATTCGAACAGCGGCTCGATGACCTTTTCACGCCATTGGATCGAACGGTTCGACGCGGTCACCGAACCCACCGTCTCGAACTGGGTTGCCGCCGGCAGTAAATACACGCCATCCTTGCGCACTTTCGCCGCCATGGCAGCGCTTGCCGAAGGATAAGGGTCGATCACCAGCAGCAGTTCCAGGGCTTTCATCGCCTCCAGCATTTCCTTGCCGCGCGACTGCGAATTCGGCGCCATGCCCCAATACACCACCGCTTTGAGGTTCGATTCCTGGTCGATGTTCTCGTTCTTCTCCAATACACCGTCGATCCAGCGCGACACGGTAATGCCGGGCTTGGTCATCATGGCCTCGCTGGCATACTGCTTCTTGATCCATTCGTATTCGACGCCCCACACCGCCGCCCAATGTTTCCAGGCGCCCGGCACAATGCCGTAGTAACCGGGCAGTGAGTCGGGGTTCGGACCGATATCAGTGGCACCCTGGACGTTGTCATGGCCGCGGAAGATGTTGGCGCCGCCGCCAGATTTGCCGATGTTGCCGAGCGCCAGTTGCAGGCAACAGAAGGCGCGCACCATGGCGTTGCCGATAGTGTGCTGGGTCTGTCCCATGCACCAGACGATGCTGCTGGGGCGGTTCTCGGCCATGGTCCTGGCGATCAGCAACAGTTGCGCTTCGGTTGCTCCGGTTGCTTCGAGGACCTTGTCGGGAGTCCACTTCATCACCTCCTCGCGCACTTTCTCCATGCCATAGACGCGATCGTCGATGTACTTCTTGTCTTCCCAGCCATTCTTGAAGACGTGATAGAGGATGCCCCAGATCATCGGGATGTCGGTACCGGAACGGAAGCGCACGTACTGGTCGGCTTTCGCCGCGGTCCGGGTGAAACGCGGATCGCAGACGATTATCTTGGCGCCGTTCTCCTTGGCATGCAGCACGTGCAGCATCGACACCGGATGCGCCTCCGCCGCGTTCGATCCCATGAACAGGATCGCCTTGGCGTTTTGCATGTCGTTGTAGGAGTTGGTCATGGCGCCGTAACCCCAGGTATTGGCGACGCCGGCGACGGTAGTGGAGTGGCAAATTCGCGCCTGGTGGTCACAGTTGTTGGTTCCCCAGAACGAAACGAACTTGCGCAGCAGGTAAGACTGCTCGTTGTTGTGCTTGGAAGATCCGATCCAATAAACCGCGTCGGGTCCGGACTTCTTGCGGATGTCGAGCAGCTTGGCACCGATTTCGGTGAGCGCCTGGTCCCAGCTGATTTTCTGGTACTTGCCATCGACCAGTTTCATCGGTGTCTTGAGCCGCATCTCGCCATGACCATGTTCGCGCACGGTGGCGCCCTTGGCGCAATGTGCGCCGAGATTCAGCGGCGAGTCGAACACCGGCTCCTGGCCGATCCATACACCGTTTTTCACTTCGGCGTCGATCGCACAGCCGACCGAACAATGGGTACATACGGTACGCTTGACCTCAACGACATCCGAACCCTTGGGCGCGGAGCCCATGGCCTCCGCCTTGTCGATCATAGAGAACGGCAACTGGCTGGCAAAGGCGCCGGCACCGATGCCGATGCCGGAACGTTTGAGGAAAGTGCGGCGATCGATGGCCTCGGGCAACTGCGCAGAGAAACTGGCCGTGTTGCCGCACAGTGAACGTGAACGCGACAAGCGGCCGCGACGGTTTGCATCCGCCGAAGATTTCTTGATCAACATGGAAGTCTCCCGGTTAAACGCGTGCGGTGCGGTAGTAGTTCCGCACATGTTCGGTGGCCTGGTAGCCTTTGTCCTGGGGCTGAACCGCGGCGGATACCGCAGGCGCCTCTTTTACGACCGCCTTGACACCCGCTGCGGCGGCCACGGCGCCACCGATGCCAAGTCCCGCGGTCAGAAGAAAGTTCCGGCGCTTGAGATTGCCGGAAAGGGATGCATCCGCATCTTTGGAATGTGTCATGCCGCTTCTCCTCCAGTAACAACTCTATTGATTGCTTTATAGGCACACTATGCGCCATTTATCCGCGCATCAACAAGACTAAAGCAAGAATTTTTCAAGTTCAAAAAAGGCTCTGACAAACTCCACTGCGCTGCGATACAAGCGTGCTTCCGGCTGCTTGACTATTGCGTCGCACAAACTCTCGAGCCATGTCGCTATATGGCTTGAAAAAAACCGCTGTTGCAGCGCAAGACGTTGGCCGTCGGTCCGGGAAGTGTCAAGCAGTAGGTGGCGCATACTGTCCATCAGCGCGGCGAAGTGATCCTCCGGCTCCAAAATATCCTTGCTGCGTGCAAGGCCAAGTTCCGCCAGGTCGTCACGCAATTTCGCCAACGGTTTTTCCATCATGAATCCGGTCAGGTGCCAGGAAGCATAGAGCACCACCGCCGGTCTACCAATAGCGACGAACAGCGCGTCGTATTCTTCCTTCGCCGATTCAACGGAAGTGCGGCCGGCCTCGGCACAAAGCGCATTCCAGGCAGCGGGTAGCGCACCGTGCACGTCCGCGTCGCCGGCCGCAGCCAGAGTCGCCAGGAAACTTGCATCGGGTGGCGCGAAAAACAGTCGCGACAACACCGCGTAGTAGTTTGCACGCGCCAGGTCCTCGGCGGGGATGCTGTTCACCTGCTGTTCACCTGGGAAAGATATTGATCTCGTTCTTGTTTTCCATCATGTCGGCCACCCGGCAGTCGGCGCACATCTGCAGGCGGTGCAAGGCCTCGGGAGCGGCAAACATGCTGTGCCCGGAGAGACGGCCGAGCATCGCGGTGATCATCTGCCGGGTAGCGAACGGTTTGCCGCAGCGCACGCAGCAGAAGGGTTCGGACTCGAAGAGCACCCGCGCGCGACCAGCCTCGATGCCGGGCAACAAACGCGGCTTGAGTGACAGCGCATCCTCCGGACAAGTGTTCACACACAGCCCGCATTGCAGGCAATTTCGTTCGATGAAGCTCAGGCGCGGCGTTTCCGGTGAATCCTGCAGCGCGCTGGCCGGACAGGCGCCGACGCAGGACAGGCACAGGGTGCATTTTTCCTTGTCCACGATCACCTCGCCCCAGGGTGCGCCAGGCGGCAAGGCAATTGGCTGCGCAAGCGCCGCGCCTGATTTGGCCGCGTTGGCGCGCAGATGGTCGATGGCGAATTCCAGCGTGCTCCGCTTGTCCGCCGTCAGATTGAAACTCGCCGCCGATCCGGTCGCACCAAGCCGGGGCATGGACCAAAGAGCCGTTTCCAGGGTGTCCTCTGAGTCGACGAGCAGCAGGCGTTGGCCGGCGTATCCCAAACCGCCGAGAATACTTGCACCGATGTCGATTTGCTGGCGCAGCGTTGCTACATAGGCTTCAGGCTCATCGTGGTGGCCGAGGATCACGCACTGTGCGGCGCCATAGGCCAGCGCGCCGAGCAGCAAATCGAGTCCGGTCGCGGCAATGTCATGCACTTCGACTGGAATCACCCTTGCCGGCAAGCCCTTGCCGTGCCGCCCCATTTGCAGCAGGCGGTGGCGACCGTGCCGGCCGTCATGGAACAACAGGCAGGCATCCTCGCCGCCGGCCTGGCGATAGGCCGACAACAGGGTTTTCAGGCGTCGGCCGAGATCGGAAACGCGCGGATAAGCATGGCGAACGGCCCCGCTCGGACAGGTCGTGGCACAACCGCCGCACCCCTGGCAAAGCGCCGCATCGAAGCCGACGCGGTCGCCGTTGCTGGTGATAGCCCCGGTCGAACAGACGTCGATGCAACGCTTGCAGCCGACTATCTCATTGCGACTATGTGCGCAGAGCTTTTCCTTGTATTCGAAATACTGCGGCTGTTCGAATTCGCCGACCAGTTTGAGCAGGCCACGCGCCGCTTCGGACTGTGCCAGCGCATCGCGGCCCGGGGCAAAGTAGCCCTGCGGCAGGTGCGGCAGGCGTATCAAGGGTTCTGCGCCGAGATCGAAGACCAGATCAAAGCGTTCGCCGCGCATCGTCTCAGACGCATTGCGATTGAAGTCGATCGCCCCGATGGCGCCGCAGGCAGCGACGCAGGCACGGTGATCGCGGCACTTGTCGAGGTCGATCTGGTAGGCATGGCTGATGGCTTCCTCGGGGCAAGCCCGGATACAGGCATTGCAGCGCGTGCAACGGTCGAGATCGATCGGATTGTGCTGCTGCCAATCCACTTTGAATGCGCCGAGATGCCCGCTGACATTAGGCGTGTTTCCGGAAAATATCGGGTAGTCGCGGTTCGACGGCAACTCGCCGACGCTGCTGCGGGTCAGCAGTACGCTGACATCGAGATCTTCCTTGAGGCGCTCGGCCCAGTCGAGTGCCGCATCCGCGGGACCGATGATCAGCGTGGCACCGGCCGAACTCAAAGCCACCGCCGCCACGGATTCCGGGTCCGGCAGGCTCGCCTGGGCCAGCAGCGCGGCCATTTTCGGCGTGGCGGCAGCCGCTTCCGCCGACCAGCCCGCGACCTCGCGCAGATTGACGAAGCGCAACGGCGCACTGAACTTCGCGGCATCGGCCAGTTCGGCAAACAGCGGCGCCTCCTGGGTACAGCCTATCGTCAATGGACTTGACTCCTCCATCAGCGCTTGCACGCGGCCCACTTCCTGGCGGCAGAGCGCCTGGCCGTTGAGCAGCACCCGAGACCCAGGAGCGGGCACTAGTGCCCGAATTTGTTTTTGGGGTACTGGTGCCCGAACTTGTTTTTGGGGTACTGGCGCCGAGCAGTCCAGGGTCTTGCGCAATGCGCCCTCATCCAATACTGACGTTTGGTTGCAGTTACATAGCGCGTAACGCATGTCATTCATGGGTTCTTATCCACGGCGATGTCCTCGATTGCGGGTGCGTCGTCGGATGGGACCGCCTCGGTGCGGGAAGGTTCTCCCGCGACGGGAGTCTCTTCGGTGAATTCCAAGCCTGGCCTCTCATCATCGAAGATCAATCCTCGCGCCTGGTTGAGATTGCGCAGCAATTCCTCGCCGATGGGCTCGAACGTGTTGTAGTCATCCACATACACATCCAGCCCGTCCATGACATTGAAATGCTCGGCATGAAACAGCTTTTGCAGCGCGACCCGGCGCAGTCCCTCTTCTACCCCGTCGCCCATGAAAGCGGTGAAATCCGACGAGAATTCCAGCGAGTCCAGCGCGGCCAATTGCTGCGTGGCGGGTGCCCCGGGGGAAACGCCGGGGGACGAGCGCGGCGCCGCCGGTGTCTCGGCCGAGGGTGTCGGCTGATCGCGTTTGAGCCGTGACCAGCGCTGGAGAAAGTTTTCCGTCATGCGCTGTTTGATTCCGGCCCGGGCTTGCTGGTGGCGTAACGCCTGCCCTTCTGCTTCTTCTCCGGCGGGCGGTAGTGGCCGCGCGCAAAGTCCTCGATCCAGCCGTGCAGATCGTCCGGCAAAGGCACGCCATCGACCTGCTCGCCCGAATCCATCATGCGGGCCGCTTCGCCATAGCTGACCGTAACCCTCTGTGGCATGGCCAATTCGAACCCGACAACTTCATCCGAGAGTCTCCACATGACAAACACCCGTGGTTCGGGTGCGCCGACATTCAGCAGGTAATTCTCGGCTTCGTCGCTGTAGAGTCGCAACTCCAATCCCGGTACCAGCCATTGGGTACTTTCCTGGTCCTCAAACAACCTCCGCGGCGCGGAGGCTTCGGGATCGTTATCCGGCACGACCGCAATCGCCTCCCAACGATGGGATGCCCATTTGTTGTCCAGGGTCTTCCGCTCCATAATCACCGCAAGCATGACCGAGTTCTCTTGCGCCATGTATTATTCTGTATGTTGAATATGAACGCCCAAGCTTAACTCAAAATGAACGACAGAGTGATCCCCTTGCTGGATGCCCGCCGTGCCGCGCCGATCGCGACGCCGGGCGCGGTCGCCAGCGTCGGACCGGTCGCCGACGGGCGCGGCAGATACATGCGCGACCTGCGCATTTCCATCACCGACCGCTGCAATTTCCGCTGCACCTACTGCATGCCGAAGACCGTGTTCGGCCGCGACTATCCTTTCCTGCCGCGCGATGAACTGTTGTCCTTCGAGGAAATCACCCGCATCGCCCGAATTTTCGTCGCCCAGGGCGTCACCAAGATCCGCCTGACCGGCGGCGAACCCCTGCTCAGGCGCAACATCGAACGCCTGATCGAGATGCTGGCGGCAATTCCTGGCCTCGAACTGACGCTGACGACCAACGGCTCGCTCCTCGCCAAGAAGGCCCAAAACCTGCGCGACGCCGGCCTGCAAAGGGTCACGGTGAGCCTGGATGCGCTCGACGATCCGACTTTCCGCAAGATGAACGATGTAGATTTTCCCGTCGCCGAGGTGCTGGAGGGGATCGCGGCGGCCGAGGTCGCCGGCCTCGGGCCCCTCAAGGTCAACATGGTCGTAAAACGCGGCACCAATGACCATGCGATCCTGCCGATGGCGCGCCACTTCCGCTCCTCGCCCGCGAATGCCGGACATATCGTGCGCTTCATCGAGTACATGGACGTGGGCAGCAGCAACGGCTGGAAGCTCGATGAAGTGATGCCGTCCGCCGAGGTGCTGAAGCTGATCGGCGATGAAATGCCGTTGGCGGCCGTGGACCCCAACTACCCGGGCGAAGTGGCAGAGCGCTGGCGGTACCTGGACGGTGGCGGCGAGATCGGGGTGATTTCCTCCGTCACCCAGGCATTTTGCTCGAGTTGCACGCGTGTCCGCCTGTCCACCGACGGATCGCTATACACTTGCCTGTTCGCCACCAACGGCCATGACCTGCGCGGCCTGCTACGCGCCGGCCGGTCCGATGACGAGATCGGCGCGGCGCTCGGCGCCTTGTGGAGCGAACGGACCGACAACTACTCCGAACAGCGCTCAGCCGAATCTACGTCACTGAGCACCGCGTTGAAGAAAATCGAGATGTCCTACATCGGCGGGTAGGACCGCAGCATGCCCAATCTCAAGCTGACCCAGGCAGCCCGCCCTGCCACCGTCACCGTAGACGCGGTCAACGAGCATGGCGAATCAGTCCCGACCATGATCGCCGGTGAGCATCCGCTCACGCTGTATCTCGACAAGCGCGAAATCGTTACTTTGATGACCCTGGGCGCCGCACCCGAGGCACTGGTGCTGGGCTACCTGCGCAACCAGCGCCTGGTCACCGACATCGAGGACATCGCAGCCGTCCAGGTGGATTGGGAAACCGACTCGGCCGCGGTTACCACCCATAGCGGCAACCGGGATGTCGAAGCGCTGCTGCAGCGTCGCACGGTCACCAGCGGTTGCGGGCAGGGTACGATGTTTGGCGACTTGATGGAGGATATCGACAAGATCGTGCTGCGGGACGATGGCCACCTCGACGCCGGAACCCTGGCGACGCTGCTCGACAATGTGCGCCGCCATGAATCCATCTACAAGCAGGCGGGCGCGGTGCATGGCTGCGCCCTGGCGTCGGCCGAAGGCGAAATCCTGATGTTCATCGAGGATGTCGGGCGGCACAATGCCGTCGACGCCATCGCCGGGTTGATGTGGCTCGACGCCATGAGCGGCGGCGACAAGATTTTCTACACCACCGGCAGGCTCACCTCGGAAATGGTCATCAAGACCGCGCAGATGGGCATCCCGATCCTCGTCTCGCGCTCCGGCCTCACCGGGATGGGCCATGCCATTGCACAGAAGGTCGGCATGACCATGATCGGCCGGGCCCAGGGCAAGCACTACCTGATCTTCAGCGGTCAGCAGCGATTCAATCCGGGCGCAATATGCACCAAGTTACCGGGCTGATTCTCGCCGGCGGCCTGGCACGCCGGATGGGCGGCGGCGACAAGGGATTGCGACTGTTTCGCGGCAAGCCGATGGTGGCGCATGCGATTGAACGCCTGGCGCCCCAAGTCGACACGCTGCTCATCAACGCCAACCAGAACCGCGCATCCTATGCAGCGCTCGGCTACATGGTCATAGCGGATGTCATCGACGGCTACGCCGGCCCCCTCGCCGGTCTGCACGCGGGGCTTAGCGCATGCACCACGCCCCTGCTGGTGACGGCACCGTGCGACTCGCCCTTCCTGCCCCTCGACCTGGTCGCCAGGCTCCGCGCCGCGCTGGCGGACGACACTGCGCAACTGGCGGTGGCGCGATCCGGGGGATGGTCTCAGCCGGTATTTGCGCTATGCCGTCGCGAGGTGCTCGACAGCCTGAGCGCTTTTCTTGCGGCTGGCGGTCGCAAGGTCGATGCCTGGTTTACTGCCTTGACGATAGTTGAAGTTCCCTTCCCCGACGAGGCCGCCTTCGCCAACATCAACACACCTGAAGAACTCGAAAGACTGGAAAGCCAATGAACGCGCAGAAGAACTCCTTATTGCAAACACTTTCCTGCGCCGACGACTATGACCCGAATTCCTTGCCAGTCGCGCGCGCGCGCGCGCTGATCCTGTCGCTGATCGCCCCTGTCACCGGACACGAACGCGCCTTCGTGCGCCTGGGACTGAACCGGGTGCTGGCGGAGGACGTGATCGCACCGGCCAATGTGCCGGCCCACGACAACTCGGCCATGGACGGCTATGCGGTGCGCCACGTCGATCTTGCCGCTGCTGGCGAGACTCGGATGAAGGTCGCCGGAACAGCCTATGCCGGAAGGTCATTCGAAGGCGCAATCGGGCCCGGCGAAGCGCTGCGCATCATGACCGGCGCCATCGTTCCGCCGGGTCTCGACAGCGTCGTGATCCAGGAAGTGGTCCAGGTCGAAGGCGACAGCGTCGTCATCCCGCCGGGACAACGCGCCGGCCAGAACTTTCGCCACGCCGGGGAGGACTTGCAGGCGGGCCAACCGGCGTTGAAAGCCGGCAAGCTGCTGCGACCCGCCGAGATCGGCCTGCTGGCCTCGTTGGGACAGGTGGAAGTGACCCTGAAGCGCCGCTTGCGGGTGGCGGTGTTTTCCACCGGCGACGAACTGGGCGCGCTCGGCAACCCGCTCCAGTCCGGTCAGGTCTATGACAGCAACCGCTACACCCTGTGGGCAATGCTGCAACGTCTCGGCTGCGAGGTTCTGGACATGGGCGTGGTCAAGGACGATCCGGCGGCGCTGGAAGCGGCGCTTCTCGAAGCCGCAAGCAACAGCGATGCGATCATTACCAGCGGCGGCGTCTCGGTCGGCGAGGCGGATTTCATCCGCGAATTGATGGCGAGGCTGGGCGAGGTGGCGTTCTGGAAGATCGCCATGAAACCGGGCCGGCCAATGGCCTTCGGCAAGATAGCCGGTGTTGGCAACAGCGCTTGGCTGTTCGGCCTGCCGGGCAATCCGGTTGCGGTCATGGTGACCTTCTACCAGTTCGTGCGCCCTGCCCTGCTGAAAATGATGGGCACTGAGCCATTATCCTTGCCTAGCTTCCAGGTCGCCTGTAGCGCCCCGCTCAAGAAGGCGCCCGGTCGAACCGAATTCCTGCGCGGCTGGCTGTATCAGGACAGGGGCATCTGGCAAGTTCGACCCACCGGCGCCCAAGGCTCGGGGATTCTGCGCTCGATGTCCGACGCCAACTGCTTCATCGTCCTGGAGCATGAACGGGGCAATGTCGCCGCAGGAGAAATGGTAGCCGTTCAGGCCATGGAAGGGCTGGTCTGAAATCCGCTCCCCCCAAGGAAAATATGGTTCGAACTGCCGAGGTGCCGACGGACAGCGAAATCAGCAAGCACTTGGCGGGAGCGCATTTGTTCGATGCCTATGAATTCTCCACCGCCGGAAGCGAACGGTCCGCGCTCGAAATCTATATAGACATCATGGCGCAGACCCCAAACTGGGTTAATCGCCTGATGACCGCAAGAAACCGGGCAGTCGCCCTGTTCGGCCTGAAGGACCTCGGGAATCTGGACGATGTCGACACCCGCAAGGAACCCGAGTCCTATCGCGTAGGCGATCGGCTCGGAATATTCTCGATTCTGTTCCTCTCGGAACGCGAAGTGATTCTCGTCGAGTCGGACAAGCATCTGGATGCGAAAGTCTCGCTGTGTAAGACCAATTCGGGTCACCTTGACCTAGCAGTGATGACCACGGTCATCCATGTTCACAATCTCCTCGGTTGCGCGTACATCCTGCCGGTCTGGCCGGTGCACAAGCTCATCGTGCCATCGCAGCTGAACCGTTCTGTTCGGACGCCGCGCGGAGCCTGAGTTTCAGTCAGGTGTTCCGATAAAACCGGTCGCCGGCTATGTCGCCACAATGAGGCCGGTCGGTGTTTTGCGTGTATGCTAGGTGCTTGCGAACACGGAGGTTCCACAAGATGAGCTCTAGTCAGCGCATCGTCCAAATCTGTCTGTTCCTGGTGGCTGTTATCGCCATCTCGGGCGGAGCGTTGCAGATGTACCTGGGCCAGCCGGATACCACTGCTCGTCTCGACAATGTTCACAGATTCATGGCCGGTGTCTATTTCTCCACCGGCGTCATCAACCTGTGGGCTGCGGCGACGATCCGGCAGCAGGGAACTTTGGTCTATCTGCTGGCACTGGGAGTGCTACTCGCCGGCATTGGACGGCTGGTGTCGATCAGCCAAGTCGGACTCCCTCTACCGGCTCCGGTCTGGCTCGGCTATCTCATCCCCGAATTGCTCTTGCCCCTCATCATCGCGGCGGCCCATTACGCCAGCCACAGAGGCGCATCGCAGCAGTCGGCGCGCTAGCCATACCCGGTGCAGCGCGGAACACGTGAATGGCCACATCGCTGTGGCCATTGCAGTTACTGGCTCCTCGACTCGGGCTCGAGCCAAGGATCTCGTCAGACCTCACGCCTTCAAGCGCAATCTTCCCAGGTAGTCGCGCTTGCCCAACGCAACACCCTTGGAACGCAGGATGTCATAAGCGGTCGTGGCGTGGAAATGAAGATTCGGCAGCGAAAACGATAGCACGAACCCCTCAGCCGTAAACGGCAACTTCAAATCCCGAAACTCGAAGATCACTTCGGCGCCCTCTCTGGCATTGATCTCCTCCGCTGACAGCTTCTTGAGCCCTTCACGGGCGTCGGCAACCAGGGACTGGAGAGCCGAGTAGTTGTGCGCCGGGAGGTCGCTTGGCGGGCGAAAGACTCCGCTGCTGATTCCCTCGATCGCACCGACGGAATGGTGAACAACCGATTGGATCTGGAAGCGAAAGGGCAACATGTCGGCGTAAACGCGAGTCTCGACGATCTCCTCCGGGTCAATGCCGTTTTCCCGACAATGCAACAGACCACGTTCCAGAAAGCCGCTGACTGCTCCCAGGGTTTGCAGGTAACTCACTACACTTCCGTCATAGAGCGAAATCGCCATGGTTTCCTTACTCTCCCCGTCTGTGCCTCAGTGCTCATTGCGCGACGGGCATCTCGACGGCAAATATCAGCGGTTGGTTGCTTAGCGCACAAGCAAATGCGCTGGCGTGGCGTCCCAAATATAACACCCATTACCGGGGGGGTGCGCCCAGTTCGACCGCGCTGACAGCCTTCTGGTCATTGCGTAATCGAGCATAATGGCCGGAAATTTGTTGAGGGAAATGAGCAGTTGTTGCTGATTGCGCGGGCAGTCCACCTCAAGACTGCAAGGCACTTGGCGACAAGAACCCCGCATTGGGCCCTGGCATTCGCTCACCGGATGGTCGAGGGCCGACGAAAGGAAATAGATGCTCAATAGTCAGACCATATTTCTCGTCGTCGAGGACATGGAAACCATGCGCGCGGTTACTGCGGCTCAATTGCGCTCGCTGGGCGCGGGTTCCGTCCTACTGACCAACAATGGTGCAGAGGCCTTACGCGTGTTGCAGAAGCAGCGGGTTGACATCGTACTTTCGGATCGGAACATGCCTGTCATGTCCGGGCTTGAGTTACTCAAGGTGATTCGCAGCGACGAGCGCCTGTCGCACCTGCCCTTCATCATGATTACCGCCGAAACGGAGCGAGAACGCGTCGCCGAAGCTGTTGCCTGTGGGGTGAGCGAGCTGTTGGTCAAGCCCTATACCGCGGACCGTCTTGCGTCCCGCATTGAAAAGGCGCTGAATTCCCGCCCTCGCTCGGGTTCTCCCGTTCTGGCGAAGGCTGCGGCGGGTAGTGGGTCGCCCAAGCTAGCGCCTGTTTCGGTACCGGCAGGGACGATCAAGGAGTCGGCCGACCGAGTCAGCCCGGAACCGGCGGCACCAATGATACTGATCGTGGACGACACGCCGGCCAACTTGCAGTTGCTGTCACACTTGTTCGAGGACGAGTATCGCGTGCGTGTTGCCACAAACGGCCAGAAGGCACTGAATATCTGCCAATCGAATGACCCGCCGGATCTGGTGTTGCTAGATGTCATGATGCCCGGCATGGATGGTTTTGAGGTGGCCCGACGGATGCGGGAGCATCCGACTTCGGAATCAATTCCGGTGATTTTCGTCACCGCGATGGACCAGGCGGATGCGCGTCTCAAGGGCCTGACACTTGGGGCCGTGGACTTCATCACCAAGCCAATCGAGCCCGATGTCCTCAAGCCGCGCGTGCGCAACTTTCTGCGTTACGTCGAACTGCACAAGCAATTGCAGGCCGACTACGACGGCATTCTGGAGGCTGCGCGCTTGCGTGAGGACGTCGAACAGGTGATGCGCCACGACCTGAAAGGACCATTGGCCGGCGTGATAGGCTTGGCGCAATCGCTGGCCGACGATGCAGCGATGAGCCGCAATCACGTGCAACAGTTGCGCCTGCTTGAGCAGACCACGCTGCAGTTGCTCAACATGATCAACTTGTCTTCTGAGCTATTCAAGATTGAGACGGGGCGTTTCAATCTAGATGCCAAACCGGCCGAAATTTGTGACATCTTGCAGCGCATCGTCGAGATGTCAGCAACGACATACGCCGAGAAACATCTTATCTTCAGTTTCGTTACGGACGTACCCGCCGGCCGGGAGATGCCGCAAGTCCTCGGCGATGCGATGTTTTGCTATTCGCTGTTCCAAAACTTGATCAAGAATGCCTGCGAAGCGGCTCCTAGCGGAAGTCGAGTTAGCGTAACCTTGAACGACGATGCGCCGCTACGTATTGCGATCCAGAACAAAGCTGCAGTCCCCGCGGAAATTCGTGCCGGCTTCTTCGACAAGTTCGTGACACACGGCAAGGAGGGTGGTACCGGTCTCGGAACCTATTCCGCCAAACTCCTCGCCGAGGCGCAAAACGGAACGATTGCGCTGCATGTTTCCGACCAGGAGGACGAGACAATGATAATTGTGACGCTGCCTCGCTACTCCATCGTGGAAGCGTAGTATCCGTTTAGGATTCTCGCCGCCTGACTCATGAGCAATGACCGCATTTGAGACGGCTGAAGGGCTCGCTTGGGTCGACTGCACTCAGCGGACAACGGCAGCTTTTCGACCGCCAGTCCTAGGGTGTGTTCTCAATTAATCGACGTGTGCGAACGATTAATTGACGTGTGCGCCGATCAATTGAGAACACGCCCTAATCCCCGCGCAGACTCTCCAGCGCCGGTCGCTTCAGCACCGGGGCAGTGCCGAGCCAACCCGCCAGAGCGATCCCGAGGGCTCCGAGCGCTAGGCCGAGCGGCAACATCCAACCATCCGGTAGATAGTTGAGACGGAACACCCAACGCGCCAGCGCCCAACTGATGCCGGCGGCGCCGATCCCGGCGAGCAATCCGGCAATACCGCCGAGCAGGGCAAACTCGGCGAGTAGCGCTCCCCGCAACTGCCTGCTGCGGGCGCCGAGCGCCCGCAGCAGCGCCAGTTCATAGCGGCGCTCATCGTAACTGGCCTGCAAGGCCGCATACAACACCATCAGTCCGGCCAGAAGCGCAAAGCCGAACACCACCTGCACCGCGCGCGCCACCTGATCGAGCGTGGCCTGCAACTGGCGGACCAATACGCCGACGTCGATCACGGTGAGGTTGGGAAAGTCCCGCACCAGCTCATTGATGACCGCTGCACGGTCCGCCGGCAGATGGAAACTGGTGATATCGGTGCCCGGAAAGCGCTCCAGCACCGCTGGCGGCGTCATGACGAAGAAATTGACGCGCATCGAATCCCAGTCGAGCTTGCGCAAGGAAGTAATGTTTCCCTCCAGGCGCTGTCCGGCGATCTCGTAGGATAGGCGGTCGCCGAGAGCCAGGCGCAGGGTCTCCGCCAGGCCCTGCTCGACCGAAAACTCCGTCACCGCTGACTTGGTCGCGGTCCCGGCACCGTGCCAGCGGCCGGCGGTAAGGGTGTTGCCTTCCGGCAGAAGCTCGGACCAGGAAAGGTTGAACTCGCGGTCGACCAGGCGCTGGGCGCGTTCGTCTTCGTAGCTCTTGGCGGTGATCGGCCGCTCATTCACCGCCACCAGGCGGCCGCGCACCATCGGTTCCAGCCGCGGTGGAGTCAGATGCCGGGCTTTGAAAAAATCCGCCAAGGGTAGTCGCTGCTCGGGCTGGATATTGATGATGAAGCGGTTGGGCGCATCCGCCGGCACCTTGGCGCGCCAGCTTTCCAGCAGGTCCTGGCGTGCCACGGTGAGCAGCAGCAAGGCCGTCAGGCCGAGCCCGAGGGCAATCGCCTGTAGCACGCTGGCGCCGGCGTGGCGGCGCAGGTTGGCGAGGCCCAGGCGCAACCCGGGGAAGCGCGTGATGGCCGGATTGAGGCCGAGACGCCCGAGCAAAATCAGCATGGACCTGGCCAGCAGCGCATACAGTCCCAGCGCCGCGGCAAATCCGACGATGACTACCGTGCCCAACAGCAGTTCACCGGCAATCCACATCATCAGCGCCGCCAGTGCCACGCATCCAAACACATAGGCAGTCAGGGACAGCGGTTCGACCGACGCCCACTCGCGACGCAGCACGCGCAGCGTCGACACCGCCTGCAGGCGCAGCAGGGGCGGTGCCGCAAAACCCGCGACCAGCACCATTCCGACCAGCAGCCCGTGCGCCCAGGGTTGCCAGGACGGCGCCGGCAGATCCGCGAGCAGCAGGCCAGCCAGCAAACCCTGCAGACCCCACTGCACGGCATAGCCGGCAAGGCAGCCGCTCAGCGTGGCGACCAGACCGAAAAGCAGAAACTCCCCGCCATGCACCGCCAGCACCTGCGATGCGCGCGCACCCAGGCAACGCATCACGGCGCAGGCATCGAGATGGCGCCGCATGTAGCGGTCGGCGGCGAAACCCACCGCCACGGCGGCGAGGACGACCGCCAACAGCGCCGCCAGGCGCAGAAAGCGCTGGGCGCGTTCCAGCATGGTGCGGATTTCCGGCCGCGAATTGCTCAGGTCCTCAAGCCGCTCACCGCGGCCTAGTTGGGGCTTGGCCCAGTCATTGAAGGTCGCGATCCGGACCGCATCTCCCGCCAGATGCAGGCGATAGGAAACGCGACTGCCCGGCTGAATCAGGGCCGTGCCGGGTAGATCATCGAGATGCATCAGCAAGCGCGGGGCGATGGCGAAAACATTTACCCCGCGATCCGGTTCCAGCGTCAGTACAGCCGCTACGCTGAAGCGGCGGCTTCCCAGGACGATCTCGTCGCCGGTCCTGACATTCAGCGCGGCGGTCAGCCGTTCGTCCAGCCAGACGGTGCCTCGCGCCGGGATGCCACGGACTTCCGCATCGGTCAGGTTCAGCGCCGGCGCGATGCGCAATGCCCCCCGCAGCGGATAACCCGTGCTAACGGCCTTTACCTCGGCCAGTTGGGTCGCGCCGGCAACGCTCACCATGCTCGGAAAACTTGCGCTGTCGGCCATGTTCAGCCCGCCCTGCGCAGCTTCACGCCGGACAGTCTCGCTCCAGGGATGGTCGGCGGTCAGCAACAAGTCACCGCCGAGAAGTTGGTGCGATTCCTGGATCAGTGCCTGACCGACGCGATCGGTAAGGAAGCCGACACTGGTCAAGCTCGCCACCGCCACCGCCAGCGCCAGGCCAAGCACCGTCAACTCCCCGGCGCGCCAGTCGCGTCTCAGCATGCGCAGCATCAGTCGAAAGGTATTCACGGTCAAAACCCTCGCAACTGTTCGATGGCTTGCTCGACGCGGTCCAGCGCCAGCACCTCGATGCCTTTGATGGCTTGCTTCGGCGCATTGGCCTTGGGAATCAATGCATGGGTGAAGCCGAGCTTGGCGGCTTCCTTGAGACGCTCCTGGCCGCGCGGCGCGGGACGGATTTCGCCGGCCAGGCCTACTTCGCCGAAGGCGATGAGCTTGGCCGGCAAGGGTTTGTTCCTAAGCGACGAAACGATCGCCAGGAGCACCGCCAGATCGGCCGCCGGCTCGGTGATGCGCACGCCACCGACGGCATTCACGAACACGTCCTGATCGAAGCAGACGATCCCGGCGTGGCGATGCATCACCGCCAAGAGCATCGCCAGGCGGTTCTGTTCGAGGCCTACGGTCAGTCGTCTGGGGTTGGGTGCATGGGTGGCATCGACCAGCGCCTGGATTTCCACCAGCAGGGGACGCGTCCCTTCCTGGGTCACCATCACGCAACTGCCCGACACCTCCTGAGCGTGCTGCGACAGGAACAGCGCCGACGGATTGGAAACACCGCGCAAACCCTTGTCGGTCATGGCGAATACGCCCAACTCGTTGACCGCGCCGAAACGGTTCTTGACGGCGCGCACCAGGCGGAAGGAGGAATGCGTTTCGCCCTCGAAGTACAGCACGGTATCGACGATATGCTCCAAGACACGCGGCCCGGCCAGCGCGCCCTCTTTGGTGACATGACCGACCAGGATGATGCAGGTGCCGGACTGCTTGGCGTAGCGGGTCAGATGCGCCGCGCATTCGCGTACCTGCGCCACTGAACCCGGCGCCGATTGCAGGGCTTCGGAATACAGGGTCTGGATCGAATCCATCACCGCCACTGCCGGCTTCTCGCGCGCCAGGGTGGCGAGGATTTTTTCCAGGCTGATCTCGGCCAACAGCGCCAGGCCGTCCGTCGGCAATTGCAGGCGCCGGGCACGCAACGCAACTTGCTCGCCGGATTCCTCGCCGGTGACGTAGAGAACTTGCTGGCGGGCTTCGGCGAGTCGGCTCAGCGCCTGCAACAGCAGGGTAGACTTGCCGATGCCCGGGTCGCCGCCGATCAGCACCACCCCGCCGGCGACCAACCCGCCGCCGAGCACCCGATCGAATTCCTCAATGCCGGTCGGGGTACGTGGTTCCGCGCGCGGCCGGATCTCCGACAACTGCTGCAGCTTGCTCGATCCAGCGAGGCCGGCGAAGCGGCTATTCGGATTCGAAGTTGAAGCCTCGGCGACGGTTTCGACCAGGGTGTTCCACATGCCGCAACCCGGGCATTGCCCCTGCCACTTGGGCGCACTGGCGCCGCATTCGGTGCACGAATAGATGGATCTTGCCTTGGCCATGGCTAGAGCCTATCCATGAATAATCCAGCCCTGCGTTGCAGCGCATCCGCGATGGATGCTAGGCGCGAGCCGCCGCTCAATGTACATCATTGGGCAAGGTTCGCAACGCCGCAGACGCGCGGATTCGCTGCAACCCTTCGGGCCAAGGCCGATTTGAGCGCATCCCTTTGTCCCACAGGGATTTCCTTCGGTCATCGCAATCCGCTTGCGGTGATGACACCGCGGCGCGTCTTGCTTCGCGGGCTGCCTCTCAAATCGGCCTTGGCGCAGGGCTGGATTATCCATGGATAGGCTCTTCGATTTCCACCACCGGGACACGCGCCGCCAGGGCGCAGAACAGTTCATAGCTGATGGTATCCGCCGCGGCCGCCACTTCATCGGCAGGCGGATCCCGGCCCCACAGCACTACCGGTGATCCAATGCCCGCGCCGGGGATGGCGGTCAGGTCGACGCAGATCTTGTCCATCGAGACTCGCCCCAGAGTGGGGCAGCGTCGCCCCTCCACCAACACCGGCGTTCCCGTCGGCGCGTGGCGGGGATAGCCGTCGGCATAGCCGCAGGCGACCACTCCGACTTTCATCGGGGCCACGGCGACAAACGTCCCGCCATAGCCGATGCGATCTCCGGGAGCCAAATCGCGCACCGAGATCAATTCGCTGGTCAGTGTCATCACCGGCCTGAGGTCGAACTCGGCCGCGCTCCTGAGTTCGGGAAAGGGCGAACTGCCATACAACATGATGCCGGCGCGGGCCCAGTCCACGTCGCTGCCCAAGCTTTCGGGATAGCGCAACAAAGCGGCGGAATTTGCCAGGCTCACGGGATGGGTAAGCTCGGAGCGCATGGTCGCGAGACGGCCCATCTGCTGGCTTATGCCGCGTCCATCCCGGTCACAATCTGCATCGGAAAAATGCGTCATCAAGGTGATGGCGCCGACATGCGCGGCAGCGTTCAAGGCGTGGATCGCATGGTCCAGCTCATTGGCGTTCAAGCCCAGGCGGTTCATGCCGGTATTGAGTTTGAGATATACCGGCACCCTGCCATCTTTCGCCGGAGCTGATCGAATCAGCAAGTCCAACTGATGCAACGAATGAATGACCGTCGTCAAGGAGTATTCGACGATCAGCGGGATCTCGTCAGCCGCATAGAAACCCTCGAGCAGCAGGATTGGCTGGCGCAAACCCGCTTGACGCAGGGCGATGGCACCCTCGATCTCGATCAGGGCAAAGCCGTCGGCGCTGTCAGCGAGTGCCCGGGCCGCCCGCAACAGGCCGTGACCGTATGCATCGGCCTTGAGGACCGCCCAGACGCGGGCGCTGCCGGCGTAACGGCGTGCCACCGAGTAGTTATGGCGCAATGCGGCCAGGTCGATGCGGGCTAGTATCGGGCGAGTCATGAGAGGACTTCAAACGCGATTGATACCCGTATGATAGCCTTCATCCACGGCAGACAACCACCGGAGCTTCGTGTTATAAACCGCGTCAGCCGCGCGCCACTCATTCCTTGCAACCAGACCACCGACATCCTCGAACTGGATGAATCTAGGCTTCTACCTCATCATGGCGGCGCAATTCTTTTCAGCGCTTGCCGACAACGCCCTGCTCATCGCCGCCATCGCCATCCTGCGCGACATGCAGGAGCCGACCAGCTATGAGCCGCTGCTGAAGACTTTCTTCACGCTGTCGTATGTCTTGTTGGCGGCTTTCGTCGGGGCCTTTGCCGATTCGATGCCCAAATGGCGGGTAATGTTCATCAGCAACGGCATCAAGATTGCCGGTTGCCTGCTGATGTTTTTCAATGTCCATCCCTTACTCGCCTATGCCATGGTAGGCTTGGGTGCGGCAGCCTATTCCCCGGCCAAGTACGGCATCCTCACCGAATATCTGCCGCCCCGCCTGCTGGTGGTGGCCAACGGCTGGATCGAAGGCTTGACGGTCATGGCAATCATCCTGGGCACCGTCGTCGGCGGCATGCTGATCAAGCCAGAGATTGCGCAGTCGCTGCTCGCCTTTGACCTACCTTACGTCGATACCAATATCGATACCGTGGCGGAGATGAACCTGGCGATCGTCGCTGCGATCTACCTCATCGCGGCTTTTTTCAACTTGCACATTCCCGACACCGGCGTCGATCACAAGGCGCTCAAGACCAATCCGCTATACCTGCTGCACGACTTCAATCACTGCCTGAAATTGCTTTGGCGCGACAAGCTAGGGCAGATCTCGTTGGCCGTCACGACCTTGTTTTGGGGCGCGGGAGCGACCTTGCAGTTCATCGTCATCGAATGGTCGAATGCGGCGCTCGGCCTCAATTTGTCGCAAGCCAGCATGCTCCAGGGCGTGGTGGCGGTTGGCGTGGCGCTGGGCGCCATTCTGGCGGCGAAGTTGGTCTCCTTACGCAGGTCGATCAGCGTTATCCCGCTCGGCATCGGCATGGGACTGGTGGTAATGGCCATGGTCTTGGTCCGCGATACGGCTATTGCAATGCCACTGCTGGTCCTGGTGGGGATACTCTCGGGCTTCTTCGTGGTGCCGATGAACGCCCTGCTGCAACACCGCGGCCACGTCCTGATGGGGGCCGGTCACTCGATCGCGGTGCAGAACTTCAACGAAAACCTCTCGATCCTCATCATGACCGGAGTCTATTCGGTGATGATCATGGCCCAGCTACCGATCGAGGTCATCATCTTGCTTTTCGGGCTGTTCGTCTCAGGCCTGATGCTGATGGTCAAGCGCCACCATGAAATGAATCAACGCCAGTTCGATTCGGTGGCCCTGCTGGACGACGTATCGCATTAATCCCCGCCTTTGGATCAGGGGTACCGGTGCCCGCCTTTGAATCCGCAGTGGCAGGCCAGAATCGCTTCCAGGCAACCCCGGGGGCTACTCATTCCTGAATCAACAGAATCATTTTTTTGGAAATGCTTGCATTCATCAATGCGAATGATTATCATTCGTATGGTATCCTCTTGGGAGTTACGTATGAAGAATGGCTTCAAAAGTCTGCCGAGCTATCTCGGATTCATTCAGATCCTGTTGATTTTAATGGTTCCTGTGGAAGTACTCGGCGCAGATGGGGAGTACTCGCTGGTCATCCAGGAGCATCGCTTTCAGCCGGAGGAATTAAAGATTCCGGCGGGAAAGAAGGTCAAATTGATCATTGAGAACCGTGACGCGACCCCGGAGGAATTCGAAAGCCATGCCCTCAATCGCGAGAAGGTCATACCCGGCAAGAGCTCAGCGTCGATCTTCATCGGCCCGCTCAAGCCCGGGCGTTATCCCTTCGTGGGCGAGTTCAATGAAAAGACGGCCAAAGGGGTCATCAGCGTCGAATAGCTTGGCAGACCAAAGGACATATCATGTTCGGAACCGCTGTAATCGTGTTTCGCGAAGTGCTGGAAGCTGCCGTCCTGATCGGCATCGTCGCGGCGGCCACGCGCTCCATTCCGGGTCGCAACCGCTGGCTGGCCGCCGGCCTGCTCGCCGGCCTGAGCGGTGCCGGCCTGGTGGCGGCGTTTGCCGATGGCATCGGTTCCCTGGCCAGCGGGATCGGCCAGGAACTGTTCAATGCCCTGGTGCTCGGCATTGCCGTGCTGATGCTGGCCTGGCACAACATCTGGATGGCCTCGCACGGCGCCGAACTGGCTGCCGGGGCGCGCGCCGTGGGGAGCGCCATCCGCGCTGGCAAGCGTGAATGTTCCGTATTGCTGGTCGTGGTCGGCCTCGCGGTGTTGCGCGAAGGCTCGGAGACGGTGCTGTTCGTGTACGGCATTGCCGCGTCCGAAGCCTCTGGCGCCTCGTCGATGCTGACTGGCGGATTGGGCGGCTTGATTCTCGGCGTAGCGGTCGGATACGCGATCTACGCGGGCCTGTTGCGGGTACCCATGCGCTGGTTCTTCACAGCGACCGGTGTGCTGGTCCTGCTGCTGGCCGCAGGCATGGCTTCCCAGGCGGCGCGATTCCTGATCCAGGCCGACCTGCTCCCCAGCCTGGCTTCGCCGTTATGGGACACCTCGACCGCGCTTCCTGAAGACTCCATCCCGGGCATGCTGCTGCGCAGCCTGATTGGCTATGATGCCCGTCCCGCCGGAATGCAAATGATCTTCTATTTGACCGTATTGGTTGTGATTGCCTTTGGCATGAAGTTGGCAAGTCGCTCCGTTGCCGCCATTCGGCCGGAACCATAACCTCTTGATCCGGGGCTGCCAGCGTGAAACTCCAACATCTTGCCCTATTCCTCGGCGCACTCCACTCCGGCATCACGTTTGCCGGTCCATCGGACTACGTCTATACGCCGCAGGTCGAGTACGGAGAACGTGAGGTCGACTTCAAGTTCGGATCCGCTCGGGACGGGTCTGGCGACCGGCAACAGGCATGGAGCATTGGCTTTGGCTATGGCGCAAGCGAGCGCTGGTTTACCGAGATCTATGCGAAATTCCAGTCCGGAAGCGGCGAGGGCAAGCATCTCGATGCCTGGGAATGGGAAAACAAGTTTCAGTTGACAGAAACCGGCGAATACCCGATCGACATCGGGTTTCTCACGGAAATAGAAAGGCCTCACCGGAAAGGCGAACCCTCCTACGAATTCAAGTTCGGCCCCTTGTTCCAGACGGAATTCGGCAAACTTCAATTGAATGCCAATCTACTATTGGAAAGAAAATTCCGCGGCAGCGACGAAGATCCTTCGGTGCAGCACAGCACGGAGTTCGGCTATCAGTGGCAAATCAAGTACCGTTGGCAGCCGGCCTTTGAGTTTGGATTGCAGGGATTCGGGGAGATGGGAAAGTGGAACGACTGGGACCCGCGCGACCAGCAGAATCATCGCTTCGGCCCGGCGATCTTCGGGAAACTGGCGCTCGGCAATCGGCAGGCGATCAAGTACAACGCCGCTTGGCTGGTCGGCGCCAGCCAGGCTGCACCCGATCACACCTTCAGGCTGCAAGTCGAATACGAATACTGAAGCTAGAGCACCAGCGGCCGATCAGGCAATTCATTCACGTTCGGTGCTGCAGGCGAATCGGCGGATCCCGGCGACGAGGGAAAACTCGTAGCGAGCAGCTTACCGACACTTTCCACAGCCTCCAAAGACCCCCTAGAATAGGCTCCGGTACTGAAGGCTAGCTCCATGCCGCGGCAGATCGCATCCCATGCCGACTGATCGACGTTGGCGCTGATGCCTCGGTCCGCGACAATTTCGACTCGGCGATCGATCAACTGGACATAAACCAGTACGCCGCTGTTGTGCTCGGTATCCCAGACGCGCCGACGCGAAAAAACCTCGACGGCCCTATCGCGGGCCGACCGGTCATGCCATAACTCATCAATGGGCAAACCGGCCTCGACCACGAAACGAAGCTCGCCGACATGCCGCTGCTCGGCGTTCGCCACTGCCGCTTCGATTGCCTGCATGGTCTCCGCGGGAAAAGCGCGCCGCGCCAGCCATTGAGGCGCGAGCAGATGCTTGAGAATGCGCGTCAGTTTCATCTTACCAGCTCCCCGAGGCCCCGCCGCCGCCGGCGCTGCCACCTCCTCCTCCGCCC
>Ga0208566_1000329_pt1 | contig 33204 bp, 34 predicted proteins | sample PL_2010_150m_FD_184159 | JGI IMG/M metagenome (GOLD analysis project Ga0208566, IMG submission 184159) | Freshwater microbial communities from Powell Lake, British Columbia, Canada to study Microbial Dark Matter (Phase II) - PL_2010_150m... | ecosystem: Environmental > Aquatic > Freshwater >...
CCGGGAGCGGGGCGTCGCCTCGGAGGGCGGGGCTCCGTTCGTGGCTCGCCGTGCGATGAACCTGCACGGCTGCGCTTTACCTCACTACGCCCCCCCTCCTCCGGCGACTCCGCCGATATCGTTCATTCTTCCTCTTGTGGTTCGCCGAGGGTGTGCTGCAGCGCCCCGCGGATGTTGTCGATCACGTCGGTCGCCGTCACCGGGGTCATCGGGTGGTCGCGCACCAGCAGGTCGGCCGACAGGCCGTGCAGGAAGACGCCCGCGCAGGCGGCGTCGTTCGGCGAAAGCCCCTGGGAGGCGAGCGCCGCGATCATCCCGGTAAGGGCGTCGCCCATCCCGCCCGACGCCATGTACGGATTCCCCGTCGTGTTGATGAAGATGTCCCCCTTCGGCGTCGCCACGACGGTGCGCGCCCCCTTGAGGATCACCGTGACCCGCTCTTCCTCGGCAAGGTGCCGCGCCGAGTCGATCCGCGTCGCCTCGATCGCCTCGATCGTCTCCTTCATCAGCCGCGCCATCTCCCCCGGGTGGGGGGTCAGGATGCACGGGGCCTTCGCCCCCTGCAGGACGACCGCATCCCCGGACAGGGCGTTCAGCGCGTCGGCGTCGAGCAGGAACGGGACCTTGATCTTCGATATCAGTTCCTTCACGAACGCGGGCATCGCGTCCGTCATCCCCAGTCCCGGGCCGACGACGACCACGTCCGCCTTCGAAAGGACCTCCATCAGCGCGGGGATCATCCCGGGGGCGAAGTACCCCGTCCCGCCGTCCGGGATCCCGTGCGTCATCACCTCCATCTGCTTCGACTCGACGATCGGCCGCAGCGACTCCGGCGTGATCACGGTGATGAGCCCCGCACCCATGCGCAGCGCCGCCGACCCCGCAAGGCACGGCGCGCCCGTCATCCCGGGCGATCCGCCGACGATGTGGACCCTTCCCGCGTCCCCCTTGTGGAAACTGGGCGGACGCACGGAGAGCATGCTCTTCACGATCTGCTCGTCCAGCGCCTCGGTATTGATCTGCGCGTCGAACACCGCCCGCGGCGGGATCCCGATGTCGTAGATCTCCGTTTCGCCGCAATGGATCGAGCCGGGAAGCATGACGTGCCCCAGTTTGAGCAGCCCGAAGGTCCCCGTGAATTCGGCGCGGATCGCCTCGCCCAGGATCCGCCCGGTCGTCGCGTCGATCCCGGTCGGGATGTCCACGGCGAAGACGGGGGCCATCGAGAGGTTGATCACCTCGACCACCTCGCGCACGATCCCGGAAAGCGGTGACGCGAGGCCCGTCCCGAAGATCGCGTCCACGCACAGGTGGACCTCCTCGAGATAGGTGCGCAGGTCCTCCACCCCTTCCGTGTCCCGGATCACCCGGACCTCGACGTCCATCCGCCGAAGGATTTCGTGCTGGGTCCGCGCGTCGGACGACAGGTCGTTCTCCTCGGACAGGAGGAAGACCTCGACGTAGGCGCCCCGGTTGTGCAGGTGGCGGGCGATCACCATCCCGTCGCCGCCGTTGTTCCCCTTGCCGCACACCACCGCCACGGACGCCTCCTGGGGGCCGCCCGCCTTCTCCTCGAGGATCCGGAAGATCCGGTCCGTGCACGACCGCCCGGCGTTCTCCATCAGCACCAGGGCGGGGATGCCGTACGTGTGGATCGTCACCCGATCCAGTTCGGCCATCTGCCGTGCCGTCACGATTTTCATCTATGCCCCACCCGCCTTTTCGAGGATCACGAACGCAACCGCCTTCCCGCCGTCATGGGTGATCGACGCGTGCACCGTGGCGGTGCCCCGCATCTTCGCCCACCTCACCGCCTGCCCGCGCAGCCGGACCTCGGGCTTCCCACCCCGTCCGCGCACGGTCTCTACATCCCGCCAGAGAATCCCCTGCGATTTCCCGGTGCCGAGGGCCTTCATCACCGCTTCCTTCACCGCGAACCGCCCCGCCAGCCGTTCCGCCTTGTTCACGCCGTTCATCGCGTAGGCCGTTTCCGCCTCGGTGTAGACGCGGCGCAGGAACCGATCCCCGTACCGGTCCAGCAGCGCCTGGATCCGCGCGATGTCGACGATGTCCACCCCGATCCCGGCGATCATACAGCCTCAATCCTCCGGCTGCGTCGCCTCGGAGGGCGGGGCTCCGTTCGTGGCTCGCCGTGCGGTGAACCTGCACGGCTGCGCTTTACCTCACTTCGCCCCCCCTCCTGCGGCGACTCCGCCGGACTCTCCTGTTTCGTTGCCGTATTTATGAAATGAGGCACTTTGTCACGCCCCGTGGATCAGGTCGGCGATCTCCTTGACAGCGGCCGGCAGCCCGAGGAAGATCGCACGGGCGATGATGCTGTGCCCGATGTTGAACTCCTCGATCTCCGGGATGGCGAGGATCGGGACGATGTTCCGGACGTCGAGCCCGTGGCCCGCGAAGACCTTGAGCCCGAGGGAGGCGCCGAACGCCGCCGCCGCGCGGATCTTCGCCAGCTCCGCCTCGTGCCTCCCCGCGTGAAATGCCTCGCAGAACGTCCCGGTGTGGATCTCGATCGCGTCCGCCCCCGCATCCCGCGAAGCGCGCACCTGGGGGAGTTCCGGGTCGATGAACATGCTGACGACGATCCCGGCCTGCTTCAGCGCCGCCGTCGTCCGCCTCATCGCATCCAGGTGCCCGAGAACGTCCAACCCGCCCTCGGTCGTGATCTCCTCGCGTTTCTCCGGGACCAGCGTGCAGGAGTGCGGTTTCAGGTCGCAGGCGATCCGCGTGATCCCGTCGGTCGCCGCCATCTCGAGGTTGATCCGCGTCGTCACCACCCGCTTGAGCACCTCGAGGTCCCGGTCCTGGATGTGGCGCCGGTCCTCCCGCAGATGGACCGTGATCCCGTCGGCGCCGTAATGCTCGGCGATCGACGCCGCGGCCGCCGGTTCCGGGACCTGTCCCCGCCGCGCCTGGCGCAGCGTGGCCACGTGGTCGATGTTGACCCCGAGCCGCTTCCGCGCGGGCGTCATCGGCCTTCCTCCCTCGCCTTCTCGCCCAGGGCCATCACGATCGCCTCGATCTCCTCCCGGTTCTCCCCTTCCGCCATGATGCGGAGCAGCGGCTCCGTCCCGCTGTACCGGACGAGGATCCGCCCCCGGGTCCCGAGCGCCTTCTCGAATTCCGCCTGGGCCTTCAGGAACCCCTTCATCGACTCGAGCGGCACCCGATGCTTCATCCGGATGTTGTGCAGCATCTGCGGGAAGACGGTCAGCTCCTTCCCCAGCTCCGAGACTTTCTTTCCGGACTCGATCATGATGCCGAGCAGCTGCAGCGCCGCGAGCACCCCGTCTCCCGTCGTGGCGTGATCGAGGAAGATCAGGTGACCCGACTGCTCCCCTCCGAAGTTGTAGTTGCCGGCCCGCATCGCCTCGACGACGTACCGGTCGCCCACCGGGGCGCGCAGAAGCTTGATCTTCCGCTCCTTGAGGTAGAGTTCGAGGCCGATGTTGCTCATGACGGTGGCCACCACCGTGTTCTTCGCCAATTTCTTCCTGCGGGCCATCTCCCCGGCGCAGATCGCCATGATCCGGTCGCCGTCCAGGATCCCTCCCTTCTCGTCCACGACGATCACCCGGTCCGCGTCGCCGTCCAGCGAGATCCCGATGTCGGCGTGCGTCTCCCGCACTTTCGCCGCCACGACTTCCGGGTAGAGGGAACCGCACTGGTCGTTGATGTTCACCCCGTTGGGGGAGACTCCGATCGGGATCACCTCGGCGCCCAGTTCCGCGAAGACCAGCGGGGCGATCCGGTACGCCGCGCCGTTGGCGCAATCCACGACGATGCGCATCCGGTCCAGGGAAAGGTGCGACGGGAACGTGCTTTTCAGGTAGACGATGTACCGGCCGGTCGCGTCGTCGATCCGCTGCGCCTTTCCGATCTGCGGAGACGGGGGGCGATTCTCCTTGAGGTGTTCTCCGTACATCAGGCTCTCGATCCGGTGCTCGACGTCGTCGGGGAGCTTGAAGCCGTCGCGGCCGAAGAACTTGATCCCGTTGTCTGGGTACGGGTTGTGGGACGCGGAGATGACGACGCCGGCGTCGGCACGCATCGAATGGGTGAGGAAGGCGATCCCCGGGGTGGGCATCGGCCCCACGAGCAGGACATCGCCCCCCATCGCGCAGATCCCGGCCGACAGCGCCGTCTCGAACATGTAGCCGGACAGGCGCGTGTCCTTCCCGATGACGATCTTGTGCCTGCCGTTCTTCCCGCGAAACAGGTGCGCCGCCGCCTGCCCCAGGGCAAGCGCGGTCTCCACGGTCATCGGGTCGGTGTTGGCGACCCCTCGCACGCCGTCGGTTCCGAACAGCCTTCTCACCGGGGGTATCCTCCTATTTCCGGAATTGGATCTTCACGCGGACGTTCGGACTTCCGAGGATTTTAGCATGCGGTTCGCGCGTTTCCACCCGGGCGATCGCGGAGTAGTCGCCGTCCGTCTGGTCCGGAAGGACCTCCTCCGTGTAGATCACCGGCATTCGCGAGAACTCTTCCGGGAGCGCCTCGACCTCCACGGACGGTGGATCGATCTCCACGTTCGCCACGCGTTTTCGGACCGCGGTTCCGCCGCCGATCCTGGCCGCCACCGCGACCATCCGCCGCTCCGTCCGGTCGAGGAACACCTCGATCGACGAAGGGAAGATCTTCTGCACCTTGATCCCCGGCGGGATCTTCACCGAGCGATCGTCCAGGGTGAAGTATTGCCGCCCCGCGCGCCCGGCGGCGAGGTCTACGGCGGCGGAGATCTCCGAGGGGCGCATCCCCGACAGCAGGGACGACGGCCCGGAGAGGCGTACCTCCACCTGCCGCTCGGCCTTGTTCGTGATCGTCATCCCCTTCGGCACGTTGCGCATCTCCAGCGGGATGGTGAAGCTGACCAGCACCTTGCTCTCGCCCGCGACGAACCACCAGGCAGCGACGGCGAGCGCGAGGGCGACGAGTTTCAGCCCGAGGTTCCGGCTCGCGAACCCCCGAAGGGGGCGGAACAGGTCAGCCGCGTCCACCGATCCCCTCCTCCTTGCGGAACAGCAATCCGAGCGTGTCCCGCAGTTGCTGGGCGGTTTCGACGCGACTCGCCGCCCGGTTCGAAAAGACCGTGACGTTCCCCGTCTCTTCGGAGACGACCACCGCCACCGCGTCCGTTTCGGACGCCACGCCGAACGCCGCGCGGTGACGAGTGCCCATTCCGCGCGTTTCGGCCGATTCGGGCGGGATGGGGAGGATGATACCCGCCGCGGCGATCCGGTTGCGGCGGATCACCACCGCCCCGTCGTGCACCGGCGAGCTCGTGGCGAAAATCGAGGCGACCAGTTCGTGGGAAAAGAGCGCGTCGAGCATTTTGCCGAGCTCGACGAGTTCCTCGAGCCCCATCTCCCGCTCCAGGAGCAGGATCGCGCCGGTGCGCTCCCGCGACAAAAGGAAGGCGCTTTGCGCGAGTTGATCGATCACGTCCGGTTCGGGGGCGGTCCCCCTCCTCACGAAAAGCCGCCACTGGCCGATCTTGGCGAGTCCGCGGCGGATCTCGCTGTGGAACACGACCACGAGGACGACGAGGAGGTTTTCGAGGAAGTTCCCGACCAGCCACTGGAAGGTGACCATCCCGGCCTTCTTCGCGACGACGTACATCATCATAAGGATCAGCAGGCCGAAGAGGATCTGGACGGCGCGTGTCCCCCGGATAAAAAGGAGAACCCAGTAGATGATGAAGGCGACCAGGAGGATGTCGAGAACGTCGATCACCCCGATGGAGAGGAAGCTGGCTACCATGACGCCTCCCCCCGGATCGCGTACGCCACGTCGACCACTTCCCGCATCTCCTTCACGTCGTGGACGCGCACCACGTGGGCGCCCCGCAACACCGCCGCCGCGACGGCCGCCGCGGTGCCGAATGCCCGCTCCGCCGGTCGAGCGCCGGTAAGGGTTCCGATGAACGATTTCCGCGAGGGGCCGAAGACGATCGGCCGCCCGAGGACCCGCAGCCGGTCAAGGTGCCGGTGCAGCGCGAGGTTGTCGCGCAGGCGCTTGCCGAACCCGATCCCGGGGTCTACGAGGATCCGCTCCGGGGCGATCCCCGCGCCTTCCGCCGCTTCGATCCGCGCGGTCAGTTCGGCCAGCAGTTCGTCGAACAGGGCGTCGTAGTGCGGCGCCTCCTGCATCGTCGCCGTCGACCCGCGCCGGTGCATCAGCACCACGGCCGCCCCCGACGCGCGTACCGCCGCCGCCATCTCCGGGTCGTCCGCAAGGGCGCTCGTGTCGTTCACGATCCTCGCTCCCGCCGCGACCGCCGCGACCGCCACGGCCGCCTTGGTCGTGTCCACCGAGATCACCGCCTTCGTCTTCGCGGCGAGCCCCCGGATGACGGGGATCACCCGGCGCATCTCCTCTTCCGCCGGAACGGGGAGCGACCCCGGACGGGTCGACTCGCCCCCCACGTCGAGGATCGCCGCCCCTTCCGTTTCCATCTCCAATCCCCGGGCGATCGCCTCCTCGACGGAACGGTACGCGCCTCCGTCGGAGAAGGAGTCCGGCGTCACGTTCAGGATCCCCATGACGAGGGGGCGGCCGGACAGGTCGAGAACCCCCCCGGGGATCGGAACGCGGAACACTTTCTCGGAATGCGGCGCGATGACGGGGCGGCCCCTCTTGGATCAGGCCGGCGCCCCTGCCGGCGCAGGCGTGTCCGCGGGGCCGTGCGGGAGATCCCCATCCTTGATGATCCGCTGGATCTCGGCCCCGTCGACCACTTCCTTCTCCAGAAGCGTCTTCGCGACCCGGTGCAGAACCTCGAGGTGCGTCTGGAGCAGCGTCTTCGCGCGTTCGTAGGCGGCGACGACGATCCCGCGAACCTCCTGGTCGATGTCCCGCGAGGTCGCCTCGCTGTAATCCTGGTGTCGGGTGATGTCCCGGCCGAGAAAGATCGATTCCTGCTTCTGGCCGAACGTCACCGGCCCCAGCTTGTCGCTCATCCCCCACTCGCAGACCATCTTCCGCGCAAGCGCCGTGGCGCGCTCGAGATCGTTCCCCGCCCCCGTGGTCAGCTCGCCGCGCACCAGTTCCTCGGCCACACGCCCGCCCATCAGGATCGTGATGCTGTTCTTCAGGTACACCTGCGAGTAGGTGTGCCGCTCGTCGATCGGCAGCTGCTGCGTGATGCCCAGCGCCATCCCGCGCGGGATGATGCTGACCTTGTGGATCGGGTCCGCGCCCGGAGTGAGCGTGGCGACGATCGCGTGGCCGGCCTCGTGGTAGGCGGTCGATTTCTTCTCCTCGTCGCTGATGATCATCGAGCGCCGCTCGCGCCCCATCATCACCTTGTCCTTGGCCATCTCGAAGCAATCCATCGTGACGGTGGTGAGGTTGATCCCCGCCGCGTGGATCGCCGCCTCGTTGGCCAGGTTCGCGAGATCCGCGCCGGTGAACCCCGGCGTCCCCTTGGCCAGCACGTCGAGCTTCACGTCGGGGTCGAGCGGGATCTTCCGCGTGTGAACGCCGAGGATCTGCTCCCGCCCCTTCACGTCCGGCTTGGGGACGATCACCTGGCGGTCGAACCGTCCGGGCCGCATCAGCGCGGGGTCGAGGACGTCGGGCCGGTTCGTCGCCGAGATGAGGATCAGCCCCTCGTTCGACTCGAACCCGTCCATCTCGACCAGCAGCTGGTTGAGCGTCTGCTCCCGCTCGTCGTGGCCGCCGCCGAGGCCCGCGCCGCGATGCCGCCCGACCGCGTCGATCTCGTCGATGAAGATGATGCAGGGGGCCGATTTCTTCCCCTGGATGAACAGGTCCCGCACCCGCGCCGCGCCCACGCCTACGAACATCTCGACGAAGTCGGAGCCGCTGATCGAGAAGAACGGGACGCCCGCCTCCCCCGCGATCGCACGCGCCAGGAGCGTTTTCCCGGTACCCGGCGCGCCGACGAGAAGCACCCCCTTGGGGATCCGGCCGCCGAGCTTCGTGAACCGCTTCGGGTCCTTGAGGAACGCGATGATCTCCTGCAGCTCCTCCTTGGCCTCCTCGATCCCCGCCACGTCCGCGAAGGTGGCCTTGTTCGCCGAATCGGTCAGCAGCTTCGCCCGGCTCTTGCCGAACGACATCGCCTTCCCGCCCCCCGCCTGCATCTGGCGCATGAAGAAGATCCACACGCCGATCAGCAGGAGCATCGGCAGCCACGAGACGAGCAGGGTCATGTACCACGGGTTGTCGTCGATCGGCCGCGCCGTGATCTGCACGTTCTTGGCGCGCAGGGTTTTCACGAGGTCGGGATCGTCGGGGGCATAGGTATGAAAGGACTTCTTCTCCTTGCCCGCGTTGTCGGAGTACTTTCCGGTGATCTCCTGCCCCTTGATCGTGACCTCTTTCACCTTCCCGTCGTCGACGTCCCTGGAGAACGTCGAGAAGGAGATGTCCTCGAAGTCGACCTTCTTCGCGTTGAACGTGTTGAAGAGGAAGACCATCGCCAGGGCGATCAACATCCAGATGGCCAGGTTTCTATAGAATTGGTTCAAGCGACGGTTTCTCCTTGATGTCGAGGAATCGAATGCCGTTCCGTATTGTAACGAATCATTTTAGCACAGGAGCGGGTTTTGTCTATTTCGTCGAACGGATTCGCAGAATCGCGGTCTTCCGGGTCGCAGGCGTCACCGGCGCAAGGCCGGAACGGAGGACGCCGGGGATCCAGAGGATCGCCCCATCCGCGTCGCAGAGGACGGGCCGTCCCCATCGGTCGTCCCGCGGTATCTTCCGGTCGATCAGGATCTCCTTGACCTTCTTCTCCCCGCCCCGCGTGCTTCTGTCGGCGCTGCCCGCGAAGGGCCGGATCCGATCGCCGGCGCGCAAGGGGCGAACCGCGAGGGGCGATTTGAGGCCGGCCGCGTCGAACATCTCGGCGTCGCGCTTCGCCGCGAGGCGCTTCGCCTGTGCCGGGGTGCGCTTTCCGCCGAATTCCCATGCGAACGAAACGGTTCGGCCGTCCCGCCCGGGCGGGATATCGTACTCCCCTGGGGCAGCCATGAGGATGGGCATCTTCCCGGGTGCAGATCCCGCGGGTTTCCGGTCCCTGCCGTTTTCTCTTTGGAGGAAGAGCGCCTCGTCGTACCGGTTGGCCAGCTTCCACCCCTTGCCTGCGTTCACGCCCCCGGAGGGCCCGCCTTTAGTGACGTTCCCGTCCATCGCCGCAAGCAGCCGTTCGTTCGGAGCGACCCCGAGCCGGTCGAAGCAGATCCGCTGGAGGATCTTAACGCGCAGAACGGAAGGGAGCGCGGAGAACGATTTCCGCGGAAAAGCGACCCCGTCGTTCTCCGCCAGGCCGGATTTTTCCTTTCCGCGGGGTGCCCCGGCGCTGCGGGCCGCCTGTACGCCTTTTACATTCCTACGGATCCACCGGCCGGCCTCGCCCTCGAGGTAGTCGTCGAGTTCGCGGAACCGTTCCCCGAGGGTGAAGATCCGTTTTTTCACCGCCTTGCCGTATCGTTTTTCCAACAGCGGGATCAGGACGTGCCTGACCCAGTTCCGCTCGAACCGGGTATCGACGTTCGACCGGTCGATCCGGTAAGGGATCTTCCGTTTCTTCAGATATTCGAGGATATCTTCCTTCCAGACAACGAGAATCGGCCGCACGACTCCGTCGGCAGATTCGCGAGGGATCCCCTTCAACCCTCCGATCCCGGCCCCCTCGAAGACGCGCATCAGGATGGTTTCGACCTGATCGTCCGCCGTGTGTGCGAGGGCGATCGCCTCGGCCCCTACGTCAGCGGCCAGATCCTTCAGAAACCGGTACCGGATCTCCCGGGCCTTCTTCTCGAACCCCGCGGGGAAATTCCCACTGCTTACCGAGCCGCCCTTGGGTTTCCCCGCGACAGCTTCGATAGTTGACGTTAGTATTTCTATTTTATATCGGTATCTTTTACTTATATTCTCAACCAATTTCTGATCTTTATTCGATTCGATTCCGCGGGTCCCGTAATTCACGTGCCCGATGACAATGCGGGTCCCCTTCTCGCGTGCAAGCTTGCCGAGCAGGAGATACACCGAATCCGGCCCTCCGGAGACGGCGGCGACGACGACCCGCTCTATCGGTTCTTTTCCTTCAGGCGTCATGGCGGTCCTGGAGCGTCCCTTGTTCCGGGTCCCTCACCGCTTCTCCTCGTCCACGATCTGCAGCAGATATTGCCCGTACCCGTTCCTCCGCATCGGCTCGGCGAGGGCGGCGAGCTGCCCGCCGTGGATATACCCCATCCGGAACGCCACCTCCTCGACGCAGGCGACCTTCAACCCTTGCCGCTTCTCGATCGTCTCCACGAACGTGCCGGCCTCCAGCAGGGAGTCGTGCGTTCCGGTGTCGAGCCAGGCGAACCCGCGTCCGAGCAACTCGACCCGCAACTTCTCCTGTGCCAGGTAGGCGTTGATCACATCCGCGATCTCCAGCTCGCCGCGCGCGGAGGGCTTCAGTCCCGCCGCGATCTCCACCACCCCGTTGTCGAAGAAGTAGAGCCCGGGAACGGCGAATTTCGACTTCGGCCGCGCCGGCTTCTCCTCGATGCTCAGCACCTTGCCCGATTTGTCGAACTCGACGACGCCGTACCGTTCCGGATCGCGAACCCAGTAGCCGAAGATCATCGCCCCGGACTCGATCGCCGCCGCGCGCTTCAGGATCTGCTGGAACCCGTGCCCGTAGAAGATGTTGTCGCCGAGGATCAGGCAAACTTTATCGCGACCGATGAACTCCTTCCCGATCAGGAACGCCTGCGCCAGCCCTTCGGGGCGCGGCTGTTCCGCGTAGGAGATCCGGAGTCCCCATTGCGAACCGTCCCCCAGCAGCTCCCGGAACCGGGGCAGGTCGACCGGCGTGGAGATGAGCAGGATCTCCCGGATGCCGGCCAGCATCAACACCGACAGCGGATAGTAGATCATCGGCTTGTCGTAGATGGGGAGAAGCTGCTTGCTGACCACCTTGGTGATCGGGAAAAGGCGCGTCCCGGCCCCCCCGGCAAGGATGATCCCTTTCCACTTTACGGAGCCTTCGGACGGTTTCATCCCTTCACCCCTTTTCCGCTCAAGACTTCTTCAGGGAACATCCGATCGGATCTCCAGGAACCGACGGGGTGTCACGATTCTCAATCGATCGGGGAGCACCGCCACTTTCTTCGGATCCACAGCGAGAAGATCTTTATCGCCGGTGATCAGGAATTCCGCCTTGGCAGCGATGCAGAGGTGAAGATAGGCGTCGTCCTTTGGGTCCCGGCAGATAGACACTTTTTCCACTGTCTCCATCATCGTACAAAGCGATGCGAGCTTCCTCCACAGGTTCAGAAGGAATTCCGCCTTCTCCTCACCCAGTTTCGGCGAAATGCGACGGATCGTCCCGTCGATTTCATTGAAGACATCCGGAGAAAGGATTACCTCGCCGCTCGAGAAGGCTTTACTCACCGCATCGAGGGGAGTCCCCCCGAAGGCGGCCGAAATGAGCACATTGGCGTCGATAACGATTCTGGTCATCGACGACCTCAGTCGTAGACAATCTTGCCCGCGGCTTTCAAGGCTCGAAGGGCTTCATCCCGGGAGACCCCCGCTTCCTTGAGGACCATGCCGATCTCGAGGAGCAGGTTTTCGGGTGATCCCTTCTCCACGGGAACGACCCTGGCGATCGGCTTCCCGTGACGGGTGACGACCACTTCCTCTCCCTTCCCGAGATAACCGGTCAATCCTCCCTTGAACTCCCGCACCCCCACGAACTTCAGCCCGGCGGATCTGGACATATTGTTCCCTCCAATGTGTACACAATGACGGATCATCGTCCCACGAAAAGGACCGGTTGGCAATATCAAAACCGGGACATATCAAAACCGGGACGTCCTCAGAACTTCCTCAAAAGCGGGACACTCTCGAATTCTTCACTGTCCCAGTTCTGAACGAGTTCTGTGAACGTCCCCGTTTTGGGGTTTTCAGGTCTGTCCCTGTTCTACTCGTGGAGGAACGGGTTACGGATTGTCAGATCCCCGATTTTTTGCCCATCCTTGAGGTCTTCGGAGAATAGCCACCTTGCTCCGCCTTCGATGGCGGACTGGATCACGAGAGAATCCCAAAAGGCGTACTTATGTTTTTCGTGAAGGTCGATCGCACGCAGGATCGTCCGGCCCTCGACGGGAACGACCTTCCATTTCAGGAAATCCTCGACAATCTCCCTGCTAACCGCGACGGACAGGGGCTTGGGGATTTTCTTCGTGACGTTGACGAAAAATTCCTGAAGTACCTGGGTGCTGAGAATGCCGTTTCCGCTTTTCCACAAATCTTCGAGGATCCGGACCGCAACGGCATGCTTTGCCGGCGAACCGGCATCGTAGGCATACAGCAGGAGGTTCGTGTCGAGAAAAACCTTATCCCCTTTCATGCACCGAATCCCGGGACCAGGTGATTTTTCCCTTCAACCCGAGGTCGAACCCGGTCGCAAGGAGCTTCAACTGCCGGTCCATCGCCTGCCGGTACCCGCTGGCCTCGGACACCTTCTCCTCGAGGGCCTCCCGTAAGAGTTCACTCAGGGACTTGTCCCGTGCCGCGGCGAGTGCCTTCGCGCGCCGAATCAGGTCCGTAGGCATCGACAACGTCACGTTCCTCTTCTGCATGCGACCCCCCCCCGAAACAGACGTTCTCACACAAATATGTGTACCATGATATTCCGTGAAAGGCAACGCCGTCGTGCCCGTAGGCCGGGCATTGTTTCGATGTCGGTCAGGAGTGTTGGTCAGGAGTTGCCGTCGATCGCCGTCCGGGTTATCATTCGATCATGAAAAAGAATGATAACCGTGCTCAACCCTTCTCCATCCAGATCCGCACGACGTACGCCGATCTTCTCGAACGCCTTGAGGATCTGAACGCGGGCAACGCCATGGCGAGGCTCACCTCCTACACCTTGATCACCAAGGCGGTAAAAGGGGGCAAATATCTGTACGCCCAAGGCCGTTTGTCGGACGGGACGCAACGGCAGGTTTATCTCGGTCCTCTCGACGATCGGGGAAAGGCGCTGAAGGAAAGGTATCTGCAGGCAAGAAAAGATTCGGCGAGCGAGATCGCGGCAATGGATATGTCCGCCAAGGCCTTGCGGGCCGCGGGAATGGCGTCTCTGGATCCCGTCGAGTGGCGTGTCATCGCCGCGCTGGCCGCAGAAGGCGTCTTCCGGGTAGGAGGAGTCCTGATCGGCACCATCGCCTACCGTTGCATCTCCGGCCTCCTCGGGGCAAAACTGTCGTCCGCTTCCGCCTTTACCGCCGATGTCGACCTTGCGGGGAAAACAATCCCGATCGCGGTCCACGACGAGGTGGCAAGCCCGCAAACCGCGCTGGAGCGGCTTGAAATGGGATTCTCCCCCATGAACGAATTCAATCCCGCCTACTACGGAACCCGTTTGAAGGCGGCTGAAGGAGAATTCAAGGTCGAATTCCTCACTCCCCTCATCGGCAAGGACAAAGGAGGGGCCTTGAAAATACGCCAACTCGGGGTTCCGGCCATCCCCTTGCGGTTTCTGGATTATCTTATAGAGAATCCGGTGCCGGCGATCGCGCTGGGTCGCAAACCGGTCCTCGTCAAAATACCGCAACCGGCGCGATACGCGGTGCACAAACTGATCGTTTCCCGCGAGCGCAAACCAAGCCAGAAGCTTAAAGCGCAGAAGGACCTTCAGCAATCGCACGAACTGCAACAGATCCTCAGGCAACTTGACCCCGAGGCTCTGGAGGAAGCGTTCGATGACGCACGATCAAAAGGCCCGGGATGGAAGAAACGGTTGGACGACGGACAAAAGGCCATCGACAGACTGTTTCGGTAGGACTACCCCAAAACCGGGACGTCCTCAGAACTTCCTCAAAAGCGGGACACTCTCGAATTCTTCACTGTCCCAGTTTTGAACGAGTTCTGAGGACGTCCCCGTTTTGGGGGTTGCAGGTCCGTCCCTTCTATGGAGGACCGACCTGACAAGGAGAGATTGGAAGCGGAGGCGATAACTGACGACGGTTCATCAGCCTTCTATGCGTGGGTTGGTTACCGCAGAGCGATGCTCCCGGTGGCGGCTTTCCGCTTCCTTATCCCTCCTTGATCCGCTCTCCACTTAAGTGAGCAGGAAGTAATGAATGCGCATTTTAATTACCTTAACCGGGAAAACAATTTCCACTTATAGGCATAGCATTTCTAGGCAGTGTATTCTCTCTCTAATCTTCCTCGTATCCTCTTGTTTCCACAAAGATTTTCATATCCGTTCTTTTCAGCAGATAGGCCCAAAACTTGCTAAAGTATTGTTAGTACATTTTAATCTATCCAATTCAATGCCTTACCGAGGAACGAAATGACTTCCTTCGACATCACCGGACTTCCTCGCTGCACCATAGATTTCCCGCTCGAAATCACCCCCGAGGAGATCGGCCCTCTTTCCGGCGCGGTCAACACCCTGTTGAAAAGCAGCTACCTCCTCGGCGCGACTTTTGAAATCGATGCCATCTTCAACTCCCTATTCGACATCGCCGAGGAGATCGCGGGAGTCGAAGCGTGCGGGCTCCTCTCCTGTAAGGAAAGCGATCCCTCGTCATGGGAGATCCGCCTCAGCCGACGCATCGAGGCCCGCCCTTCCCCGGACCGCCTCCCCTTCCTGGCCGCTCCCGGCGCGATCGCCACCCACTTCGGCAAAGGCGTTTCCATGGACCCGGAGTGGGGGGAATGGTCGGGGCCGATCTGCGAAGCGTGGTCCTCCAGTTCCCTCGTGGCGTTTCCCTTGCGCAACGACCGCGACATCCGGGGGACCATCGTTTTCGGTAAACGCGACTCGCACCCTTTCACTCCCGTCCAGGTGAAGCTGCTCTGGGCGCTCTCGCTCCAGGCCGAGACCCACCTGCATCGCGCCGAATCCGGAAAAACACTCTCCTTCTACTCCTTCCACGATCCGTTGACGCACCTTTACAATAGCCAATACTTCCACCACCAGCTCGAAAAAGAGATCCTGCGCTGCGGCCGCAGCGCCGGATCGTTCAGCCTCTTGTTGCTCGACATCGACGGCTTCACGGCATTCAACGAAAGGTCCCGGAACGCCGCGGGCGATATCGCCCTGCAGGAATTCGCCGGCATCCTGAACGGCTCCGTACGTGAGGTCGACACAGTCGCGCGCCTCGGCGGCGACGAATTCGGCATCATCCTCCTGGAGGGGATCACGGAAGGGGCGAAATCCCTGTCGCAGCGCATCATCCAGCGATTCGAGCGGCACCTGCTGCCGGGGGACCGGGACTCCCGCACCGAACGGCTCTCGGTCAGCATCGGCGTGGCGTCGTTTCCTTCCGATTCCTTCGACAAGGCCGACCTGGTTAGCAAGGCGGACCGCGCGCTCCAGATGGCAAAGAGCAAGGGCGGGGGCCACGTCCTGCTGTTCCACGAGGCGACCGACGCCGAGGGCGTGAAAAACGTCGTTTCGGACCTTCCGGTCCAGAAGATCTACGAAGCAGGCCGCTCCGTGGTCGACATGGACAAGTTCCTGGAGATCCTCCTGTTCACGGGGATGCAGGGACTCTCCGCGGGCCGCGGCTCCATTATCGTAAAGGACGCGGACGGCGACTTCACCTTGCGCGCGGCCATCGGCTTTTCCCGCCACGAGGAACATATTACCGCGTCGGGGGGGTTCCGCCCCGGCCCGATCACCACCTGGGTGGTGGACCACCAGTTGCCGCTCGTGGTCTCCAGGCCGGAGGACTCCCCGTTCGCAGGACCGTTCAAGAAGAACGGGTACCAGACGGAGTCGTTCCTTTCGATCCCGCTGACGTATCACGGCCAGACGCTGGGGGCGCTTCACCTCACCAACCGCAAGGACCAGCGGCCGTTCACGCACGAGGATCTGAAGGTGTTCGCGCCGATCAGCTCCGAGATCGCCGCGATCCTGGCCCAGGGGATCGGATTCCGGGAGAACGTCCGCACCTTCTCCCTTTCCATCCTCACCTCCCTCTCGGACGCGCTCGAACTGCGCTTCCCCTTCCTCTCGGGGCACTCGAGCCGGGTACGCGACCTGTCCACGCGGGTCGGAGAGCGGATGGGTCTTGCGAAGGCCGACCTCACCGCACTGCGGCACGCCGCGGAACTGCACGACGTGGGGATCGTCGGCATCCCCGGAAACCTACTGGCGAAGAAGCGCCGGCTGAGCGAACTGGAAACGGAGATGGTCCGGAAGCACCCCTTCCTCGGGTCCAAGATGCTGGAAGGCGTGCCGGGGATGGACGCGACGCGCCGGGCGATCCTCGAGCACCATGAACATTTCGACGGGTCGGGGTATCCGTACGGCCTTCGCGGCGACGACATCTCGATCCCCGCGCAGATCCTCTCTGTGGCCGAGTCCTACGACTCCGCCGTCTCCGCGCGCCCGCACCGTAGCGCCCTCCCGCCGGAAGAAGCGCTGCAAATGGTCCGGGACGGATCGGGCACCCGGTTCGATCCCCAGGTGGCGGAACTATTCGCGACACTGCCCCCTATTCCTCCAAATCAGTCACAGACATCGAAAGTACGGATGGATGGGGGTGTCCACTGAAAAGCACAATAATTTCTGCCAATTGCCTAAATTGAGCAGATTATTTCCTATCCTTGGGGGAGACAGTGAACAACCATTCATATTGTTCATATAATACAGTACTATACGAACAATAACCAGGTTTCTTGACTTGGCATGCAGATTGCTGGATACATAGACAGATCAGGGTATTTTATTGAATTACCGGAGGAAACCATGAAGAACTTATTCACGAAAAACAAGGCGGGGGTCATCCTGTTTTTTTTCTCCCTTTTGTTCATGTTTTTCCTGACGCCTGCTCCCTCCGGGGGGTCTCTGGAAAGCGGAGCGAGGATCGGTGTAACTGCTTTCCAACCCGGCATGATGATCCTCCTGGGAAGTGGTTTGATCGGACTCGCCGGGTGGGGACGGAAGAAGTACAGAAAGTAACTTCATTTTCATCCTTCCATCGATGACGCGAAAGGGGCGACCAGTTCACCGGGCGCCCTTTCAGTTTCCCCCCCCCCGGAACGATTTCCAATCGATCTTCATCTCGGCGATCTTGTAATTCAGGACCCGGGGGGTGATCCCCAGCAGCTCCGAGGCGTCCTTCTGGACCCCGTGGGTCGCCCGCAATGCGCGTTCGATCGCCCCCCGTTCCAGTTCCTCCAGATTCATGGTATCCGCTGACATCACCGATTCCCCTTCGGCGCGTCCTTCAGTTCTCCCTGGCTGCGGTCGAAGAGTTTGCGGATCTCCTTTTCCTGCTTCTCCGTCTCAAGGGCCAGGGTAAGCTTCTGGGCCGACCGCGCGACGGAGTGCAGGAGGATATCGGTCGGGATGGGCTTGCGCAGGAAGTCGTACGCACCCTGCCGCAGGGCCCCGAGGGCCGATTCGAGCGGCGGCGCGGTGGCGGTGAAGGTGAACGGAAGGAAGGGGTACTTTTTCAGGGTGTCCACAAGAAACCGGTGACCGGACTCGTTCCCGTCGGAAAGGGACGACAGGACGACCAGCCTGCCGCGGTGCCGGGCAAGGATCGCGGCGGCTTCCGTGTACCCGGCGGCCTGCAGGACGGTGTAGCGGGCCTCCTCGAGAATGCCGGCGTACTTCGCCAGATCCTCCGGGTTCGAGTCGACGATGAGGACGGTGGGGGGTTTCATGAATCCGGAGATTGTATCACGCGGGAAGAAGAATGGTGGCGGTGCAGGGAATTGAACCCCGGACACTGCGGATATGAGCCGCATGCTCTAACCATCTGAGCTACACCGCCACGCTCGGTGAACGGAAGATTATACGTCAGGATGGAATGTTGTCAAACCCGGGTGCGTACCCTGTCGCGACTCCTTGATAATGTCCTCTTCTTGACTCCATAGAAATGTCCCCCTCACTCTCTCCCTTGTGCGCACAGCACGGAGGGGGCCCATGGGAGGTCATCTGCTGATGAGCGAAGGGGAACGACTCCGGAAGGTGATCCTGGAGGGGATACGAGACGGGCGAGTGACCCTGAAGATCGCCGCCCTGCGGTTGGGGGTGACGTATCGGCAACTCCGCCGGATCTGGAAGCGATTTCAGGACGAGGGAGATCCGGGATTGATCCACCGGGGCCGCGGACGCCCCTCCAACCGGTCCAAGCCTGTCTCCCTGCGACATCGGGCGATCCGTCGGTACCGGGAGCGGTATGAAGGCTTTGGCCCCACACTGGCGTGCGAGAAGCTGGCACAGGAAGGGATCGTCCTGGACCACGAGACGTTCCGGCGCTGGTTGATCGAGGAGAGGTTGTGGGCCGGACCCAAGGTCCGGGTCCGGCACCGGGCATATCGGGAGAGGAAGGCACGTTTCGGGGAGATGCTCCAGCTCGACGGCAGCCAGCACCGGTGGTTCGGCCGGCACGAGCCGGAGGCGTGCCTGATGAACATGGTCGACGACGCCACGGGAAGAACTCTCTCCCTGATGACGGAGAGCGAGAACCTGGAAGGGGCCATGCGCCTGTTGTGGCACTGGATCGAACGATACGGCGTCCCCGTGGCCCTCTACACGGACCGCCATACCATCTACCGGGCCTTCCGCCAACCCACGCTTCAGGAGGATCTGGCGGGAGAAGAACCCCTGTCCTCTTTCGGGAGAGCCTGCAAGAAGCTGGGAATCGCGATCCTTACCGCTCACTCGCCCCAGGCCAAGGGAAGGGTCGAGCGCAAGCACGGCGTCTTCCAGGACCGGTTCCTCAAGGAGTTGGCTCTTCAGGGCATCACCACCATCGCTGCAGCCAATACCCTCCTCCAGAATGGCTTCGTGGAGGACCTCAACCGCCGCTTCGCCGTCCCTCCCGCCGATCCCGGCGATGCGCACCGCCCCCTCGCCAAGAGAGAAAACCTGGCGGCAATCCTCTGCCAGGAGAAGAGCCGCACGGTGAGTAATGACTTCACCGTGCGGTACGAGAAGCGCTGGTATCAGATCACCCGGGACAACCGGCCGTTACCAAAGCCTCGCTCCAGGGTGACCGTGCGGACATTGCTCGATGGAACCATGGAACTGTGGCAGGAAGCGCGCCGGCTGGCCTTCGAGGCGATTCCAATCCCAACACAGAGAATGGCCGACACAGCAAGCGCCGCGAAGCCGAGACCGCGACCCGCACCGCCATTCCCCGGCCCGAATCACCCCTGGAGAGCAAGGTGGAAAACGAATAACCCGGCGGCCGTGATCTGAACCGTCATGTCCTGGGAGGACATTTCTAACGAGTCGAACCAGAGGACATTTCTAAAGAGCTTTGACAACCCGGGTGCGTACCCAGGTGAGGACATTCAGGGGAAGCCTCGCTCAACCCAGGTCTGCGAGCAGGATCCCCATCCTTACTGCCGCTTCCGCCATGACGGCGTCGAACGTCGCAAGAGTCCCCGCGCCCCACTCTTGGGCGACCGCCAAATGGAGGGAATCCAACGTTCGGAGCGGGACATCAGGGAGCATCGAAATCAGGTTTGCGGCCCCCGCCGCCACCGTTGCGGAGAGCGGATGGCATTCCAGGAAACCTTGCCGGATATCCTCCTCGAATGTGGCGAACACGCGGTTCTCCATCCCGGCGTCGATCTCCTTCTCCCTTCGGCGACGGGCAAGAAGGCTTCGCATCTCCACAACCGTCAGGTCGCTGATACCGACAGGGCCGCACCTGCGGATATATTTTTCCACCGCTTCGGAGTGCGATTCATTGAGGTACCACTTCGCAAGCGCGCTCGTGTCGAAGTAAACCCCGTCCCTACCGGGCATCGCGTTCCTCTCTCTGAAGACGTTCGCTCCCCCGCCGCAACCGGGGGGTGCATTCCCTCAGATCCTTATGGGAAGGGATCGGGCGTCGCCCCCCGATCGGCAGGAGCCGCGCGACCGGTTTCCCGCGCCGCGTGATCGTCACCTCCCCATCCGCGAGCAATTCCTCGAGTCGGGACAACCCCTGGCGCGTCTCCCGGACGGTGATGCTCTTCATGGTACGGCCTCCTCAGTGGATTCGTCTCCATAAAGGTACCATGTGCAACAATATGATACAAGGTGGCACATTACAGATGGCACATTACCGGCGAGGAAACCGTTTCCTTCATCAATCCTCACTTCACCCACAAGACCCGCCACTGGCCGGTGGCGCCCAGGAGCTTTCCGCGGTCGCGCGAGGCGACGGCGAAGCGGAATTTGGCCGGGACGGTCCGGTCGGCGAACAGGTCGCGGGCGGAGGCGTCGAGCAGGGGCGAGCGCCAGGCGAGCTGCAGGCCGGCGTCCCCCTGCGCGAAGCAGAGGATTTCGGCGCTGGTGAAAACCTTCAGGCTCTCGAAATACGTTCCCGCGGCCACCAGGTCGTTCAGGACGAGCAGCTCGTCGGTGCCGTCGCCGTCGAGGTCGGCCGCCGCCATCCGCCCTGGGATCTGCACCCGCCGAGCGGTGCCCGGCAGGATCGTCTCGGTCCCGGAGACGGCGTCAAGACCAACCCAGAGTTCTTTCCCCACCTCGTCGAGGTAGCGGATCCGGTTCCGGTCGGTGAGCACGGCGTACCGGACCCCCTTCCCCTTGCGCAGGGAGGTGAAACCGTACAGGAACGTCCCCTCCGGCAACGGCAGAGGGCGGTCGCCATCCTTCGCCACGGTCTTTCCGTCGTTGTCGATAGCGACCCGGAAAACCGACCCATGGAAAACCGTCGCCGGATCGGACGCCTGCCCGAGCAGGACGATCCCTTCCGGGCCGAGATCGGCCGTGCGCAGGAAGTACGGCAGGTCGGGGGAGATCTTCCGGTACTTCTTCCCGTCGAACTGCCAGATGTCGGAGTGCGCGATTCCGTCCGCGTATCGGACGGCGATGATATCCGCGACCCCGTTCCGCGTGACGTCTGCGACGTCCGCGCGGAAAAGCCCCGGGCCGGCGTTGGGGATACGGGCCTTTTCGAGGAGTTCGTCCCCCTCCACGCGGTAGACGGCGATCTCGTCGGGATAGGCTGCGACCAGTTCCCTCTTCCCGTCGAGGTCGGTGTCCGAGAAAGCGGTGGACACCACGTCGCCGGAGAGCGTGCCGCTGCGGCTGATCGTCCCGGAAATCTTTGGAATGCTCTTCATGGAGGCGCCCTCCCCCACCCGTTCGTCCCCGAAGAAGATGTATTTCGCCTTGAGGGCCGCTTCGGTGGCCAGGCGGCGGAACAGGGCGAAATCCCGCGGGGTGAGCGCGGACGGGTTCTCGAGCGCGCCCGAGACGACGACGGTGCGCCCGTTCGCGAGCTCCTCCACCGGGGCGATCGTGACGTCGAGTTCCACCGCTTTCCCGATGCGCGTAAGGTGCGCGGTGAGGACGTAGGAGGCGCCGAGCGTCCTCGCCTTGAGGCGGCGCGCTTCGTCGGTCCCCGGGGCGGTCCCCTCTCCCGCCGTCCGAACGTCGAACCGGTCGGCCAGTTTCTCCTTCAGCGTCTGTTCCATGACCGGGACGGCGGGGCGCAGCGCGTTGTCGGTACCCGCCGGAACGATCCCCGGCGGAAAGAGGGCGAGGGTCTGTCGGGCAGCGAGGGCGGGCGCGGAGAGGCACAAGAGGACCGCAAGGAGAAGGATCGCGGTCGTCCTCGGGCGGGAGATCATCGAAGCAGCGAGGAGATCTTCTTGAACTCCGGCGTCCCGGCGACGTTCATCAACTGAAAGACGGCCGTTTCGGTGCTGACGACCACGACCCCCGCGTCCCGCATACCGGCGATGGCGCTCGTGTAGTTGTGAAGGAACCGGGAGGAGACGGCGTCGTCGAGCACGAACACTTCGTAGCCGGCGTTGACCAGGTCGACGGAGGTCAGGTAGACGCAGGCGTGGGTCTCCATGCCGATCAGGATCACCTGGCGGCGGGCGGTCTTCGCGATGGCGGCGAGGAACCCTTCGTCGCGGGCGCAGCTGAAGGAGATTTTTTCGATCCGCTCGTACGTCTTCCCTTCAAGCGCCCGGAGGACGTCGGGGACGGTGGGGCCCAGCCCCTTTGGGTACTGTTCCGTGAGGAAGATCGGCAGGCCCAGCACCCCGGCGGTCTCGATGGTGATCTTGTAGTTCCTGAGCGACCGCGCGTACAGCTCCTTGTCGATGGAGGGGACGAGGCGCTCCTGCACATCGACCACGACCAGTACGGCGTCTTCCTTCTTCAGCACACTGTTCAATTTCACGCCTCTCCTCTACCCGTCGCAGCGGAGGACGCCTTCGTCGAGCGGCGTCAGCGACTCGAACCCGTCCGCTGTCACAAGGTATGTGTTCTCGAGCCCCACGGCGCCCTCCCCCGGAAAGACGAACTTCGGCTCGAGGGCGAACACCATCCCGGGCGCGAGGATCGTTGGGGACCCCTTCGCGACGAAGGGGAACTCGTCCACCTCGATCCCGATCCCGTGGCCGATGAACTTCGTATTATACCCCGGCGGACCCATGAAATTGTCCGCGTACGACGTGGCGGCCGCGACGGCGAGCCCGGCGGCGTACAGGTCCCCCGCCACGGCGCCCGGACGGATCCCCGCCTCGATCGCGCGCAGCACGGCGACGGCGTGAACGTACGCCTCTTCCATCTTCGCGTGCATCGGGCCGACGCTGTAGGTGCGGGCCATGTCCACCAGGTAGCCGTCCTGCGCCCACATCAGGTCGATGATGACCGGTTCGTTCGGCAGGATCGCCCGCTCCCCCTGCCCCGTCGCGACGAACGGGGAGAGCCCCTTCCCTGCCGTCGGGAAGTCGGCGTAGGAAGGGAGGGCCGCGTCGGGGCCGGAGATCACGCACCCGAGGCCCGGGTCCTGGTTGAAGGAGCGCATCCGGTTGATGGTGCTGTGGCCGCCGCCGATCGCCTCGCCCTGGAGCATCCCCTGGAGCGCCATCTCCGTGACGCCGGGGCGGATCTTCTTCCTGGCGCCGGAGAGGAGCGCGGCGAGCTTTTTTCCGTTTCCCCGGAGGGTCGCGGCCTCGTGCGGCGATTTCGCGGCGCGGATCTCCCGGACGATCGGCGAGACGTCCTCGTGCTTCGCCCCGGGGAAGACCTGCTGAAAGCGGAGGAAGGTCGCGACGGGGAGGACGTCCAGTTCGAATCCGATGGCGGTGAAGGCGATGTTCCTCCCGGCGAAGTAGGCGGTCACCTCTTTCGGACTCGCGATCCGGCGCACGCTGGAAAGGGGCGACTCCTCGACCGCCCGTTCGAAGACGCGGCGGACGAAGTAGACCGGCTCCCCTTCCGCGGGGACGACCAGGATCCCCTGCTGGATCGACCCGGTGAAGTAGAAGAGGTCGGCGTTCTGCACGAGGAACGCGGCGCCGAGGTGGGCGGCCCGCAGGCCCGCCTGCAGCTTCCCTATCCGTGCGTGGATCTCCTCCGCTGGCGTCAGCGAGTACACGCTACTATTTCGACTCCGCCCAGATTTTCTCAAGCTCCTGGTACGACTTGGGGAAGTCGGCCTGGAAGCGCAGGTAGATGGGGACGGGGTACCGTACGCCGCCGGCGTGGGTCTTCTCCAACCCCTCGACGACCTCTTCGGCATGGTCGAAGGGGAAGGTGAACGCCATCTCGTCGTCCCCGGTCATGCCGAAGATCCGGTCGCCGTAGCACGGCAGGATCACCTGCGGTTCCCCGGTTTTCTTCCCCTTGATGACGATGTCGGTGCAGTCGCCGCGGCCCGAAAAATCGCTTTTTAGGGATCCGCCCCGCTTGTAGAGGACCGCGTTCAGCAGTCGCAGCACCTGGGCGGAATTGCCGTAGACGAGGACCGTGTCGGGGACGAAGTTGGCGCGGTTCAAGGGGCCGGCGACCACGTGGGCGTACTCGCCGATGTCGTATTTGGCGAGGGCGTCTTCGAACGCCGCCCCCGCCTCCTTGCACGAAGCGTACATCCCGTCGGCAAGCCCCCCGGAGGTGTAATAATCGTTGCGCTCCTCGAAGCCGAACGCCGCCTTGGCGATGGGGCACGAGAGGTCCGCCCCGGAGAGCGCCATCGTCCACCCGTACCGGCGGGCGATCGAGATGGCCTGGCAGATCGCCACCTTCACGCCCAGGTGCTTCAAAGGGATCTTCACCTTGTCGGGAAGCGGCTCCCCCGGCTTCAGCGACTTGATCCCCAGGGGGAAGGTGCTCACCCGAAGGTGTTTTTCCAGGTGCTGGTTCAGCGTCGCGGCGTCCATGATCTCCTCCTTCAGTCCCATTTCCTCAAGTCGAGGATCTTCTTCTCGGGCTCCTCGACCTCGGTGGCGGCGATGAACCGGACCTCGCCCCGCAGGCGGGTGATCTCGCGGGCCATCTCGACGATACGGGCCGCGAGCGCGTCCGACGCGGCGGCGGCATCCTTCAGGACGATCCGCATCTCCATGTGGTCGTCGTGCGCGGTCCGGGTGACGACGAACTGGGCGGAGGCGATCACGGGGAGCTTCCCCGCCAGCTGCGCGACCTGCTCGGGGTGGACGAACATCCCCTTGACCTTCGTGACCTGGTCGACGCGGCCCACCAGCTTTAGCAGCCGGGGGGAGGTGCGCCCGCAGGGGCACGGGTCGTTCGAGAGGATGGAGAGGTCCCCCGTGGCGAACCGCACGAGCGGATACGTCCGGTTGGGAAGCGTCACCACCACTTCGCCGATGGCGCCGGGCGGGGCGGGATCGCCTGTCGCCGGATCGATCATCTCGAGGAAGATCTCGTCGGGGACGTGCATCCCCTTCGCCACGTGGCATTCGTAGCCGAGCGACCCGACGTCGGCCGTCCCGTAGCATTGGCGGGCCTCGACGCCGAACTCGTCGCGGAAGCGCGCGCGCAGCGACTCGGGGAACATCTCGCCGGCCACGAGGGCGACCCGGAGCGACAGGCCGTCGCCGGAGGTGTACCCCATTTCCTTCGCCTTCTCGAGGATGGTCATGAGGAACGACGGCGTTCCGACGTAGCCGGTGACGTTCAACTCCTTCATCACCTGGGCCTGGAGCTCCGTGTTCCCCACACCGGCCGGGATGACGGTGCACCCGATCCGCTGGAGCGCCTCGTCGAACATGAGCCCCGCCGGCGAAAAGTGGTATGCGAAGGTGTTCTGGACGATGTCGCCCTCGCGGAATCCCGCGGCGATGAACGGCTTCTCCCAGCGCCAGTGGGTCGCGTCGCGGCCTTCCGGGTCGAAGGTCGGTCCCGGGGAGACGTAGATGCGGCGCATCGCCCGGGGCGGCACGGCGGCCAGCCCACCGAACGGCGGCTCCCCCTTCTGGATATTCTTGAGGTCCGCCTTCCGTGTGAGCGGGATCCTGCGCAGGTCTGCGGGCTCCTTCACGTCCCCGGGGCGGACACCCGCGTCGTCCATCTTCCGCCGGGTCGCCGACGCGTGTTCGTAGGCGTATCGCACCGTTTCGCGCACCATGTCCCGCTGCGCCCGGGCCCGTTCCGCCGCCGGCATCGTCTCGGCCGCCGCGTCGTAATATCCCCTCTTCCGGTCGATCATCCTTTCTCCTTTCAGCACCGCGGGACCGCCCAACCCCAAAACGGGGACGTCCTCAAAACTCCCTCAAAAGAGGGACACTCTTGGGTTCCTCCCTGTCCCAGTTCTGAACGAGTTTTGAGGACGTCCCCGTTTTGGGGTTGCCGTCACCTTAAGAGAGCCAGCGTTTGCGGCGCTTGTAATGCTTGATGTCGCGGTACGACTTCCGGGTCCCGCCCGCGTTCATACCGAGGTAGAACTCCTTGACGTCCTCGTTGTTGGCGAGTTTTTCGGTCTCGCCGTCGAGCACCACCTTGCCGTTTTCCATGATGTAGCCGTAGCTGGAGATGGAAAGCGCCACGCGGGCGTTCTGCTCGACCAGGAGGATCGTCGTCTTCTCCTTCTCGTTGATGTCCTTGATGATCCCGAAGATCTCCTTGACCAGGAGCGGCGACAGCCCGAGGGACGGCTCGTCGAGCAGCATGAGTTTCGGACGCGCCATCAGCGCCCGCCCGATCGCCAGCATCTGCTGCTCCCCGCCGGAAAGGTACCCGGCCAGCCCCTTGCGGCGGTCCTTCAGGCGCGGGAAGTAGGTGTAGACCCGCTCGTAATCCCCCTTGACGTTCTTCTGGTCCTTCCGGGTGTGGGCGCCGCACCGCAGGTTCTCCTCGGTCGTCAGGTCCTCGAAGACCTTGCGCCCCTCCATCACCTGGAAGACCCCCATCCGGACGATCTCCTCGGGGTCTTTCCCGTTGATCTTTTCGCCGCCGAAGAGGATCTCCCCGTCGGTGACCTCCCCCTCCTCGGACTTGAGGAGGCCCGAGATCGCCTTGAGGGTCGTGCTCTTCCCCGCCCCGTTGGCGCCGAGCAGCGCGACGATCTGCCCCTCGGGGACGACCAGGGAGAGGCCCTTGAGGACGAGGATGACGTCCGAGTAGATCACCTCGATGTTGTTCACCTTGAGCATCGGTACCCGCCCGCCCTGGATTGGGTGAAACCGGACGGGGGGCGAACGCCCCCCGTCCGTGGTCGCGTTACGTTCCTACAGTCCGAGCCACTCCGCCTTGCGCGGAAGCTTCATCGACTTCTTCAGGACCAGCTTCCCTTCCTGGTACTCCATGATATTGACCGAGGTGAACGGCCGGTGGTCGGCCCCCGTGAAGGTGATCTTGGCCGGCGTCAACCCGCCGGTGTCGAAATCCTTGAAGGTCTCGAGCGCGGCGTGCACGGACTCGCCGGTGATCGGACCCTTCTTGTCGGCCCGCTTCAGCGCCTCGACGAGGACCATCATCGAGACCCACCCGCGGATGTAGTGCGTCACCTGCGGGGTCTTCTCCACCGACATGAGGAGCGCCATCCCCGGGACCTTGTCCCCGTACAGGGCGGACCCGGCCATCACGAGCGCGCCTTCCTCCGCGCCGCCCGCCAGCTTCGCGGTCGACTCGTCGATCCCCCAGATGTTGCTGAAGAACTTCGTCTTCAGGCCGAGCTTCTTCGCGTCCTTCAGGATGACGGCGGTCGAGTTCGACGTCCCGCCGATCCACGCGAAATCGGCGCCCTTGTTCTTCACGGAGAGAAGCTGGGAATTCGCCTCGATCGCCTTCAGGCTCACGTCCTCGTCGCCGAGGACCTCGAACCCGAGTTCCTTCGCGTACTCCTTGCCGCCCTTGATCGGCGCGATGCCGTACGGGTGGTTCGGGTAGATGAAGACGATCTTGGGGGCCCGCTTCTCTTTCCAGCCCTCTTTCAGGTACAGGAGGCCCGCCCGCAACGCCGTAGTGTAGTCGGCGGCGCAGAAGAAGTTGTACGGGGTCTTCGCCGGGTTGGTCAGGTGGGCGGAATAGGACGCGGAGATGTACGGGATCTTGTCGGCGGTGACGAATCCCGCCAGCGCCTCGGTGTCGCCCGTGCCCCACCCTTCGATCGCAACGACCTTGTCTTCCTTGAATTTCTTGTACTGGTTGACCGCCTTGTTCTTGTCGTAGGCGTAGTCGAACATATGCATCTCGATCGTCTTGCCGTTGATGCCGCCCTGCGAGTTGATGTACCTCTTGTACGCCTGCACGCCTTCGGCGTACGGCTTGCCGACGTCCCCGGTGGGCCCGGTCAGATCGGCCAGGTGCCCGACCTTGATCGTTTCCGCGGAAAACGCGACACCCGACAGAACCATCGCCAGTCCCGCGACCATCGCCGCGATCTTCATCGTCTTCTTCATCTTTTCTATCCCCTCCCTGATCTCGATGTTGGTTGCCATGTTACCTTCCGCCTTCGGGACGCCAAGCGTCCCCCGCTCCCGGCCACGCCCTCCTTTCCTGTTCAGTAGGAAAACGGATACAGCTTCCAGTACGCCTTGATCATCTTCCAGCGGTGCGCGAGCCCGTCGGGTTCGAATATCAGGAAGAATATGATGATGAGGCCGAACACCCCCTGCTCCATCGCGATCGCGAGGCCCGCGGCCCCCGGGATCAGCATCGTCAACTTCGTCGTCAGGACGGTGAGTACCTTGGGGAGAAGGATCATGAAGATCGCGCCGTAGATCGCCCCGAGGATGCTTCCCAGCCCGCCGATGATGATCATCGCGAGATAGGCCACGGACAACTCGATATTGAACTGCTCCGAGGTGACGAATTTCAGGGAGTGCCCGAGCAGCGCCCCGGCGACCCCGGCGTAGAAGGAGGAGATCCCGAAGGAGAGGATCCGGTACCGGAAGAGGTTGATCCCCATGATCTCCGCCGAGATGTAATGGTCCCGGATCGCCATGAACGCCCGGCCCGTGCGGGTCCGCACGATATTGACGGCGAACAGCACCATCACGACCGTGATCGCCAGGACCAGGTAGTAGAAGGAACGGTCGGATTCGAAGACGTACCCTCCGATCGATGGCCGCGGGACGACGATCCCGAAGGATCCGCCCGTCACCGGCTCCCACCGCAGGAAGACCCACTCGAGGATGAATTGGGACGCCAGCGTCGCGATGGCGAGGTACAACCCCTTGAGGCGGAGCGATGGGATGCCGAAGACCATCCCGGCCGCCGCGGTGACCAGCCCCGCCGCCGGCACGCCGACCCAGAAGGAGAGCCCCAACTTGGTGGTCATATAGGCCGTCGTGTACGCCCCCACCCCGAAGAACGCCCCCTGTCCCAGCGAGATCATCCCGGTGTAGCCGGTCAGGATGTTCAGACCGACCGCACCGATCACCGCGATGAGGATCTGGAGCCCGACCCAAAGGTACTCCCCCTTCACCAGGTACGGAAAGACCACCAGGAAGGCGAGACACGCCGCGACGCCGAGCCGGACGGTCGGCGTCTGGAGGATCTCGATGTCCTTCTCGTAGGTGGTGCGGAAATCACCGCAGAAATGCATCTAAAGTTCTCCCTCAAATAACATAACGTAACTTACTATACTCGCTCTATTTCTTTCGTTCCGAACAGGCCGTACGGCTTGATCATCAGGATGACGACCAGGATGATGTACGGAGCGACCTCCTTCACGCCGGACAGGTCGAAGTACGACTTGAAGAATCCGTCGGAGAGGTTCTCGAGGATCCCGATGATGAGCCCGCCCAGCGCCGCGCCGAGGATCGAGTCGAGCCCCCCGAGGATCGTCGCCGGGAAGACCTTGAGGCCGAAATGGTACAGGGAGGTGTTGATGCCGTTGATATTGCCGATCAGCACCCCGCCGATCCCGGAGATGACGGCCGAGATCACCCACGACAGCCCGAAGATGAACTTGACGGAGATCCCCATCGACTGGGCGGCCTGCTGGTTGAAGGCCGCGGCGCGCATCGCCACCCCGGACTTGGAGAACTTGAAGAAGGCGGAGAAGAGGGCCAGGAGAAGGATCGACAGGACGAAGCACCAGACGAACTCGAGCGACACCGGAACCCCGCCGATGCCGATCGTCTCCTGGGGGAAGAGCTTCGGCTCGTAGATGAGGATGTCGGTCCCCCAGACGGCGGCGACGATGGAGCGCAGGACCAGGGAGAGGCCGATGGTGACCATGATGATCGAGATGACCGGCTCCCCGATCATCGGGCGCAGGATCAGGCGCTCGATGATCAGCGCGAGGAGCACCGAGAACCCGATCGTGAGGCACAGGGCCGCCCAGAAGGGGACGTGCATCTGGACGAGGAAGGAGTAGCAGACGTACGCCCCCACCATGAGGAGCTCCCCCTGCGCGAAATTCACGACCCGGGTGGCCTTGTAGATGATGACGAACCCGAGCGCGACCGCCGAGTAGATGCTCCCGATGACCAGCCCGCTGATCACGAGCTGCAGAAAGTAGTGCGTCGTCATTCGCGTCGTCTCCCTACAGGTCCCGGATGATGAGCGTCGTCTTTATCCGCGACGTCTTGCCGTCCTGGTACTTGATCGTCGCGTCGATCGGGATCGCCTTCTCGCCGGCGTACATCCCCTCGATCACATGCTTGTACCGCTCCCCGACGAACGCCCGGCGAACCTTGCGCGTCCGGGTCAGCTCGTCGTCGTCCGCGTCGAGTTCCTTGTAGAGCGGGACGAACTTTCTCACCCGCGTCGTCTCCGGGAGAGTCGCGTTCACCGTCTCGACCTCCTTCGCGAGGAGTTCGAGCACCTCGGGCTTCGCGGCGAGGTCCGTGTACGTTGTGTAGGAGAGGCGGCGGCTCTCGGCCCATTTCCCCACGTTCGGGTAGTCGATGCAGAGCATCGACGCGATGAAGTCGCGGTCGTTCCCGAGACAGACGCACTCCTTGATGTAGGGGGAGAATTTCAGCTTGTTCTCGATGAACTGCGGCGAGAACCGGGTGGCGTCGTTCAGGTGCATCACGTCCTTCACGCGGTCGATCACGACCAGGTGGCCATCCTTGGTGAAGTAGCCCGCGTCGCCCGAGTGGAGCCAGCCGTCGCTCAGCGTCTTCTCCGTCTCCTCGGGGTTCTTGTAGTAGCCGATGAAGACGGACGGGGAGCGCGACAGGATCTCGCCGGAGCCGGAGAGCCGGATTTCAGTCTCGGGGATCGGCTTGCCGACCGAGTCGAAGTTGATGTCCCCCTCGCGGTGGATGCACGAGATGCCGGAGATCTCCGTCTGGCCGTAGATCTGCTTGAGGTTCACGCCCATCGCGTTGAAGAACTTGAAGACGTCGGGCCCCAGCGCCGCGCCGCCGGTCGAGGCCGACCGGATCCGAAGCAGGCCCAGCCGGTCCTTCAAGGCCCGGAAGACAAGGGCGTACGCCAGCTTCTGCTTCAGGCGAAGGAGCGGCGGGATCGCCTCCTTCCGGAACACCGCGTCGGAGTAGGCGTACCCCACGGGCAGCGCCCAGCTGTACATCCGGCGCTTGAGCGCCGAGGCGTCCATGACCTTCACCTGGACGGTGGAGGTCATGTTCTCCCAGATCCTCGGCGGGGAGAACATGATCGTGGGCCCGATCTCGCGGATGTTCTCCTGGACCGTCTCGGGTTTCTCGGGAAAGTTCACGGTGAAGCCGGTGAGCAGGGCGCTGGAGAGGCACATCATCTGCTCGCCGATCCACGCGAGCGGGAGGAAGGAGACGAACTCGTCCTTTTCGAACTTGCCGTCCACCTCCATCAGGTTCGCCGCCATGCTTAAGAAGTTGCGGAACGACAGCATCGCCCCCTTGGGGAAGCCGGTGGTCCCGGAGGTGTAGCAGATGAACGCGAGGTCCTCGTAGCCCGTCGAGGCGACGTTCTTCGCGAAGAGCCCCGGGTCGCGCTGCTCCAGCTCCCGCCCCAGGTTCTCGACCTCCTTGAAATCGAGCAGGAACGGCTGCTTGTACCCCCGCATCCCGCGCGGGTCGCTGTAGATGATGTAGCGGACCTTCGGGAGCTCCTCCTTCATGTCGAGGATCTTGTCGACCTGCTCCTGGTCCTCGGCGAGCACGAAGGAGGCGTCGGAGTGGTCGATGATGTACGACACCTCCTTGAGCGTGGAGTCCTGGTACAGCCCCAGCGGGACCGCGCGCGCGGCCTGCGCCGCCACCTCGCCCCACACCCACTCGGGCCGGTTGTCGCCGATGATGGCGACCTTGTCCCCGGCCTGGAGGCCGAGGGAGACCAAGCCGAGGGAGAAGTACTTGACGTGGTCGTGGTACTCCTTCCAGCTGAACTCCTGCCAGATCCCGAACTCCTTCTCCCGCATCGCGATCTTGCGGTCGCCGAAAACCTCCGCGTTGCGGACGAGGAGCTTGGGGAACGTGTCGTGGGTCTTGAGGATCTCCTTCATCCGGTCAGCGCGCCTCCATATCCCGCAGGAAGTCGTCGTCCTCTCCGATGTACGCCTTGATGACGTGCGGGTCGTTGGCGACCTCCGCCGGTGTCCCCTCCGAGATCTTCACGCCGAAATCGAGGACGCTCACACGGTGGCTGATGTCCATCACCACGCCGAGGTCGTGCTCGATCAGCAGGATCGTGACGCCCCACTCCTCGTTGATGTCGATGATGAAGCGGGCCATGTCCTCCTTCTCCTCGAGGTTCATCCCGGCCATCGGCTCGTCGAGGAGCAGGAGCTTGGGCTTGAGCGCCAGCGCCCGGCCGAGCTCGACCCGCTTGCGAAGGCCGTAGGCCAGCGTCCCCACCGGCTTCTTCCGGATCTTCTCGATCTCGAGGAAGTCGATGATGTCCTCGACCGCCTTCCGGTTCTCGATCTCCTCGGTCCGCGCAGGCCCGAGGAAGATCCCCCCCGCCAGGATCCCGCGCTTCATGAACTGGTGCCTACCCAGCATGAGGTTGTCGAGGACGGTCATGTGGTGGAAGAGGGCGATGTTCTGGAAGGTGCGGGCGATCCCCAGGTGGGTCACCTGGTCCGGCTTCATCCCGGTGACCTTCCGGTCCTCGAAGTAGACCGCGCCGCGCTGCGGCTTGTAGACGCTGGAGATGCAGTTGAAGATCGAGGTCTTCCCGGCGCCGTTGGGTCCGATGATCGCGTGGATGCTCCCTTTCTCCACGTTGATCGAGACCCCGTTGATCGCCTTCACCCCACCGAAGGAGAGATTGATGTCGTCGATCCGAAGCAGCGGCATAAGGGCTCCATGAACGGAATCTTCATAATATACGGCATGCGCCGTGCCAAAAGCAAACCGATGTTTTGGCATATCGATGCGAATAAATAAACCGGCATTTCAATACGTTACGAGATTCTTTCTTCTCGGGATGATGGGGAGTGCGGGCCGGTTTGACCTTCGCTACTTTTTCATGATAATCCCGCCCGTCGGTGCCGATGGCGCCCGCGTGGTCGACGCGGCCGGGGGAACAACCCACGGGTATGCGGGGGACAGGACCGACTCCTCGCCGGTGTTCAGAACGGCCTTCGCCGTGAAGTAGACGGTCCCGCCGCGGGTCATCCCCTGGACGTCGGGATCGAATGTCGCGGAAGTCGCGGCGAGGGAGGTGCCGATGGTGTGAAGGGATCCGAGCCCGAAATCCGTCGTCCAGTACGCCGAGTAGGTGACCGTCTTGCCGGTTTCGATCGCCGAGCCGTCGGTATAAGTGGTCACCGGATTCCAGGAGATCGTGCGCGTCTCCGCGAATGCGGAGATTGCGAGTGCCGAAAGAATTCCGGCACAGAGGAGGAGATTTCTCCCTGCATTTTTCATGGCCGACGACCTCAGTCCGCACGATTGATTACAAACGAATGATTACCATTATATATACGGCAAGACCCGACCCAATAGCAAACCGATGGTGTGGAAAGAGTGCGGGAGAGTTTTCGCTACCTGAAGAGGATGGATCCACCCGATGGCGGCACGGGACCGGTGTTTGCCACAACCCATTGGATGCCGGCCGAAAGGGGC
>Ga0208566_1000330_pt1 | contig 33202 bp, 31 predicted proteins | sample PL_2010_150m_FD_184159 | JGI IMG/M metagenome (GOLD analysis project Ga0208566, IMG submission 184159) | Freshwater microbial communities from Powell Lake, British Columbia, Canada to study Microbial Dark Matter (Phase II) - PL_2010_150m... | ecosystem: Environmental > Aquatic > Freshwater >...
GCGCCAGTCCTTTCATTGGTCTGTTCGGAACCGTGTGGGGGATCATGGATACCTTCAAGGCGATCGGCGCCCGCGGTTCGGCGACGCTGGCCGTCGTGGCGCCGGGGATCTCGGAGGCGCTTATCGCAACGGCGGCGGGTCTCGCGGCCGCCATCCCGGCGGTCATCTTCTACAATTACTATCTCAACCGGATCAAGGGCATGACCCTTGAAATGGACAATTTTGCCTCGGAACTGCTGAATATTGTTGAGCGGCTTTATGTAAAATCCTAAGACACCATGAGATACGCGAAACGCAGAAATAACCATGACGACCGGCCGATGGCGGAAATCAATGTCACACCCCTTGTGGACGTGATGCTCGTTCTGCTCATCATCTTCATGGTGACGGCGCCGATGCTTCAGATGGGGATCGATGTCAACCTGCCCCGCGTCAAGGCAAAAAGCGTCGATGTCGCGGAGGAAAAGCTGGTGCTGACGATCAATGGCGCCAAGGAGATCTTCCTCAACAAGAGCCGGACGCCGCTTTCCGAGCTCGGCACAAAACTGGAGCACATCTTCGCGTCGCGGATCGAGCGCGAGGTCTATATGCGGGCGGACCGGAACGTCCCTTACGGATTCGTGGTCGAGGTGATGGCGGAGGTGAGAAAGGCCGGCGTGGACAAATTGGGGATGATCACCGAACCGCCCGAGGAGCCCCGATGATCTCTGAACAGGCGGACAGGGAGAGACGCGGGCGAGACCGCCTGAACGGTATGGTCTTCATATCCCTGCTGTTCCATGCGGTGGTCCTCTCCCTCCTTTTCTTCACCCCTTCGCTTCCCTCGCCGAAGCTGACCTTCGGACCGGTCTACACCGTTGCCCTGGTGAGCTTTTCCGGAAAGACCCTGGAACAGAAGGCTGCTGCAGCCGGAGCGAAGGAGCTCATGGAAGAGCGCCGTTCCGAGACGGTCCTCAGGAAGCGCCTGGAGGCGGAACCGGTCATTCCCATCCACAGCCTGGAAAGCCGCAAGAAACAGGACCGGACCCTGGAAAAGGCGATGGAGGAGATCCGGAAGCGCGCCTCCGCTGACGGGCCGACCCCGAAACCGCAGACGAAGGCCGGTCCGGACGCGAAGGCCATGCCGGAAGCAAAGGCCGGTTCGGCATCTCCGCCGCTCGCCGGGGATGCAGACATGAACGCGAAAATCAATGTCTACTACGCGATGATCTGGTCCCGGATCAAGAGAGGGTGGGCGCTTCCCCAGGGGATTCTGCCGGGAGATGTGTTGGAATCGGTGATCGATGTAACCATCCTTCGCAGCGGTGCGGTTACGGAGGTGAACTTTGAAAAACGGTCCGGGAACCGCTTTTTTGATGAATCCGCGCTGAAGGCGATCCGGAAGGCGAGCCCCTTCCCGCCGCTGCCGGCGTGGTTCGGCGAAGCCAGCCTCGGTGTCGGGATCCGGTTTCACTCATCTGAATTGAGGCCCTGAAAGGCTGCTGTTTGGAAGGGATGTCTGCATGCACCATCTGAAGTTACCGGCGGTTTTTCTCCTGCTTCTGCTCCTGCTTTTCTCCGCCGGCCCCGCCGACGGAAAGGTCTATATCGACATCGATTCCCCGTCTTTCCAACAATTTCCCATTGCCGTTGCCGATTTCAAACCCCTCCGGCCATTTCCGGAAAATGAAAGCCTGTCTCTGCTGTTTTCCGACACGCTCTCGCGCGATCTCGCGCTGACGGGCTACTTTCATCTGCTGGACCGGAAGGCCTTCCTGGAGGATCCGAAACGGGCGGGAATAACGGCGGAGGATATCCGCTTTGAAGACTGGACGGTGATTGGCGCCGAATATCTTGTCAAGGGGGGATTTCAGACGGACGGCCGCGAACTGGTCGCCGAGTTTCGTCTGTTTGATGTGGTGCGTGGGGAACTTGTCGTCGGGAAGAGGTATGCCGGAAAGTCCGGGGACCATAACCGGATGGTCATACAATTTGTCGGCGAGATCCTTCTGGCCCTGACCGGCGAAACGGGTCTGTTCGACACGCGGATTGCATTCGTCAAAAAGAGCGCTGCCTCCGCGGAGATCTATACCATCCAATTCGACGGTTCCGACCTCCGCCGGGTTACAAACTACAACGTCCTGACCCTCTCGCCGCGCTGGTCCCCGGACGGCCGGTTTCTGGCCTTCACCTCCTACAAGGACGGCAACCCGGACATCTATCTTCGGGATCTGGAGAGCGGGTCTACGCGGAAGATCGGTTTCTATCCGGGGCTGAACCTGCCCGGCTCCTGGTCCCGCGACGGGAAAAGTCTTCTGGTTACCCTCAGTCGGGACGGGAACCAGGAGATCTATGACATGACCGTGGGAAACGGTCTCCTTCTGCGTTTGACCCGTGATTTTTCGATCGATGTTTCTCCCGTCCGTTCCCCGGACGAACGGCGCATCGCCTTCGTTTCCAACCGCAACGGTTCCCCGCAGATCTACATCATGGATGCCGACGGCGCCAATGTGCGGCGACTGACCTATCTGGGCAATTACAACACCTCCCCCGCCTGGTCGCCGAAGGGGAAAAAGATCGCCTATGAAGGGTCCGTCAACGGCCGCTTTCAGATCTTTGTGACCGACGCCGAGGGGGGGGAGCCCCAGCAGTTGACTTTTGAAGGGGGTGACCATGAATCCCCTTCCTGGTCGCCCGACGGGCGGTATCTTGCCTATAGCGTCCGGGGGTACGGCCGCAGCCGAATCGAGATCATGAATGCCGGCGGACAGGCCGTGAGGGTTCTCCATGAGGACAAAGAGGTCAGCGTCAGCCAGCAGAGTCCCTTCTGGTCTCCCCATCTGCGTTGATTTTAAAATTTTCCTATTTTTCGGTTGATTTTTACGGGTAGTCGTGGTTTATAGATACAAGTGGATTTATTAGGCCTCTGAAACATTATTGATTAAAGAAAGGAGAACTATGATGAAAAGAAGTTGGGGATGGGTAGGGATGATGGCACTGGTTTTGTGTCTTTCCGTTTCATGGATGACCGGTTGTGCCAAGAAGGCGAGTCTGAAGGAAGGTGCCGTGGTGACCCAGGAGCAGAAGGCGGTTGCGCAGGCGCCGGCGGAAGCGGCGGCGCCATCAGAGGCGGACAGCAGGGCTGCCAGGGATCGGGCGATGCGGGATCAGGCCCTGAGTGACCAGGCTGCGCGGGAAGCGGCAGAGAAAGCGGCCAGGGAAGCGGCGGCAAAGGCGGCCAAGGATGCGGCCGACCAGGCAAAGAGGGAGGCCGCAGCAAGAGCCGCAGCAATCCTAAAGGAACTGCAGATTGCGGACATCAACTTTGATTACAACATGTACAACCTCAAACCCCTGGCCCAGTCAATACTGAAGAATGGCGCCCCGGCGTATCTGAAATACAGGGATTTCAAGCTCGTGGTCGAGGGGCACTGCGACGAACGGGGCACTGCCGAATACAACCTGGCGCTCGGCGAGAAGCGTGCGACGGAAGCCGCGAAATACCTGGCCGATCTGGGCATCGCGAAGGAAAGAATCAAAACCATCAGCTACGGCAAGGAGATGCCTCTGGATCAGGGCCATGACGAAGCGGCCTGGTCAAAAAACAGACGGGCCCACTTTGTCATTTTCCCGCCGGTGAAGTAAAAGATTTTCTAAAGGAGAATGGTCCTGTGAGTCCCGCCTTGAAGCGGGATTCACGGGACTATTGTGTTTTGCGTTTGTTCTCTCCGCACCGGTCCGGGTCCGTTTCTCCGGCCGGTTTGTAAAGGATTGCAGAGGAAAGAATCTTGCGAAAGTATCGGTCCATCCTTTTTTTCATCTCCCTCCTGCCTGTGGTGGGATGCGCCTCGACAGACGATCTGCGCCGGGTTCGTGGCGATCTTGACAGGCAGATCCAGGTGACGAATGAGAAGATCGTCTCTGTAGAGCAGGGATGGGCGCCGCTGAAGGATGAGCTGAAGAATGAGATTGAGGGGTTGCGCAAAGAGATTGCGAAAACCAACGAAGCGATCCCCTCGCTCAGGGGAAACCAGGCGGAGGGACGCGCGGAAATCACCGAAATCCGGGAGCAGCTCCAGCAGATCCGGGGGATGATCGACGGTCTCCGGAAGGAGCTCTCCACCGCCTCCTTGAGGACGACCAAGCGGGAAGAAGAGGAGAAGATTTTTCGGGAGAAACTGGACATCCTGACGTTCAAAACAAACTTTATCGAAAATTTTCTGGGAATTGGCAAGAAGGATGAACCGGCCGAATCCCCGGCGGAAAAGGCCGGGAAGCAGGCGCCCGCGGGGAAGGATGCGGCCGGCATCGGAAAGACGGACAAAGAATCCCTCTATGCAGCGGCCTATGGGCTCTTCAAGGAGGGGAAGTATGAGAAGGCCCGGGAATCTTTTGAAAACTTCCTTAAACAGTATCCGGATACCGAATTTTCCGACAATGCCCAGTTCTGGGTCGGCGAGTGCTATTATTTCGAGAAGAAATATGAAAAGGCGATCGTTGAATACGACAAGGTGACCAAGAACTTCCCGGAGGGGAACAAGTTTCCCTACGCCCTTCTGAAACAGGGTCTCTCCTTCCTGAAATTGGGGGACAAGGCGAGCGCCAAGCTCCTGCTGCAGCAGGTTATCAAAGATTTTCCCAATACAAGTCAGGCTCGGATCGCCCGGGCGAAGCTCCTCGAAGTGAAGTGATTTATCGTTCCGGTTTTCTTATGGATCGAGTAGAATCGGTGTGATCCCCTCCGGGAGCGAAAGCACGAAGGATTCGGGATCGGCGGCGATAGGCTGAGGGTCTGTATAGCGGAGACTCATTGCAGCCATTCCATCTCCGGTGATCGTCACCCGCTGCGGCATGAAACCTTCTTCAACGAGGGCGTGTTCCGCGAAAACGGCTTCATAAACGACGGTTTCCCCTTCCGCAAATGTCCGGATCCGGACAAGCCGGTTGCCGGACGGATCGATCCACAGCGATCGCGTTCGGCGATCCGATGCGTACCCATCCACACGATAATACATCTCCTCTTGTTCTCCGCGCAGCGCGGGCGACTCCTCCTGAATATCCGGAGCGATGCCCATCAGCAGAGAGATCATCTCGGCGGCCGGCATGAAGATGGGGAAAAAACGTGAGATGTTCTCCGGAACGGCCCGACCGGTGTAGAAGGCGTTCTTACCGGGGAGATAGACGCGGAGTTCGCCTTTTGCAACCGAGAGAAAAAAATCCGGGGGGCCCAGCAGGGGGATCGATTCCACGCGGAGAAAGGCCGGTCTTTTCATCATTACCGCGATCTTCATCGGGTATCGTTTGCCCTGGTGGTTGATTTCGATCTGTGCCGTGGCCGTGAAAGCCCGATCGGCCGGGGCGGACGCCGCAAGCGCGCGGAGGGCGGCTTCGGGAGAGGGATAGCTTGTCTGGAGGGCGGGAGGCCTTCGCCCGGCGCAACCGGAGAGGACGAGACCGAAGGCCGCGATCCAAATCAGCGTCGGGAGGAACTGCCGGAGAGATCGAACGGGTGATATCATTTTATTCATGGTTTCAGGAAATTTCCAGTGCGGGATCAAGGGGTATTCTTCCGCTGCAGGTCGTCGAATTTTTCCTTCAGGAGGTTGTTCCCGGGATTGAAGCGGATCGCCTTTTCGTAGGCATCGGAGGCTTCCCGGGATTGTCCGGTCCGGACATAGACATCCCCCAGATGTTCAAGAATCGCCGCGTCTTCCGGCAGGGCCGCCGCCGCCTCCTTCAGATATCGGACCGCCTCTTCCAGTCTGTTTGTTCGGAAACAGACCCAGCCCAGCGAGTCGATCATGTATCCGTTCCCCGGTTTCAGTTGGAGCGCCTTGCGGATCATCCGCTCCGCCTCGTCCAGATGGATCCCCCGGTCCGCATACATATAGCCGATGAAGTTCAGGGTCTCCGCATGCTCCGGCTCGATTGTCAGGACCGTCTTCATGGCCTCGATGCTCTCATCGAACCGGTCGGTCTTTTCGAAGAGAACCCCGAGACTGAAGTGGAGATCGACGCTCCCGGGATTGACGCGCAGCCCCTCCCGGATAAGCTCTTCCGCGGTGGAATATTTTTTTTCTTCTTCATAGATGGAGGCGAGGAAGGCGTAGAGACCCGGGGCATCCCCCTTCTTCCGGATTGCCTGGAGGAGGGAATCGACGGCCTCGGTCGTCCGCTGCTGTTTTTTCAGGATCATCCCGATGCGGATCTGGGCGCTGCCGAACTGTTCCGCCGAGGCAGGGATCTCCCGCAGGGTTTCCAGGGCCTTCGCGTCGGCTTTGATCTCCTCATACGTTGTGCCGAGCAAATAGATGAGCCGATACTCCGTCGGGTATTCCTGTATCAAGGCGGAAAATTTCTCTATTGCCTTTTCGTGCTGGCCCCGTTCCAGGTAGATGAGGCCGAGGGTCATCCTCACCTCCCGGTTCTTGAAATCCAATGCCAGGACCTCCTGGAATGCACGTTCCGCCTCATCATAACGCTGCTCCTGGAGGTACAGTTCCCCCAACTTGATTCTGGCTTGCAGCCGGGCGGGGAAGAGTTCGATGAAATTCCGGTACACCTCGATCGCCTGAAGGGTCTTCTTCTGCCGTTCATAGAGGACCGCGAGTTCGATCATGACCGACTCGATCTGGGGCCGGAGCGAAAGGGACTTTTTGAATCCTGCCTCTGCCTCGTCGTATCGTTTCATTTCGGCCAGGATCCGAGCCAGGTAGTAGGTACCCATGAAGTGGTCGGGATCTATCTTGAGGAGCTCCTGGAATGCGGAGACGGCCTCGTCGAGCTTTTTCATTTCGGCGAGGCTCGTTCCGAGATAGAAACGGGCGGCCGTATTCTTCGGGTCCAGCCCGATCACCCGTAGGTATTCCGCAGCGGCGTCCCGGTAGTCCTTCCGGTTCAGGTAGAGACTGCCGAGGAGCAGACGCGTATCGATGTCGTCCGGATGCTCCTGCAGGATCTTTTGACAGATCCGCATCGCTTTCTCCGCATCCCCCTTTTCCGTGTAGAACGATGCGAGTTCTTTCGCGAGATAGGGGGAGGCCGGATCGAGACCGATCGCCTCCTCCATCTCCCGGATCGCCTCTTCCATGTTTTCATTCAGGGCATGGAGGATGGCGACGCTGTAGTGAAAACCGGCCCCTGCGGTTGAAGCGGCCGCGACCGGCGGAGCCGCAACATTTTCCCGCACGGACAGGGCGGCGCATCCTGAAAGCATCAGAATCACTGGGAAAAACAGAATTGTTAACCGTAAGAACAGCCCTATCATCTCACCCTTTCCTTCCTTCCTGATGCTTTATCGCTTGTTGCAAGCGCATTGCGATTCTCTTCCGCGGACGTTCTAAAAAAGGTCGGGAGGGCCACCAGCCGCACCCCTTCCGCTTGCCAGCGGGGCAGCGCATCCCTGAGCGCCCGCACGGTTTCCGGATGGGGATGGCCGATCATCAGGACCGGTTTGCCATGTCCCCCCCTCCGCCGGGATGGGTCGGTCAGGTTTTCCAGGGCGGCCGCATAACCCGGGACATGGTCAATGAAGAGGCCCCTCGCGGCGAACCGGACGCCCGTCCGGTTTGCCGCCTCCCTTCCCCGGGAATCCGGGGTGGTCCGGCTGTCTACGAAGTAGAGGCCCCTCTTTTCCAGTTCCTCCATAACCACGGTCAAACGGGCCTCATCCTCCATGAACCGGGACCCCATGTGGTTGTTCACACCGGAGACATAAGGAACGGCAGCCAGATTCTCCTGGATTTGCCTCCTGATCTGCCTCTCGTCCATACCGACCATAAGCGCCCCTGCGCCGGGCGATTCCTCCGGGTAGGAACGGGGTTCCATCGGCAGGTGAAGGAGGATCTCCTTGCCGGCCGCGTGGAGAAATCTGGCCGCCTCTGCGGCATGGGGGGTGTGGGGAAGAACCGCAAAGGCTATCGGCGCCGGGATTCCGGCCAGTTCTTTCACGATCCGGAGATCGAAGCCGATGTCGTCAATAATGATGGCAATCGGTCGGCCCTGCTGCCCTGACGCCGGCGCTGCCGGTTCCGCCGCCTCCCGTGCCGGTGTTTTTGGGGTCAGCGCCTTTCCCGGTGCTTCCTTCCGGGGGCTTTGCCTGGCTACGGACGGCGGGGACACCTTGCCCCGAGGTGTCCCCCGCTCCACCCGTTCAAGGAAAAGGACGACCGCCGCAATGGATGCGGCGGCGAAGATCACTGAGAATAACAGAAATCGTTTCACGTTGCTTAAAGAACCTGCTTGGGGACACCTTGCCGCAAGGTGTCCCCGTTTACATGATGCTGCATCGTGTCCCTATAAACGCATGATGCCACATCGTGTCCCCAGTTTGCCGGTTACCCCTTCATGTTCTTTTTCAGGATATCCCAGCTCTTGAGAATATCGATTGCATTTTTTAACTGGTTGTCTTTGTCCAGAATGTTCGTCTCCTTCTTTGCATCGTCCACTTTAACGTCGTCCTCCGTCGGCGATTTGATGTGGCCTTGGAGATCCTTCTCCCGGAGTATGTGGTTCTGGGCATTTGCCTTTTCTTCCGTTTTTTCTTCCGGCGGCCGGATCTGTTTCACCATGATGTCGGGTGTGATCCCCTCCGCCTGGATAGAGCGCCCCTTCGGGGTGTAGTATTTGGCCGTCGTCAGTTTCAGGGCTGCGCCATCCTCCAGCGGAATGACCGTCTGCACGGAGCCCTTGCCGAAGGTCTGCGCCCCCAGGATCACCGCCCGCCCGTTGTCCTGCAGCGCGCCGGAGACGATCTCCGCGGCGCTGGCCGTTCCCTCGTTAACGAGGACGACCATCGGGCAGGTCGGTTCATCCCCGTCGTCCTTGGCTACCGCCTTGCTCTCCATGTTTTTGGAGCGGCCGCGTGTGGAGACAATGATCCCCGACTTCAGGAAGGCGTCCGATACCTCCACGGACTGGTTGAGCAGCCCGCCGGGATTGTTCCTCATGTCCAGTACGATTCCCTTCAGGGGACGGGCCTTCGCCTCGATCTCCCGGAGGGTCTTTTTCAGCTCGTCTCCCGTCCGTTCCTGAAACGACGCGATCCGGATGTATCCGATGTGCTCGTCGTAGACCTTCGACTTGATGCTGCGGATCTTGATGATGCTGCGGGTCATCTCGATCTCCTTCGGCTTGGCCATCCCCTCGCGCAGGATGGTGATCGTTACCTTCGTATCCTTGGGTCCCCGGAGTTTCTTGACGGCGTCCATAATCGTGATGTCCTTGGTGGACTTTCCGTCGATCCGGATGATCTGATCACCCGCCTTGACCCCGGCGTTGTAGGCGGGGGTGTCCTCGATCGGCGATACGACGGTGAGCACGTCCTTCACAAGGGTGATTTCGATCCCGATCCCGCCGAAACTTCCACGGGTTTCCACCTCCAACTCCTTGTACATCTCTGCCGTCATGAAACTGCTGTGGGGATCGAGAGATTTGATCATCCCGTTGATGGCCCCCTGTAGCAGTTTATCCGTCTCCACCGGTTCCACATAGTTCTTCTCAACCATGTCGAGAACCTCGCTGAAGGTTTTGAGGCTCTTGTAGGTGCTGCGGTCGATGGCCGAGACACGGCTGTCGCCGTATGGGCCGAGGATGAGCAGAACCAGAAAGGCGACCATCAAAGGCGCCTTCTTGCCGAAAAAGGTATTCATCGATCTATCCTCCACAGTTGAAGCGCAATTTAAAAAATTCGTTGCACGATATCACTTTTATAATGCAAAATTCCATCACTATTTCGATGCGGACGGGGGGCCGTTCGGCATTAGGCATCCTGCCGGAAATTCAAGGATTGAGAGAGCCCATGTGAAAATAATTTGCAGGAGCGCATTTTTGAGTATAATAGAAGTGAGGCAATTCAATCGGGGTCGATCGTGAATCGATGATCCGCCATGACGGGTTTCTCCGGGAACCTTGTGAAGGCTCATGAAAGGAGGAGGCATGACTGAGCAGAACTGGCTGAGGAGACTTTCCAAGGCGAGAGATGATCGTTGGATAGGGGGAGTCTGCGGAGGGCTGGGAGAGCATACCCCGGTTCCCGCCTGGACCTGGCGGGTGATCTTTTCGACACTCTTTTTTTTCTTCGGCACGGGACTGCTGATCTATATCCTCTTGTGGATCTTCATACCGAAAGAAACGATTACGCGATGATCGATGGGAAAGGGGGGAATCAAACATGCATTACGGGTATAACGGTAAAATATTAAGAGTGGACCTAACCTCCGGGACGGTGACGGTCGAAGAACCTGAAGAGATTGTTTACCGCACCTACCTGGGGGGTGGGGGGCTGGCGTCCTACTATCTGCTCCGGGAGCTCAAGCCGGGAATCGATCCGCTGTCCGCCGACAATATTCTGGTCTTTGCCTCCTCGGTGATTTCCGGGGCGCCGATCGCCGGCATGGTCCGTTACACTGTGGCGGCCAAATCACCACTGACCGGGGCATACGGAGAGGCGGAGGCAGGCGGCTTCTGGGGTCCGGAGTTGAAATTCTCGGGCTTCGACGCGGTGATCATCAACGGAAAGGCGGAAAAACCTTGCTACTTATGGATCAACGACGGCAAGGTCGAGATCCGGTCGGCGGAAAAAATCTGGGGGCTGGAGACAGGTCCGGCCCAGGAGATGATCAGGGAGGAGCTCAAGGAAAAGCGGGCGCGGGTCGCCTTGATCGGACCGGCCGGGGAAAACCTGGTTCGCTATGCATGTGTGGTGAACGAGTTGAAACACATCAACGGCAGGACCGGCATGGGCGCGGTGATGGGTTCTAAAAACCTCAAGGCCGTTGCCGTCCGGGGAACGAAAAAAATGGATATTCATGATCCGGAAAAGCTCCGGGAGCTGTCCAAAAACCTGACGGAGCTGATCGGTCAGCACGGTCCGAGCAAGGTGTATCGCAAGTTGGGAACGCCTCAATTTGTCATGTCTTTGAACACCCAGGGCATCCTGCCGACCCACAATTTCCGTACCGGCTTTTTTGAAGGGGCGGAAAAGATCAGCGGCGAGCGGATGACCGAGACCATCCTGAAGCGCGAAGAGGGCTGTTATGCCTGTTCGGTGCGCTGTAAACGGGTGGTGGAGGTACCCTCCGGCCCCTATGCGACATCAGGCAACTACGGCGGCCCGGAATATGAAACGCTGAGCTCCCTCGGATCTCTCCTCTGCATCGACGACCTGGCGGCCATCGCGAAGGGGCATGAACTGTGCAACCGCTATGCGCTGGATACCATCTCCACCGGTGTGGCGATCGGTTTCGCCATGGAATGCTTTGAGAAGGGCATCCTCACCCAGGCGGATACGGAGGGGATCGAGTTCACATTCGGGAACCCCGACGCAATGGTAAAGGGCATCGAGTGGATCGCCTTCCGCAAAGCGGGGCTGGGCAACCTTCTGGCCGACGGCGTCAAGGCCGCGGCGGCCAAGCTCGGCCAGGGTTCGGAGAGGTTTGCCCTTCACATCAAAGGGCAGGAGCTCCCCATGCACGATCCGCGCGGGAAGATCGGCCAGGGTCTGAGCTTCGCCGTTTCACCGACGGGGGCGGACCATGTAAGAGCCCCCCATGACACCCCCTTTCAGGCACCCGGACCCCATCTGGACAGGATCGCCCCGCTCGGCATCCTGGAGCCGGTTCCGGCCCGGGAGTTGGGACCGCGCAAGGCGCGCAACTTCACCTACCTCCACTTCATCTGGTCGCTCTATGAATCCCTGGGGGTTTGCAACTTTGTGGCCGGCCCGGTCCTGGCGCTGACCCTTCCCAAACTCGTGGAGGTGGTCCAGGCGGTGACGGGCTGGGAGACGAGCCTGTGGGAGCTTCTGAAGGTCGGCGAGAGGACCGTGACCATGGCCCGGGTGTTCAACCTGCGCGAAGGATTCGGGCGACAGGACGACACCCTTCCGGAGAGGCTCTTTGAACCCCTGGAGAGCGGCGCTCTTGAGGGCAAGGGGATTGACCGCCGGGAGTTTGAAGATCTTTTGACTTTGTATTATGAAGCCATGGGCTGGGATCCCAAGGATGGCGTACCGACAAGAGGAAAACTTGCCGAGCTGAACCTGTTCTGGCTGGATGGGTTTTTGAAAAAGAATAGGCCGGCTATCCATCCTCCCTTTTCCGGAGGCGGTGCTTGATCATCTTGAGCTGGAGACCCTTCCGGCTCAGCCCCAGCCGTTCCGCCGCGCGTGTTACGTTGCCGTCGCACTCCTCGAGGCAGCGGGCGATGATCTGTTTTTCCATCTCCTCCATGTGGCTTTTCAGGACGTCGCGTCCCGGCATCTCCGTCATGCCCGGCGCCGCCAGGCGAGGCTCATGAGCGGCCCGCACGATCTCCGGCGGGACGATCGCCATCGTGATGATGGGGCCCTCCGCCATCAGAACCATCCGCTCAACAAGATGCTCGAGCTCGCGGATGTTCCCCGGCCAGGGGTAGGCCAGAAGGCAGTCCCTGACCTCCGGGGAAAGCCTTTCGATCTGCATTTTGAGCTTCCGGTTGAATTTATCGAGAAAATGGCCGGTCAGGGGGAGGATGTCTTCGGTCCGCTCGCGAAGAGGCGGGATATGGATGGGGAAGACGTTCAGGCGGTAGAAGAGGTCCTCCCGGAACTTTCCTTCCTTTACCTCCTGCAGGAGATTCCGGTTTGTGGTCGCGATGAGGCGTACGTCCACCGAGATGTTCTTCAGGCCGCCCACCCGTTCGAAGTTCTGATCTTGGATCGCTTGGAGGAGTTTTGCCTGCATGTCCCGCGGGATTTCTCCGACCTCATCCAAAAAGAGGGTCCCCCGGTGGGCCAGTTCGAACCTTCCCGGCTTCGTGGTCACGGCGCCGGTGAATGCCCCCTTTTCATAGCCGAAGAGCTCGCTTTCCACGAGATTTTCCGCAATGGCGGCGCAATTGATCTTGATGAAGGGCTGTTCCCTGCGGGAGCTGTTCCGGTGGATGGCGCGGGCGATCAGCTCCTTGCCCGTTCCTGTCTCTCCCGTGATGAGAACAGCGGTCGTCGTGGGTGAAACCTTCCGGACGATCTCGTGGATCTCGGCCATGCGGCTGCTTGCGCCGACGATCGGGTAGGGATCGACATCGCCGGCCGGCGCCGAGAGGTCGCGGTCGCCAAGTTGCCGGGTCTTGATCGCCTTCAGGATGACCGTTTTGAGTTCATCCTGCTCGAACGGTTTGGTGAGATAATCGAAGGCCCCCTTCTTCAGCGCGTCTACGGCGTTCGCCACGGTGCCGTAAGCGGTGAGGATGATGACGGGGAGCGAGGGGTCGTCTTGCATGATCCGATCCAGGAGTCCCATGCCGTCGAGCCGCGGCATCTTGAGATCCGTGGCGACGACGGCGATCTTCTCTTCCTTCAGGATCTGCAGAGCCTCCTGGCCGTCCGCGGCCGTGGCCACCTCGTAGCCTTCCTTTTTCAGCATGGCCTTGAGGACCAGCCGCATGTTCAGTTCATCGTCGACGACGAGGATCTTGGCTGGTTTCATTGCGGAGCCGTCCCTTCCTTTCCGTTCCCGCGCGGTTTCCATTCGTTGCTATCCCCCGCATATCTTAAGGCAATTCAACAGCCGGCTACCCCACCGTTTCGAGGCGGATATAGAATACCGTCCCCTGACCCGGGATCGACTTCACCCGGATTTTTCCTCCATGATTCCGGATGATGCGCTGGCAGACGGCCAGCCCCAGGCCCACCCCCCGCTCCTTGGTCGTGAAAAAGGGGGTGAATATCTGTTTGATGGTCTCCCGGCGTATTCCTTGCCCCGTATCCCGAATGGAAATTCCTACGGCGTCGCCGGTGTCGCTTCCAATCCGGGATGTCCGGACCGTCAGCGTGCCGCCCTCCGGCATTGCCTCGACGGCGTTGAGGGCGATGTTCAGAATGACCTGGTGGATCTGCTCCTGGTCCATGGGGACCTGCGGCAGATGGGGATGGAGCTCCATCTGGACATGGATACGGTCCGACAGGCTGTCCGCCTCGATGACGGCCATCGCCTTTTCGATCACGGTGTTGATCGGACGCGGCTTCAAATCCGGCGAGTAAGGCCGGGCGTAGTTGAGAAACTGCGAGACGACCCGGTTCAGGCGGTTCACCTCTTCGATGATCACGTCGAGAAGCTTCCTCTGCTCCTCTCCCTCCACCTCCGAGCGGAGGTACTGGGCGGCTCCCTTGATCGACCCCAGCGGGTTCCGGATCTCATGGGCGAGGACGGGGGCCATCTTCTCCAGCAGGAGAGCCTTTTCCCGCTCAAGCTTTTCGTCCAGGTCGTACGGCGAGGTGAAGACGTCCTTGATATCGGGGTAAATCGTTGTGAGCAGCCGTTTCAGAATGACCTGAAAGGGTCCGATGGCAATGACAATGAGGAAGGAGACCATAAAGACGAGCGTGAACGGCGGCGCAGGTCCTTTCCCGAAGAAGCCGATCACGAGATAAAAGACGATGGTGGTGAAGAGGGTGACGATCAGGATCACCAGCGCGCGGGTCATGAGGTCGTGAAGTTCCGTCAGATGGGGGTGGGTGATCATGATCAGGATAAAATAGAGCATACCGGCGACGACCAGGTTGAACAGCGGTGGAATGCTGTAGGTGGCGATGGCCGCAGTGCAGGCGATGATGAGGTAAACGATGCGCTTCTTTTCCACACCCGTGGCCCTGCGTTTGGCAAAGGCGATCAGGGAGAGGTAACACAGGAGCAGTACCGTTTCCCCGTAGAGGTAGATAAACGGCCCCAGGTACCTCCATCCTGCGACAGGCGTGAAAAGGATCGCGGCGAGCCCCGCGCTGAAGAGGGCTGTGGTGCGGATGTCCCGCTTTTTGAGCAGGGTTTGCTCCTCGCAGAAGTCGCGGCTGAACTTGATTGTGAGGGGGGGTATGGCGAGGAACCCCAGCCGCTCGACGAGAAGCCAGGCGCCGGAATGGAAGATCGGGTTGAAAAAGATGCCCCCCTTGTGAAAGGAGATGGCCAGGCAGAGGGCGGCGAAGGAGAGATGCAGCGGCTCCCGTTTCTTGTTGATCATCAGCGCAGCGGATACCGTGATGCCCACCGCCGTCAGCATGAAGATTTCCATTGTTGTCCGACACCTTTCCCCGGAGATCGTTGCTTTGTCCCATTTGCCATACCGTAATCCCACACGGGAAGTCAAGCAGGGGGAAAACCGCTGCGTAGCAGCTTCGCACCCCCGTCGGATATTACGCACCTGGGGGCTGCGTTCGAGCGGGGAAGTTTTGTGCGAAGGCGGCGCCGTTCAGAGCCAATATCCCGTCTCAGTTATGCTTTCCAGGTAGCTGCGGTTACGTCTGGCATTGTGGCACGGTTGATGCTCATTGCCTTGCAACCGGCCTGTGCGGTGTCGGGTTATTGCGTCCGCGGCCCGCGCGAGAAACAAAAAGACGATGGAGCGAGGCATTTTTTGATGGATTTGAATCTGAACGAAGAGCAGAAGCAATATGTGGAAACCGTGCGCCGTTTTGTCGGCCGGGAGATCTTGCCCCACGCCATGAACCTCGAGAAGGGCCACGCCTTTCCTTTCGATATCATCCGGAAAGCCTGGGACCTCGGGATTCTGAACCTTTCCATCCCGGAGGCGGTCAAGGGGTACGGCATCGACCTCATCTCGACGGCGCTCATCATCCGGGAGCTCTCTTACGGAGACAGCGGCATCGCAACATCGGCCATGTGCAACGATCTGGCGAATGCCGTAATCGCGATGCATGGCTCGGAGGCGCAGCAACACGCCTTCCTGGCCCCCTTCGTGGAGCGGCCGCTGCTGGCTTCCTTCTGCCTGACGGAACCGGGGGCAGGCTCGGACAATTCCGCGATGACGAGCTTCATTCGGAAAGGAAAGGATGGGAGATACCTGCTCAACGGATCGAAGTGCTTCATCACGAACGCCTCGTTCGCATCCCAGTTTACCGTTTTTTGCAAGGTCGGCAAACCCTCTTCACCCTTTATCGCCTGCGTTGTCGTCCCCGCAATCGCCGTAGAGCCTGATACGGCGGAGGCCGGATCTAATGCCTGTCGGGAGATCCCCCTTCCCTGCGGGGGGCGGATCACAACGGGAAAGCCGGAGGACAAATTGGGGCAGCGCCTCTCCAACACGGCGACCGTCACCTTCGAGGATGTGGAGATCAGCGACGCTCAGATCATCGGCGACCGGCGGCTCGGATTCCAGTACCTCACCGATGTTCTTGACTATGCGCGGCCCATGGTGGCCGCGATTGGCGTCGGTCTCGCCCGGCGCGCCCTCGATGTCACGCTTGCCTACACGCAGGAGCGACGGCAGTTCGGCCAGCGGATCTGCGATATGCCCGTCGCCCGGGAGACCCTGGTTGCCATGTGGAAACGGGTCGAAATGGCGGAGATGGCCCTGATAAAGGCGGCTTTCATGGTCCAGGAGGGGGCGCCTGACCGGGGCGTATACGCCTCGCTCGCCAAGAACCTCGCAGCGGAGGCGGCCATATTCTGCTCGACGGAGGGGTTGCACCTCCACGGCGGATACGGTTTCATGTCGGAATATGAGATCTCGAAGCTTATCCGGGACGCCCAAATCATCGACATCTACGAGGGGGTCCGCGAGGTCCAGAACATGATTATTGGGCGGGAGCTGATCTGATGCTCTATCTTCACGGCATCGGCCATTTTTATTCGGAGAATGTGATCACGAACCGGTTCCTGGAGGATCTCGGGATCGGGACCGACGAGGCCTGGATTCTGGAAAGAGTCGGGATCCGCGAGCGGCGGACGGTCCTCTCCCTCGACTATATCCGCCGGACGAAGAACTGCGATCCAAGGGCGGCCTATGAGGCGAGCGTTTACCGGAATGCCGAGACGGGGGCGGCCGCAGCGCGGATGGCCCTTGATCGGGCGGGTATCACGCCTAGTGACATCGGATTGGTCCTGTCGGGAAGCAGCATCCCTTCCTTCTCGACACCCGCTGAGGCTGCCACGGTGGCGGCCGAACTGGGAATCGACGCCCCCTGTCTTGATGTAAATTCGGCCTGCACGACCTTTGGGATGCAGGTCGAGTTCGTCAACCGGATGGCGGCGGATAAGCTCCCGCCATTCGTGCTCATGGTTCAGCCGGAAGGGATCACCCGCGCCATCGATTACCGCGACCGGTCCGCCTCTGTCCTGTTCGGCGATGCGACCACGGCTGCCGTTGTCTCGGCATCGGTGAAGGCGCGGGCGGCATTTACGGAATCAAGTTGCGGGACCAACCCCTCGGGGTGGGAGAAAGTGACCATCCCGTACGCCTCCCATTTCCGCCAAGACGGCCAAGCCGTCCAGGGGTTTGCGATCCGCCGGATGACCGAGTCCATCCAGGATCTCAAATCCGCGTGGACGCAACAGGGGCGTTTCCGTTTCATCGGCCACCAGGCAAATATGGGGGCGCTCAGGACCGTCTGCGAACGAGCGGGTATCTCAGAGGAGCAGCACTGGTGCAATGTGGCCGATTTTGGCAACACGGGCGGCGCCGGGGCGCCCGGCGTTTTGAGCAGGCACTGGGAGGAGTTGATGTCCGGTGACCGTGTCGCAATCTGTCTCGTCGGGGCGGGTCTGACCTGGGTCAGCCTGCTGCTGACCGTGGAGGAGGGACGATGACCTACGACGAATTCAAGGGAAGTTCCTGCTTCGGATTGGAGGAACTCATCGCCTTTGCGTACGGGACGCTGGTGGAAGATCCCCCGGAAGGGTTTGCGGCCCGCCTGCCGGCGCCGCCTTTCCTGATGGCGGACCGGATCCTCGAAATCCGGTCGGATGGTCATCAGGGGAGGATCGTGGCGGAACAGGATATTCGCCTCGATGCCTGGTACTTCCAGTGCCACATGCCCGGCGATCCGGTCCAGCCCGGCTGCCTCGGCGTGGACGCCATCTGGCAGCTCCTGGGTTTCTTCTGCATCTGGCGGGGGGCGCTCGGGTCGGGACGTGCGCTGGGCTGCGGGGAAGTGGTCTTCAGCGGCCAGATCCGTCCCTTCAACCGCTGCGTGCGTTACGAGGTGGACGTGCGGCGTTTTACCAACCTCAAGGAATCGGGTGCGAGCATCGTCATCGGGGAAGGGACGGTCTCGGTAGACGGCGAGACGGTTGCCGAGATCCATGGGGCGCGAACAGGCGTCTTCAAGGGGATCGCCTATCCGGACTACCCCCGTCGGTCGGCGAACGCCGTCGGCGGCCGGATGAATGGATAGGGCGCTGTCCTGTGGGGACAGATTTGATTAAAGTGGGGGACAGATTTGAAATCTGTCCCCGGGTGTAAAATGGAAATGGTTGCAAAAAAGGTGGCGGTGGTGACGGGGGGCGCAACGGGAATCGGGGCGGCCTGCGTTCGGGAGCTGGCTGCGAAGGGTTTTCGCGTGGGGATCCATTACCGATCGAGCGCGGCGGCCGCGCTTTCCCTGCTTGCGGAGATCGGTGACGGATTCATGCTGCCGGCGGACCTGGCCGACATCGCCCAGATCGATGCGATGCTTGAGACGCTGAAGGGGCAGACGGACCGTTGCGATCTTCTCGTGAACAACGCCGGGGTCTCCCTCGACGCCGACATGCAGCGGATGCGGATCGAGCAGTTCGATGCACAGCGTGCGGTTGTACGCGGCGCTTGGTACCTGACGAAGCGCGTCCTGCGCCAATATATGCTCCGTGCCAACAGCGGCCGGATCATCAACATATCGAGCGTTGTCGGCCACACGGGGAACGGCGGCCAGATTCCCTACACGATGGAAAAGGCGGCCATGGACGCGCTGACAAAGTCGCTCGCCCGGGAGCTTCGGGGGCGCGACATCCTGGTCAATTCCGTTGCTCCGGGATTCATCGCGACGGAGATGACCGCCCGCCTGCCCGAAGAGGTCCGGACGGGGATTCTTGCCGGGATTCCCCTCAATCGGATGGGGCGGCCGGAGGAGGTTGCGGAGGTGGTGGGTTTCCTGGCCACGGCGGGTTCATACATAACCGGGACGGTGATTCATGTGAATGGAGGGCTGTATGGAGGCTGATCCTATCATGCGGAGCCGGATTCTGGAGATGGTGCCCCAGCGGCATCCCTTCCGTTTTATCGAGGAGATCCTGGAATTGGACGAGGAACACATCGTCGGCGTCTACCGGTTCCGCAACGATGAATATTTCTACCCGGGCCATTTCCCGGGCCTTCCCGTCACGCCGGGGGTTATCCTCATCGAAACCATGGCCCAGACGGGTGTCGTGGCCTTCGGTCTTTACCTGAATCTGCTTCGGGGGAAGGGGGAAAGGCCGATCGAGGATCCCGTTACGTTGTTTACACTCGCGGAACAGGTGGAGTTCAGCGGTGTGGTCCTCCCCGGCGAGCGCGTCCGGGTTGCGGGACAGAAGGTTTATTTCCGCGGAAATCAGCTCAAGGTCGACTGCGTTATGACGCGATCGAACGGCGATGAGGTCTGCTCAGGCACCCTTGCGGGGAAAGGGGTTGCACGGGATAAATTCACCGGAGAGAAGGGACGGGGTCACGCGCCGCTCGTTGAGGATGGGTCGCTTCAGGAGGAAGGGTTATGAAACGCAGAGTAGTCGTTACGGGGATGGGGGTGGTCGCACCGAATGGCCACGGACTGGATGTATTCGCACAGGCTCTTCGGGAAGGGCGTTCGGGCATCCGCCATATTCCGGAATTGGAGCAATTGAACTTCTCCTGTCAGGTCGGGGGTGTTCCGGAGGGATTCGACGCGATACGGCAGCGCTATTTCGATCATGAGAAGCTGCTGTCGCTCAACGACAACATCGGCTTCGCCTCCGTGGCGGCCGTGGACGCCTGGACCGATGCGGGTTTTGCCGTCCCCGAGGCCGAAGACGACCGCGTGGACTGGGAAACGGGGGTGATCGCCGGATCGGGGATCGGCGGAATGGACACGATCGCCCGGACGGTTGTTCCGATGGTGAACGAAGGGAAGGTCCGGCGGATGGGGAGCCGGATCGTCGAGCAGGTAATGAACAGCGGGACCAGTGCACGGATCGCGGGGTTGCTGGCCTTGGGAAACCAAGTGACTTCGAATTCCTCGGCGTGCAGTACTGGAAATGAGGCGGTCATTGAGGCGGTGGCGCGCATCCGGCTCGGACTGGCTACCCGGATGCTGGCGGGTGGCTCGGAGGGGGCATCGCCTTACATCTGGGCCGGGTTTGATGCGATGCGGGTGATCTGCCGGAAGTTCAACGACCGGCCGGAAGAGGCCTCCCGGCCAATGAGCGCAAGCGCCGCCGGTTTTGTCCCCGGCGCGGGCGGGGCGTTCCTTCTGCTGGAGGAGTTGGAATCGGCCATAACGCGGGGGGTGCGGATCTACGCCGAGGTGCTGGGCGGGATGGTTAACTGCGGCGGCCACCGGATGGGGGGCACCATCACCGCGCCGAACCCGGAGGGGGTGATGCGGTGTGTCCGCGGGGCGGTGGCCGACGCTGGGATTTCGCCTCACGAGATCGACGCGATCAATGGCCATCTGACGGCAACCTACGCCGATCCGGTGGAGGTGAAAAACTGGTCGGCCGCCCTGGGGCGGGGTCCGGAAGATTTCCCCTGGATCAACTCGACCAAGTCGATGATCGGACACTGCCTGGGGGCGGCCGGCGCAATCGAATGCGTGGCCGTCGTTCTGCAGCTCCGGGACGGATTTGTACATCCGTCGCTGAACTGCGGGGATCTCCATCCGGAGATCGCCCCCTACGAAGCGAAGATCCCGCATTCGGCCGTGGCATGTCCTGATCTCAAAGTCGTGGCCAAGGCCGGTTTCGGCTTCGGCGATGTAAACAGTTGTCTGATTTTCAGAAAATGGGAACCATGAACGGGACTTTTTCAACAAACGAAAACAAGGAGGAAAGACAATGAGCGTAGAACAGATTACACAGAAGGTCATCGACATCCTGAGGGGATACGTCAAGGATTCGGCCCTGCTGGAGAAGGCGACGCAGGAAACCCACATCCTCAGAGATCTGAAGGTCAATTCGGCGAGGCTTGTGGACATCATCATCAAGTGCGAGGACGTGTTCGGGACCTCCATCGACGATGACGAGGCCGACCGGATCGCGACGATCGGGGATGCCGTGCTGCTGATCCAGCAGAAGGCGGCGTAAAGCCGGTCATGGAAAGACGGGATCGTCTTCTCCTCGGATTGCAGTACGTTCTGGGACGAATCGCCGTCGTTTTGACGGCGTCGCTTTGCTTCCTCTTCGTTCGCCTGATGGGCTATCGCATCCGCGACCTCAAGCGGATCCGGAGCGAAGTCAGGCGCATGTACCGGGCGTACGACGGGCCTTGGATTGTCTGTCCGAACCACCTGACGATGATTGATTCGCTCGTGGTCAGCTATGGGATGCTTTCCTTTGCGGATCATATCCTCCATTTCCGGCGGGTCCTCTGGAACCTGCCGGAGCGGAAGAATTTTCAGCGGAACCTCTTTCTCACCCTGATTGCTATCTGGCCAAATGCCCTGCCCGTCGACCGGGGCGGGAGCCGCGAAGAGATCCAGCGGCTCCTCGAAAAGTGCTGCCGGGTTCTGGATTGGGGGCAGGGGCTGCTGATTTTTCCGGAAGGGGGGAGGTCGCGGACGGCGCGGATAAACCAGGAGAACTTCTCCTATGGGGTCGGCCGCTTTCTCGATGAGAAAAGCCGCTGCCGGGTGATGCTCGTCTATCTCCGGGGCGACGGGCAGGAGAGATACGGGACGATGCCCCGTTTCGGAGAGCGCTTCACGATGGCCGTGGAGGTGTTCGATCCCGGCGTTGTGGACGTCGGCGGATTGAGACGCCAGCGCGAGTATGCGCGGCGGATCATCGAACGGATGGCCGGCATGGAGGATGAATACTTTGCCGGGCGTGGGTAACGATGTCGTCGATCTGAAGGATCCGGAAAATATCGGGAAAAGCAGGGACGATCGGTTCCTAGGCCGCGTCTTCACTGCCGGGGAGCGGGAGCTGATCGCCTCGGCCCCGTCTCCCGATACGCTCCTCTGGTCACTTTGGGCGGCGAAAGAGGCGGCCTTCAAGGCCGTCAGCAGCGGAGATCCAACGGTCTGTTCGATTCCCCATCGATACCGGGTGGTCCTCGAGGCGGAGGATGCGAAGCGAAAGATCGTCCGCCTGGCCGGGAAAGTGATCACCCCCCGGGGGGAACTTGTTCTCGAAGTCGCCGTGTCGGCGGACTGGGTTCACGCGCTGGCGGCCGGAGCGGAGGAAGCGCTCAAAAGACTCTATCGGCGCGTCAAACGGCTGGAAGGGGGGAAGGGCGCCGCAGATCCCTCGGCCTTCGTCCGGGGGGAACTCCTCCGGGAGATCGCGCGCCGTCTCGATTGTCCTGTCGGCGATCTGTCCGTCGTCAAAAACCAAGACGGCCTCGGCGCTCCCCGCGTCCTTTTCCGCGGAGACCTGCTTGCCGCAGAGGTCAGCCTCAGCCACGACGGCCGGTTTGCGGCCTTCACCTTCGATCCCGCTACCCTCATTCCCGCTGACTGCACCGGATGAAACGAAAATCCCCGCGGACGGAATCGGCCGCCTCAGCCGATGCCGATAATCATGTTCCGGTCTCCTTTCTTCGGGTGGTTCAAAAAACTTTTTTTCCTCCCTCGAAATCCATACTCGATTTATAACCTCCCCCGGAACATGTAACATTTTATATGTTTATTTGCCGCGGTAATAAGTACGGTGTTTTCAGAGATCCACCCACCACATTTCTATGTTTTGCTGAATATAAAGCTGACCATCATCAAGACCGTAGGCCAAAAGATTGTGGTATCCGATACGATTGACATAACAGCAGCCATTGTCAATATTGATTTTGTTTGTTTGCAATCCTGCTTGAATCTGTTCTAACGGTAAAGGCGTATGTCCACAGAGAACCGGCTTTTTGCCATGATATGGCTTCCCTCTGCCCCAAAGCATGGAGTCGATACCCGCCTTGCCAAAAGGATCGGGAAGTGAAAAGTCAAACTCAGCGTGGACTAAGAAGAAGTCATCCAGTTCAAGGAATAGCGGGAGGTCCCTAAGAAACGCCAGATATGGTTTTGTGTCGATACCTGCAAAACTTTTCAATGTTACCTGGCCACCGTTTTCCATCCAGACGTCAATATTTGCATCACATAGGACAGGATCACCCGTCTTGACGGACGCCCTGAGCCACATATCCTCATGGTTTCCCATCAGTGCTACTACTTTGCAGCCCAGGTTCATGATCGTATCAAGAACGCCTTTGCTGTCAGGACCTCGATCAATATAATCCCCAAGCAGGTAAAGGTGATCCGACCCCTTGATCTGCAATTTTTCTATCAAGGCATGAAATGTTTTACTGCAACCATGAATATCGGCAATGGCGTAGCGCATCAATCAATTCTGCACATCAAAACGATAGCTGAAGTTCATTCTGTACTCCTGGATAATGTAAGTGGTGTGAAAATAACCTCCATCTTCATCCTGTATCCGTCGGCCTAAATCCTCACAGAATCCAGACATCGGATCGTTGTATCCATATCATAATTCTTGTGAGAAAGACATCAATGATTACGAAGTACTGCATATTCATCGCGGTTGACGTTTTGTGGAGGAAGTACGCATCAACCGAATGAATCGGAAAACTTGTTTGCTTCCGCTTGCGCAGGTGTGACAGCGGCAGTCGTTTTTTTTCGAGCTTATCCACCTTGACAGAGGGGGAGATTTTCATTATTCTCACAACCGCCGGCGTACCGATAAACGCAGAATAGGGACAGATTTGAAATCTGTCCCCGCCAACGTTTGCAGAAGTCTATCGAGTGTCAGGGAGGCGGATCATGAAAGTCGTCGCATTCAACGGCAGTGCCCGCGCAAAGGGGAACACGGCCATCCTGTTGAACGTGGTTCTGGATGAGCTCGGCAAAGAAGGCATCGAGACGGAACTCGTCACGCTGGCGGGGAAGGACGTTCCCGGCTGTCGGGCCTGCTACAAGTGTTTCGAGAAGGCCGATGGCCACTGCGCGGTGACCGGCGATATCGTCAATGAGTGCATCGACAAGATGCGGGCGGCCGACGGTATTCTCCTCGGCTCCCCAACCTACTTTTCCAACGTCACCGCCGGGATGAAGGCCCTGATCGAGCGGGCGGGCATGACGTCGCGTGCGAACCAACACCTGCTGAAGCGGAAGGTCGGGGCCGGGGTCGTGGCTGTCAGGAGGGCCGGAGCGATGCATGCCTTCAGCTCTCTCAACTTTTTCTTCCTGATCGGCCAGATGATCGTCGTGGGATCCGACTACTGGAACATCGGCATCGGCCGGGAGGCGGGCGAGGTGGAGAAGGACATCGAGGGGGTTCAGACGATGAAGGTTCTGGGGCAGAACATGGCCTGGCTCCTGAAGAAGCTCCACACCTGATTTTTAGTCAAGAAAGCGGCACATTGTATCCGTTTCCCTGCCGGCGGGTCGGGACAAGAGGAGGGGGATGATGGAGACGTTCAGCAGAGAAGAACTGAATAAGATAAAACTTTTCCAGTTTGTTGACCTTGAATCGATCAAGGGAATTCTCGATGCCTGTACCTTGCGGTCCCTCACCGCGGGGGAGGTTCTCATTACCGCGGGACAGCAGAACAGGACCGTTTATTTCCTGCTCGAGGGCCATGTCCGAATCCATCTCACTTCGCTCCAGAGCGAACCGACAGCGGTCCTTGGTCCTGGCGAGAGCGTCGGAGAAATGTCGGTGATCGACCATCAGCCGACATCGGCCTTCGTCGTGGCCGCGGAACCGGTCAGGCTGCTCGCGATGGATGAGGAGCTCCTCTGGTCCCTGGTTCACGCTTCCCACGCCACCGCCTGTAATCTCCTGATCGGTCTTACCACACGCCTCCGACACACCGACGCCGTGCTCTCAGAAAGCAACGAGATGGAAGAGGATGGCCGGCATTACGGTACGATCGATGCCCTCACCGGTCTGCACAATCGCTACTGGCTGGAGATGCTCCTCGATCGGCAGGTTCAGCGAGCGACCGTGGGCGGCCTGCCCCTTTCCCTGATTATGATAGACATCGATCGCTTCAGAACCTTCAATGATGATTACGGCCACGCCTATGGGGATCACGTGATCTATGCGGTGGCGCATACGCTCTCGGGCCACCTGCGTCCGACTGAGATCATCGCCCGTTTCGGCGGCGATGAGTTTGTCGTCATCCTCCCAGACATGGGGCTCGAAACGGCGAGGGATATCGGTGAACGGCTCCACCGGGGGGTCATGGATGCGGTGCCCGTTACGCCGAACGGGAGCTCCATTCCCCACCCGACGACTTCCATTGGCTTGGCGGAGCTGAAAGCGGGACAGACGGGAAAAGATCTGCTTGACGAGGTGGAACGGGCGCTCTACCGTGCCCAGAGCGGCGGCCGGAATCGCATCTCCGAGTGACGAGAGCGGTCCATGGTGGTCGTTTTCAGCGCATTAGCAGGCTGTTGAAAAACGTCCGTCTGCTGCGTTTCCCTGATCCTTCGCCGTTCAACGTACCAGATAGTACGCCTCACGGCTCAGGATTTCGGGGGCCTTGCATCCGGACATTTTTGAACAGCCTGTTAGGGCGGGGTCGTTTCAATCAGGGCATAGAGAAGCCTGATCTCTTCAGCCCACCGTTCACTTTCCGGGGTCTCCAGAATCAGCGGGATGCCGTCGAAACGGATGTCGTTCATGATCAAACGGAAAGGTTCCAACCCCAGCTTTCCCTTCCCGATGGGCGCGTGGCGGTCCACATGGCTTCCAAACTCCGCCTTCGAATCGTTCAGATGGACACCGCGGAGATATCGAAAACCGACGATCCGGTCGAATGCCGTTAGCGTTCGGTCAAACGCCGCCGTTGTCCGAAGGTCGTAGCCGGCGGCAAAGGCGTGGGCGGTGTCGAAGCAGACCCCCACCCGGTCCCGTGCCCGGACGAGCTCAATGATCCGGGCGAGCTGTTCGAAGCGGTACCCGAGATTGCTCCCCTGGCCCGCCGTGTTTTCGATGACGGCGGTCACCCCTTCAGTTTCGGCGAGGGCGATGTCGATCGATTCGGCGATCCGGGCGAGCGCGTCCTCTTCGGAAGAAAGACGCAGATGACTCCCGGGATGGAAATTGAGGAGCCGGATCCCGAGCGCCTCGCAGCGGCGCATCTCCAGCAGGAATGCCGCACGCGATTTTGCGAGGGGCTCCGGTTCCGGGTGGCCGAGGTTGATCAGGTAACTGTCATGCGCGAGGATCTGCGCCGGGCCGTACGCCGCACCCCGGCAGTTCGTCCGGAAGGCCTCGATTTCCTCAGGAGAGAGGGCTTTCGCCTGCCACTGCCGCTGGTTCTTCGTGAAGAGTGCAAAAGCCTTTCCGCCGATCTCCGCCGCATTCAGAGGCGCATTTCCGACACCTCCTGCGATACTAACATGGGCGCCCACATATTTCATTTTCTGCTCCTTCGATCAAGACACATTTTCCGCGGTTGTTTCCTCCTTGCCCCTTCCCCGTGAAAAGGCCGGCTGTCGTATCCCCGGTTCGATCGGACCTGAGATTACACGATTCCGCTGAAATATCCAACATCCGAATCGGAACACCGCACAAGAAAATTTGCATGTGTCCCGCACCCTATGTATAATACCGCCATCGGGGGGCTGTCCATGCGTTTGGTCAGGCAAAGAACCGGCCGGCAACCGGCGGCTCGTTATTATTCGAGTTTAAAATACAATCTTTATGAGGAGGTAGACGGAGCATTGGCAAAAGCATTCAAGGGATCGCAGACGGAGAAAAATCTGCTGGCGTCTTTCGCCGGGGAATCCCAGGCGAGGAATCGTTACACCTATTTCGCCAGTGCGGCCAGGAAAGAAGGTTACGTGCAGATCGCTAACATTTTTGCCGAGACGGCGGAAAACGAGAAGGAACACGCCAAGGTTTTCTTCAAGCACCTCCAGGGGGGCGAAGTGGAGATCACCGCCGGCTATCCCGCGGGCGTGATCGGGACGACGAAGGAGAACCTGGAGGCCGCCGCAGCCGGCGAGAAGATGGAGTGGACGACACTCTACGCGAACTTCGCCAAGACGGCCAAGGCGGAGGGTTTTCCCGATGTGGCCCGCTCCTTCGAGCAGATTGCCAGGGTGGAGAAATTCCATGAGGCGCGCTACCGGAAGCTGATCGAGAACATCGCGAAGAAGAAGGTATTCAAGAAGGACGCGGCGGTGAAGTGGCACTGCATCAACTGCGGCTACATCTTCGAGGGGACGAAACCCCCGAAAGAATGCCCGGCCTGCAAGCATCCGCAGTCCTACTTCGAAGTTCTGGCCGAGAACTTCTAACGAATCGTCCGCGCCAAAACAAAGAGCGGGGTCGGGCCGTGTCCGTGATGGATGCCGCCCGACCTCTTCTTGCAGGCATATTTTCGTTCCGGCTCAGATCGGACCTGGGGATGTTTTCCCTTGCTCTCGGCGGAGTGTTCCGTTTCTCGAGACGAATGGGATGCTCGACCCATCGTTTCTTCCCTTCCACGATCCGCAACGGAAGCCACATTTTGTAGTTATTATTTCATTGACATACAAGGCCGCTGATCCTATACTTATTGCCACCGAAAGAAAGTTCTTAATTGAATTCATAAGTTAGCGAAAAATGATGGAGGAAATGGCTATGATAATCGGGGATGGGCGCGTTCGTATGGTGTGGGTTGTCGTGTCTGTTATCATCCTGTGTTTTTTGACCGGTTGCGTGTCGACGAGCGGCACCGCGATGCAAACGCACCAGAAAGGTATGTCTTCCATTACGGAAGAAGAGTATTTCACGACAAAGAAGCCCGTGGACAAGGCCTATATCGGTTGCGCGTGGTCGAAGCAATTCGGACCGATCGAGGATCCCCTGGCGGATGAAATCGACATCAAGAAAGAAAAATCCCTCAGCGGCATCCAGCAGGACTTTGCTTATAACCTCGGAATCGGCTTGGGAGGCCAATCGATCGCCGGTCCGCAGGCGGAGATCGGTGCATCCGGCGGCAGCGTGGAGAAGGCAAAACTCTCCGGTCTTGAAATTATTACGCCCGTATCCATCGCCGACATCGCCTTCGGGCCCAATCTTTCCTATGTTACGGAAGCGTTGCGCTTGGCCAATTTCAAAATTTCCGACGAAAAGTCCAACAGGGCCGGTCTAAATGTCGGGGCGGGTACGGCGATCGGAAGCGTGACGGCGACAACGGAGGTGGGGACCCAGGCGCGAAGGGGCACCGAGGGGGATGGTCTGGTGGTGGCGTACAAACTCCACACGATCGACCAGAAATCCTATACAAAGCAGGAATCAGGGAACCGGCCGCTGGAACTGGAGAAAACAGTCGATTTTCCCCAAGCGGGCCTTTTTGCCAAGGCGTCGTTGAAGCTTATCGAACCGGGGGCAGGAAAATCCCTTCCCCGCAACGTCATCTGGTCCTGCCCGAAGGCCAACGCGAAGAGCCGGGACATGGTCGCCGCATGGGTGATCGAATTGAAATCGACGGATCCGAAGCGCAAGACCATGACCATTGCCTTTCCCGCATGGCCAAGCATCGAGGATTGTCAGAATTATTCAGGGGTGATTTTTTCCCGGATCGATCCCGCGACGGACAAGATCATCCGACAGAAGATCGGCATTGTCTTGATCGACGCGGAAGTATCGGATGATATGAAGCCCGGAAAGTGGGACTCCCGGATTTCCATCATCGACGAGTCGTTCAATATCAAACCGGTCTCTCCAAAGGAAATGGCAAGGGGGAACAACTAAGGGTAACTGATACAACGATACAACTGATACAGAGGAGAAGGAATTGTGAAAAAGAAGATTGGATTGTATCTGTCGGCGATTCTGGCCGTTCTGTGTCTAACCGGGATCGATGCGGAGGCAAAGAAACCGGAGATTACGAGATACGACGCCCATTACCTGGACACACAGGTTTCGGTGAATTTACAGTGGCAGTCTTCAGAGGCAGTCGTTTTGGTCCGGGTGGCTGCCGGGAGTGAAGTCAAGGAGATCAAGATTGATCCCTACGACAACAAGAAGACACGGTCGGGCTATACGGGCGAAGTCAATGTGGTCCTCGAGACCGACGTCTTTGAATCTCAGGAAGTGATTCCCTATACCATCCAGTTGGAAGACGAGGATGGACAAAAGAGCAATCTGGTCACCGGAAAGGTGACCATCCCGTTGGGCGTGGCTCAGAGAAGGGACCGCGATCAATGGGGCAAGGAAAAGCTTGTGGGGACCCCCCGGAGCGGCCAGAAGGACATGATCGAGCAATTGCGTGAGGTCACGTCGGTGCTGGCTGCGCCGCCGGTGATTCTCGACGTGACGGTCAACAACCCCGGCAGGGGAACCGTTACATTCAAGACCAAGGCGACCCACAGCGTGGGCATGCGGGAAATCAACTTCCGGATCTTTGACGCACAGGGCAGGCAGGTCGATTCCCAACAGATTTCTGCGACGGGCAAGCTCTGGGAGGGGACCTCGAAAGACTTTACCTTGAACCCGGGGAGTTATTCCGTGATTGCCCAGGCGGTGGATGCAAGCGGCAGCACTTCACGGGAGAGCAAGGCCAACTTTACCATCGCCGGTGTGACTACGCCGGTAACCCCGCCGATTGTAACCCCGCCGGTTGTAACCCCGCCGGTTGTAACCCCGCCGGTTGTAACCCCACCGGTTGTAACCCCGCCGGTTGTGACGCCGCCGGTTGTGACGCCGCCGGTTGTGACGCCGCCGGTTGTGACCCCGCCGGTTGTAACGCCGCCGGTTGTGACGCCGCCGGTTGTGACCCCTCCGGTGACGCCCCCGGTTGTCGAGCCTCCAGGGGCGCCTCAAGGATGCCAGGTAAAGGTTACGGATGCTATTCCCGGACACCATGGATCCCAGGGGGTGTTCTTTAAGAAGAGCGTTAAACTGATCGTTCCCGATCTTTATTCACAAATTGTTGTTACGGCAGATGCGGGAGGGAATCAGAAATGGGATGCCGATGACTGGGCCAACTTTACCGTTACATCGCCCTCGGGGACCAAGCAAACGGCAAGCCTGGGTAAAAACGATGCTTGGGGGAAGCCGATCGGAGAGCAATACATATTGTCCAATGTACTGAAACTACAGCCTGGCTTGAATACAATTGATATCGAGCTGTGGAACGAGTTTACCCCACCTGGCAATAATCAAGGTTCTTCAGCCATGTGGCTTGTTGTCAAGTGTCCTGTTGGCCAGAGATGTCAGAACGGCCTGTGTGTGGCCACCACGCCACCTCCACCGCCTCTTGGTCCCGGAATGGAGGCCAATACGGACAGGCCCGGCCTGGACTACCGGTCTTTTGACCTTCCTGCAGCCGACCCCAAGCTTTGCCAGGATGCCTGCGCCGGTGAAGCGAACTGCAGGGCCTTCACCTATGTCCGTCCCGGCGTCCAGGGCCCCGGCGCACGGTGCTGGCTGAAATCGAGTGTGCCGAACCCGGTCAGCAACAACTGCTGTGTTTCTGGAGTGAAGACTACACCGCCCCCGCCGCCGATAATGCCGCCGCCTGCGGTGACACTTCCCGCCGGGACAGAGTTGGTAACACAGCCCAACCTGAGGGACGGTCTTCGTAGCTGGACGATCGAGGAGTGGATGAAGCCTTCCGACGGAAAAGGGGAGGTCAGTTCGGACAATAATTATGGTGTAATGTTCCGGGGAACGAAAGAGAACAGCCGGATCGGGATTATGCAGTCCCTCAACAACCTGGATGTTTCGACCTACGGCAAGATCATGCTGACGGCCCAGATCCGCACGGAGCAGCAGCAGTTGGACGGGACGGGATGGCAGGGTAGGGAGGCGCCGGTGGGTGTATTTGTCGCCTATACGGATGTCACCGGTGTTGTTCACAACGCACTTCCGATCATGCCCTCGGAATCGCAAACGAACCGGATGTTCTGGGAGGGTTTCTACCACATTGATCCGACGGGGAACAGCAAAAATTGGCACGGAACGAAGGTCGGGAAGGGACAGTGGTATACTTACCAGTTTGATTTGATGACGCTGAATCCGCGTCCGAAGGTATTGCATTATGTTGGCACCGAGGGGGCGGGCTGGCCGACCCGTGAGGGACGAATTGCCCTTCTGAGCCTGCGGGGGCAGACGGCAACACTTCACCAGCAGGGGTTGCCTTCGATCGGCGAGCCGGTGATCTATACGAACGGGAACATCGCGGGCGTCCAGAACAATCCGACGCGCGAGGCGACGTTTACGATCGACGCCACCCACCGGGTGACGTTCATCTACACGTACCATTACTTCAACAGCGGCAAACTGCCGGGGACGATCGCCCTCAGACACAGCGACGGGACGGTATACGGTCCATGGCAGTCTGCGGGGGCGCTCGGCCAGGGAGGTGTTCAAAACGCATACTGGTTTGTAAGGCCGAATGTGGAGATCAAAGCGGGCAGCTACACCGTGGTCGACTCCGACAAAGCCACCTGGTCGCAGAACTCCGGTTCGTCCGGCGCCGGGTTTGTGGAGATCCGGGGGGTACGAACCGGGACGACGCAGCCTACGATTAAGGAACTGCTCACCGGTACAAACCTCAAGGGCTTGTCAAACTGGACGATTCAGGAGTGGATGCAGCCCAGCACGCGCCGGGGCGAGGTGACGGAAGATTCGGAAGGCATCCGATTCCGTTCTGAAACAGGCAACACCCGCATGGGGATTATGCAGACCATCAATGCGGATGTCTCCGGCGCACAGAAGCTGATCCTGACAGCGGTCGTCAAGACCGTCGAGCAACGGTTGGACGGTACCGGCTGGCAGGGACGGGAAGCGCCGGTGGCCCTTTTTGTCACCTACACGGATGTCAATGGTCAGGTTCGCAAAGGCTTGGGGAGTATGGCCAATCCACCGGAACCACAGATAGACCGGATGTTTTGGCACGGATTCTATTATGCCGATCCGACCGGCAACAGCCGGAATTGGAATGGCACCAAAGTGAATCGGGGATCCTGGTATACGTATGAAATGGATTTAATGTCCCTCAATCCGAAGCCAAAGATCATACATGCCGTCGGCGTCGAGGGGTCAGGATGGCCGGTGCGGGAAGGCAAGATCCAATCGATCAGTTTGAAATATTATGGGAACGCGTCCGGCAGATAAATTGGGAGGGTAATCATGGGAATGAAGAAGAGATACCCGATTTTTTTTACAGTTCTTCTCGTTGTGGGGTTGTGCGTTACACCGTTCACATATGCTGCAGGGGATGGCGAGATCAACTGGGTGGACGGCTATGTAAGTGCCACAGGCAATGGTGCCGCCGCCGCAAGAGGAAATATGGCCCAGTTGAGACCTCTGGCAAGAAGGGCGGCCGTTGCCGATGCCTATAGAAATCTGCTGGAAACCATTAAGGGCGTGAAGGTTGATTCTTCGACGACCGTTGAAAATTTCATGGTTTCCCAGGATATAATCAAGACACAGGTCGAAGGGGTCGTGAAGAACACCAAGCTCTTTAAGGAAACATTTGAGCCGCAGCCGGACGGATCACTCCTGGCAACAGTGGAGGTTCGCTTGTGCATGACTGCGTGTTCCGGACAGAGGTCCCTTGTTGAGGCATTGAACATCGATCAGCGTAAAGAACCCCCATCCGTACCGCAGAAGCAGTTGCAGGAGGTTCCGGTCGGGGAAGTTCCCAAACCGCCCAAGGAATACAAAATCGTTTACGATTCCTCTCAGCCGGTTACCGGGATTGTCTTCTCTCTGGAGGGACGTATATTCGACCGGGTACTTTTACCCGTGATCGTTGCCGAGGAGTTGGGCGATTCCCTGGTCACCGTCTATTCCGCCAAGAGGGTAAGCCCGTCGGTAATTCGCACCTACGGAACCGTGCGGTATGCGGACAACATTGAGCAGGCTCGGAGCAACCAGCGTTTGGGAAACAATGCAATGATCGTTCCTGCGTCCGGAATCACCAAGGAGAACATGATCGTTGTCAAAGGTGAAGCGGCGCGCCTGATCAAGGAGACCACGAGCCACAATAACGATTATTTGAGCGAAGCCAAAGTCGTTATTTCGGCCCAGTGAAATGTGAGCGGCCGTGTCGGATTCGGGTCGCGTTCTTGGGACGACCACAGAGGTGCGGACGATTCTCTATTCGAACCTCGCCGGACGGTAAGGCGGATGGTTTTTCCGAGAATGTGCATCCCTTTGGTGCTAAAATAAAGAACGGGGTCGGGCCGTGTCCGTTATGGATGCCGCTCGACCTCAGACCCTCTCCCATGTTTCTACTTCCATTTGACAGCCGAACTATCTTATGTAAGGGTCTCTTGCAATCC
>Ga0208566_1000331_pt1 | contig 33086 bp, 37 predicted proteins | sample PL_2010_150m_FD_184159 | JGI IMG/M metagenome (GOLD analysis project Ga0208566, IMG submission 184159) | Freshwater microbial communities from Powell Lake, British Columbia, Canada to study Microbial Dark Matter (Phase II) - PL_2010_150m... | ecosystem: Environmental > Aquatic > Freshwater >...
GGCCCACCTTGCTCCCTATAAACCGGGTTCCCAGTGCGTCTCAAACATCCAGCGATATTGCCAAGCGACCATTGCGCGCTCTGCGCGCCAACCGTCATTTCTGTACGGATGAAAAGCGCATCCGTACAGAAATGACGGTTATTGTTAACATCAAGGATAGTGCAGGGGTTTTATACAAGATCCTCGATTGCGCACGGATGTGCTTTTCATCCGTGCGCAATCGAGGATCCGCGCGGACGGGGCGCCGTCCGCGCAAGCCCCAGCAACTCTGCGACATCGGAAAGCACGATTGCAAGAGAGTAGAATCGTTTTTCTTGCCTTAATCTGAATCATAGAGGTAGCACCATGCTGCAAGCCGCCGACATCACGATACGCCTGAATCCGGCCGACGACGTGGTCATCGCCCGCGTCGAGATTGCCGAAGGCACGACGCTGCTCAAGGAAAACAATGTCAGCGTTGCCGCGCGCGTGCCCGCGGGGCACAAGATCGCGGTGCGCGAAATCAAGTCGGGCAGCCCGGTGCGGCGCTACAACCAGATCATCGGCTTCGCCACGCGCGACATCCGCGCTGGCGAGCATGTCCACGTGCACAACATCGAAATGGGCAACTTCGATCGCGACTATGCGTTTTGCGCCGAAACCAAGCCCACCGATTTCGTCGCGCAGCCGGCGAGGTTTGAGGGCATCGTTCGATCCGACGGCCGCGTCGCCACGCGCAATTACATCGGTATCCTCACCAGCGTCAACTGCTCGGCCACGGTGGCGCGCATGATTGCGCGGCATTTCGAGAACCGGCTGGAGGCGTTTCCCAATGTCGACGGCGTGGTGGCGCTGACGCACAAGAGCGGCTGCGGCATGGCCTCCGAAGGCGAGCCGATGGACGTACTGCGCCGGACCATGGCCGGTTACGCCCGTCATCCCAATTTTTTCGCTGTCCAGGTCGTGGGCTTGGGCTGCGAAGCGAACCAGGTTAACAGCCTGCTCGCCACACAGCATCTGAAGCGCAGCGACAAGTTCGCGGCGTTCACCATCCAGGAAAAAGGCGGCACCGGAAAGGCCGTGCGTGAGGGCATTGCGCGCATCGAAGCGATTCTGCCCGAAGCCAATCGCGTCAAACGCGAAACCGTTCCGGCGAGCCATCTGCTGCTGGCGTTGCAGTGCGGCGGTTCGGACGGCTACTCCGGCATTTCCGCGAACCCGGCGCTGGGCGCGGCGGTGGACCTCCTGGTGCGCCACGGCGGTGGCGCCATTCTGTCGGAGACGCCGGAAATCTACGGCGCCGAGCACCTGCTCACGCGCCGCGCGCTTACGCGCGAGGTGGGCGAGAAACTGATCCGCCGCATCAAATGGTGGGAGGAGTACACCGCGCGCAATGGCAACGAAATGAACAACAATCCCTCTCCCGGCAACAAGGCCGGCGGGCTCACCACCATACTTGAGAAATCGCTCGGCGCCGTGGCCAAAGGCGGCACCACCAACCTGGTCGACGTCTACGAATACGCCGAGGCGGTCACGGCCAGAGGCTTCGTCTACATGGATACGCCCGGCTACGATCCGGTGTCCGCGACCGGCCAGATCGCCGGCGGCGCCAACCTGGTTTGTTTTACCACCGGCCGCGGCTCGGCCTACGGCTGCAAACCCGCGCCGTCGCTAAAACTTGCAACCAACACGCGTCTGTTCGAGCACCAGGAAGAGGACATGGACCTGAACTGCGGCACCATCGTCGACGGCAAGCAAAGCATCGCCGAAGTCGGGCAGAAGCTGTTCGAACTCATCCTCAGGACCGCCTCGGGCGAAAAGACAAAGAGCGAAGCCTTCGGCTATGGCGAGGACGAGTTCGCGCCCTGGGTCCTGGGCGCGACCATGTAATGGGCGCGCCTTCGAAAAAACGGCTGGGCGACCATGTAATGGGCGCACCTTCGAAATAGCGGCCGTGCGACGATGTAATCGGAAGCTCGAACCGGAATGAGTATGACCCTACTACGACTTGCACTAATCGCTGCCCTGATCTGCGTTGCGCAACCGGCGCTGGCGAAGGTCGTGGCGAAAAAAGGCTTTCATGGCGCCATCGCCCTGCAGCGCGACACTGGCCAGCTTGGCTATGCCACCGATGCGCCAACTTCGCGCGCGGCCAAGATCGAAGCGCTGAAGCAATGCGCAGACCCGCGCTGTGAAGTCGTGGCGAACTTCAGCAATGCCTGCGGCGCCCTCGCGCGCGGGCCGAAAAAACACGTTGCCGCGACCGGCGCCACACGCCAGGAGGCCGAAACCAAGGCATTGCGACTGTGCGCGTCCAAGGAATGCGCTGTGGCGGCCTGGGCCTGCACCAGATAGACCCGCGCCTGCCGTCCGGTGCGAGTTTGTTCGAGCAATAAATACATGACGACTGAAACGAAGAAGGACGTTTTCTACAGCGACATGCTGGTTCGCTTCTCCCATTGCGATCCGGCCGGCATCATTTTCTATCCGCACTATTTCGTGATGTTCAACGGGCTGGTGGAAGACTGGTTCAACCACGCGCTGGAAATCAACTACGCGGACTTCATCACCACGCGGCGGCTGGGGCTGCCGATGGTGAATATCAAATGCGATTTCGTCGCCCCGTCGAAGATCGGCGAGGTCATCACGCTGACGCTCAAGATCGACCGCATCGGCAACAGCTCGCTCACACTGGCTACGGGCGCCCTCCTGGACGGTCAGATCAGAATAGCGGCACAGCTCACGCTCTGCGTGTTTTCGTTCGAAACCAAACGCGCGGTGCCCATTCCCGACGATCTGCGCCGGCGTCTCACCGACTTCCAGCAAGGAAATCTGGACCATCCGTGGAGACAGGCCTAGCTTCCCGAGGATTCGATCGTATCGATCAAGCCCGACACGTCGCTGATATCGGCAATGCGCGGAACGGGCCAGCGGGCGGGAATCACCATCGAGATCAGGACGCACCGCGCCTGCCGGCGCCGCGCGATGTTAGGCGAGTGAGGCACAGAACTTTCCCACATTCCGTTCGAGAATCAAGGCCTGCACAAGGTCGCCGCGGTGGCACTCGCGCATTCTATTGAAGCGGCCAATTATGAAGAATATAATGGGCAATATCCAGACGCCATAAGCGTTACGGTCATATGGCTATACTACTGTTGATATAATTGTCACCACTGCGACCAAGCCCGCTCGACTATGCCCGCCTCGTCCCTGACCCCGCTCAAACGCCAGCTCGCGCGCAGGATCGAGGCCTGCGTGGGTGATCTGAATTTGCGCCAGGTCGAAGCGGCGGAAATGCTCGGACTCACACAGCCGCGCTTGAACGCCCTGCTCAAAGGCCGTGTTGAGCTGTTCAGCCTGGACGCGCTCGCTCAAATCGCCATGCGCGCCGGGCTCACGGTGCGCGTCAGCGCGACGCGATCCTACCGCCAAGGCTGAATCACGCCGGCCGGGCGACGAAATTGAATCGCGACTGTGGTGGCCGGATGCGTAATTGAAGCGTTCTTGGACGACACCGTAGTCGACCTGAACGATTGCGCGGCGTATCGTCCTGCCTTATTGTCTTACCGGAGATGATCATGGAGTCGATCAGGGCAACGAGCAAGGGGCAGATGATCATTCCCAAACGGATTCGCAAAGCGCTGGACATCCGCAGCGGCACGCAGTTGAACGTGGAGCTGGATCCCGGCAGGGGCTTCAAGGTCACGATCAAACCGACCGATCGCGTCGAGCGGGTGCGGGGGCTGGCGGGTTCGCTCGCTCATCGCGCCAAGTGCATGACGCCCGCGCAAGAAGCGGCTGCCCTCATTGAAGCGGTGCAAGCCGACGATGAACGCACCAAGAGCCGTCGGCGGCGGTGATCAGTGCCGACGCCAACCAGCTCGCGCGCTTTCCGCCCTAGGTCGATCCGACCCAATTCCGCCGCGCTACAAGCCGACCGGTCAAGGCACATTTGTATAGCTCTCCTTAAGCTATGGTATTATAGGCCATATGGCAAGAAAAATCGGGGGCCTGGATGGCGGCCAGGCAACGCTGTTGTTCTATCAGAAGCTGCGGCTTGAGGGTGGGGGCATCGTCGAAATAGTCATCTGGCGCTTGCCGCGCGCGACGCCCGATCGGCCCCACGGCCTCAAGTACAGGCTGTACTACGGTCGCGGCGGGAAAAGCGTCGTTCGATACGATAACGAGAGCGGCAAAGGCGACCACCGTCATGTGCTGAACCGGGAAGAGCCTTACCGGTTCGTCTCGGTCAGGAAACTGCGGCAGGATTTCGAGTCTGATGTGCGACGCCATGGAGGCGATGATGACGAAAAAACGGATTGAAGTCGGTATTAGCAATCTGGGCGAAGCCCTGGACGGGTTCGAGAAGGCATGGCGTGTCGCGGAGAAAGGCGAGTCAAGCGCACCATTGGTGCGCTTGACCTTCGGTAGCCTGCCCCTTCTGCTCAAGAGCCTGACGCCTGCGCGCTGGGCGCTGCTCGAATATCTGAAGCGGCATGGTCCGCTTTCCATCAACGAACTGGCGAAGCGGCTCGAACGCCACTACAAGAACGTGCATACCGACGTTACGCACTTGATCGAGCTGGGGCTGGTCGAACGCGGCGACGATCAGCGCGTGGCCGTGATGTGGGACGTCGTCGCCGCCGAGATGCGGCTGGCGGCGTGAAGGCCCTGGGGAAACCGATGGCCTTCCCGGCCCGAGTCTGACGCATGCCGACGCTCGACTGGCTCAACCGCGAAGCGCTGAAAGCGCTTCTGCCGTTCTATCGCGGCCGGGTCAAGTGCATCTACATCGACCCGCCCTACAACACCAAGTCCGCGTTCGAGGATTGCGACGACAATCTGGAGCACAGCGAGTGATTGAGCATGATGTATTCTATTGGCGTAAACATTGATCAGCGTGATCACGGATGATCAAGGCTAGAAACTACGACAATTTGCTTCCTATTGACTTCACCTAAGTTTGAATTTTGCGCCCTATGAGACGAGGCCGGTCGCGGCGTGAGCGCGAAGCTCGATGCGGCAATCAGCCGGAGCTAGACCGGTACGCGCGAATCCATAAGATTGATTATAGGCAAAGGCTTACGCATCCTTGCGCGCAGACAGATCCTTATATCAGTTACAGTATAGACCCTTGAAATGAAACTACCATTGTCCCGATCCACAGCAACACGCCTCTACTGCGATCTCACTCTGTCGCCGAGCGCGGAAATTTCCCTGCCTGAAGCGGCCGCCCGCCACGCGGTGACGGTGCTGCGGCTGAAAGTCGGCGACACGCTGAATCTGTTCAACGGCGTCGGCGGGGAGTACCGGGCAAGCATCGTCGCCGTAAACAAGCGTGAAACCAGGGCGCGCCTGATCGAGTTTCACCCGACCGAACGCGAATCGCCGCTGGACATCACGCTGGCGCTGGGCATCTCGTCCGGCGAGCGCATGGATTACAGCCTGCAAAAGGCCACTGAACTCGGCGTAACCGCGATTCAGCCGCTTGCGACCGAGCGCAGCGTGGTGAAGCTCTCGGGCGAGCGCGCCGAAAAGCGCCTGCAACACTGGCAGCATGTGGTAATCGCGGCGTGCGAGCAGTGCGGACGCAATCGGGTGCCCGCCGTCGCGCCGGTGCAGTCTTTTTTCAACTATCTGGCGCAACCGGTCGGTGGCAAGCGCCTGCTGATGCTCGCGCCGAATGCGGGCACGCCACTGAAGCGGGTGGCGCGGGCGACCGCGGTGGTTCTTCTGATCGGCGCCGAAGGCGGCTTGGCGCCGGCCGAGTATCAGGCGGCGCAGGCGAGCGGATTCGAACCGGTCAGCCTGGGACCGCGCATACTGCGCACGGAGACCGCGCCGGTCGCCGCACTGGCGGTGCTGCAGGTCCTGTGGGGGGATATATGATGGCGGTCACCGTGCGGCGGATAGCGACCGGGGCACACGATGTCAACTAGGAAGCCGTCCGGATTGCGGTCCGCCGTCTACGGCGCAATCTGGAGCGGTCGCTTCGATGGGCGCGCGGGTTGGGGCGCCGGCGCGGTCAGGCCGCTGCGCATGCTGCTGGTGCTCATCCGCGACCTCGCCTACGGCCAACTGACCCTGCGCGCGACCGGCCTCGTGTTCACTACGCTGCTGTCGCTGGTGCCGCTGCTTGCGCTGAGCTTTTCGGTACTCAAGGCGTTCGGCGTCTATAACCAGATCGATCCGATCCTGCTGAAGTTCCTGGCCCCGCTGGGCGAGAAGAGCGCGGACGTGAGCAAGTGGCTGATCAAGTTCATCGAAAACCTGAACGTCAAAGTCCTCGGCTCCATTGGTCTGGCATTGCTGATTTACACCGTGGTGTCGCTGATGCAGAAAATCGAGGAATCGGTGAATTTCATCTGGCACGTTCCGCAACTGCGCAGTTTTGCGCGGCGCTTCAGCGGCTATCTGAGCGTACTCCTGATCGGTCCGGTGCTGATATTTACGATCATCGGCGTCACCGCCACCATTATGACGACGTCACAGGCACAACTGCTGCTGCACACCGAGCCCATCGGCGGCGTCGCCTATGCCCTGGGCCAGACGATCCCGGTGTTCTTTGTCATTGCCGTGTTCGTGTTCGCCTACCGCTTCGCGCCGAACACCAGAGTACGCATGAGTGCGGCGCTGACCGGCGGCATCGTCGCCGGAATGCTGTGGCAGGCGGCGAGCTGGGCCTTCGCCGAATTCGCGCGCTCCTCGACGCAATACGCCGCGATCTATTCGAGTTTCGCGATTTTCCTGCTGTTCCTGATCTGGCTTTACCTCAACTGGCTGATTCTGCTGCTCGGCGCGAGCATAGCGTTTTATACCCAGAATCCGGAATACCTGGTGCTGGAACAAGGCGAACCGCGACTCAGCAACCGCATGCGCGAACGCGTCGCGCTGCTGCTGATGTACCTGATCGGCAGTACCTACCGGGATGGCGGGGCGCCATGGACGTTTTCACGACTGACGCAGCGTCTGGGCGTACCCAGCTATGCGCTGCAGATGGTGCTGGCCGCGCTCGAGCAAGGCGGCCTGCTGCTGAAGACCGGCGACGATCCGCCCGCCTATCTGCCCAGCCGCGATATCGGTTCAATCGCGCTGAAAGGCATTCTGCACGTGGTGCGTACTGCCGGCGAAGAGCACTACCTGGAGCCGGATTCGCTACCCGCACCGGCGGAAATCGAGTCCATCCTGGCAAAGATGGACCTGGCACTCGATGAACAGGTTCGGGAGCTTACGCTCAGGGATCTGCTGGCGCCGACGCCCGCGTCGACGTAGTACAGGCACAAGCGCTGGATTTACTGCGCTGCAGGCCTCTCGATGGTCCACTCCTTCACCAGTCCATAGATTGCCGGGATCACGATCAAGGTCAGGATCGTGGATGAAATCATCCCCCCGACCATCGGCGTCGCAATGCGGCGCATGACTTCGGAGCCGGTGCCGCTGCCCCACATGATGGGCAGCAGACCCGCCATGATCGCCACCACGGTCATCATTTTCGGCCGCACCCGCTCCACCGCGCCCTCCATGATCGCCTCGTAAAGATCCGTCAGCGTCGCCTTGCCGCCCTGAGCGGCGCGCTGCGCCCGGATGCTTTCCCAGGCTTGATCGAGGTAGATCAGCATCACCACGCCGGTCTCGGCGGCGACACCGGCAAGCGCGATGAAACCCACCGCCACCGCGACGCTCATGTTGTAATCGAGCAGCCACATCAACCACACGCCGCCCACCAGCGCGAACGGCACCGACAGCATCACGATGACGGTTTCGGTCATCCGCCTGAAATTGAGATAGAGCAGCACAAAAATGATCAGCAGCGTGAACGGCACGACGTACATGAGTTTGGCTTTCGCCCGCTCCATGTATTCGAACTGGCCGCTCCAGGTGGCGTAATAGCCCGGCGGAAATTTCACCTGCTCGCGCACCGCCCTGCGCGCGTCGTCGACATAACCGCCGATGTCGCGACCGCGGATATCGACAAAGATATATGCCGTAAGCAGCGCATTCTCGGTGCGGATCGCCGGCGGCGCCTGCTTCAGGCTCACACGCGCAATCTGCCCCAGCGGAATCATGCCGCCGCCCATGATCGGCACCAGTATCTGTGCAGCGATGGCCTGCGGGTTCTGCCGCAACTCACGCGGGTAGCGCACGCTCACGCCGTAGCGCTCCAGCCCCTCCACGGTGGTCGTGACCATTTCGCCGCCGAGGGCGGTCCCAACCACATCCAGCAACTCGCCCACGTTCAGGCCCATGCGCGCCAGCTCTACGCGGTCCGGTTCGATGTCGAGGTAATAGCCGCCGGTGACACGCTCGGCATAGGCGCTGGTAGTGCCGGGGACGGCTTTCACCACCGACTCGATCGCCTTCGCCAGCTTCTCGATTTCGATCAGATCCTTGCCGAATACCTTGATGCCGATCGGCGTACGAATACCGGTTGCCAGCATGTCGATGCGCGCCTTGATCGGCATGGTCCAGGCATTGGACACACCGGGGATGGTCACCGCCTGGTCCATTTCGGCGATCAGCTTGTCCATGGTCATTCCCGCGCGCCATTGTTCCTGCGGTTTCAGGTTGATCACCGTCTCGAACATTTCCAGCGGTGCAGGATCGGTGGCGGTAGCGGCGCGCCCGGCCTTGCCAAACACCGACTCCACTTCTGGAAAGCTCTTGAGTATTTTGTCCTGCGTCTGCATCAGTTCCGCCGCCTTGGTGATCGACAGCGATGGCAGCGTCGCCGGCATGTATAAGAGCGATCCTTCGTTCAGCACCGGCATGAATTCCGTCCCCAGTTGCATCGCCGGATAGGCCGATGCGCCCAGCGCCACCACGGCGGCGGCGATGGTGAGTTTGCGCCAACGCATTACCCAGGCGATGATCGGCCGGTAGATCCAGATGAGGAAGCGATTCACCGGATTCTTCTTCTCCGGCATGATCTTGCCGCGGATGAACAGCAGCATCAGCACCGGCACCAGCGTGATCGACAACAGCGCCGCGCCCGCCATGGAAAATGTCTTGGTGTAGGCAAGCGGCGTGAACATGCGGCCTTCCTGGGCTTCGAGCGTGAATACCGGCAGGAACGACACGGTGATGATCAGCAGACTGAAAAACAGGGCCGGCCCGACCTCGCGGCAGGAATCGATGATCAGTTGCAGGCGCCGCGCCCCCGGCGGCGCGCGTTCCAGATGTTTGTGCGCGTTCTCGATCATGACGATAGCCGCATCCACCATGGCGCCGATGGCGATGGCGATGCCGCCCAGGCTCATGATGTTGGAGGTCAGCCCCATCATGTGCATCGCGATCATCGCGATCAGCACGCCGATCGGCAGCATGACAATGGCCACCAGCGCGCTGCGCACATGCATCAGGAACAGGATGCACACCAGCGCCACGATCAAGCTTTCCTCGATCAGGGTGCGTTTCAGATTGTCGATGGCGCGATAGATCAGGTCGGAACGATCGTAGACCGCCTGTATCGATACGCCCTGCGGCAGACCGGCGGAGATTTCCGCGATCTTGGCTTTCACGTTGCCGATGACATCGAGCGCGTTCTGGCCGTAGCGTGCCATGGCGATGCCCCCGACAACCTCGCCTTCACCGTTCAATTCGGTCAGGCCGCGGCGCTCATCGGGCACCAGCTCGACGCGCCCGATGTCGCGGATCAGCACCGGCGTGCCCTTGTCCGCCTTCAGCACCAGATTCTCGATGTCGGACACCCCGCGCAGATAGCCGCGGCCGCGCACCACGTATTCGGTCTCCGCCATTTCGAGCGCCCGTCCGCCCACGTCGCGATTGCTGGCGCGGATCGCTTCCACCACTTTCATCAGCGGAATGCCGAAGGCCTGCAGCTTGCGCGGCTCCACCGTGACCTGATAGCTCTTGACGAATCCGCCCACGCTCGCCACTTCCGCCACCCCCTGGGCCTTGGTCAGCTGGTAGCGCACGAACCAGTCCTGAATGCTGCGCAATTCCGCCAGCGAACGGTTGGCGGCAAGCACGACGTATTGGTACACCCAGCCCACGCCGCTGGCCGCCGGCCCCAGCGTCGGCGTAACACCGCGCGGCATGCGTCCGGATGCGAAGTTGAGGTATTCCAGCACGCGCGTGCGCGCCCAGTAGATATCGGTGCCGTCCTCGAAAATCACATAGATGAACGAGGCGCCGAACACCGACAGACCGCGCACCACCCTGGACCTTGGCACCGACAGCATCGCCGTGCTCAGGGGGTAGGTGATCTGGTCTTCCACCACCTGCGGCGCCTGGCCCGGGTACTCGGCGTAGATGATCACCTGCACGTCCGACAAATCCGGAATCGCGTCCAGCGGCGTGCGCACGACCGCGTATACGCCCGCGGCAACGACGAACAGCGTGCCAAGTAGCACGATGACGACGTTGCGCGCCGACCATTCAATAATGCGTCCGAGCATGTCAGCGCCCCTCGCGCCCGCCGGCTGCCGGCGCGGCCGCCTGAATGCCGACGATGGTGTACTCGCCGCCGGGTTCGCCGACCAGATCGAAGGCGATCTTCTGACCCGGCTTCAGCGCGCGCAGCAGCTTCTTATCCTTGACTTTGAAATCCATGGTCATCGGCGGCCATTTCAGACTGGCGATTGCACCGTGCGCGAGCGTCACGCCGGCGCCGGTCAAATCTATAGCCTCGACCGTGCCCTCACCTCGATGCGTCACCGGCGAGGTACCGGCGCCGGGGGCGCCCGCCTTGATCTCGCCCTTCGCCGTAGCGCCCTCGGCGCCATTACCGAAGCCGCTGAATGCCGCTTTGAGGTTGCTCTCGGCGTCGATCAGGAAATTCGCGCTGACCACCACCCTCTCGCCGGCCTTGATGCCCTGCAGAACTTCGACATAACCGTCGCCGCGCGCGCCCAGTTTGACCGTCCGCGGCTCGAATTTCCCCTCGCCGCGCTGCACCAGCACCAGCTGCCGGGTGCCGGTGTCCAGCACCGCTGAATCGGGCACAGTCAGAGAGTGAACCAGCGCGTGGATGGAACTGAACTCCGCACGCGCGTGCATCGAGGGTTTGAGCAGTGCCTGCGGATTGGCGAGCTCGATCCGCGCTTTGGCGGTACGGGTCTCGTTGTTGAGGGTCGGGTAGATAAACGTCAACTTGCCGGCGAATACTTTCTCCGGATAGGCATCGACCTTGACCTGCACCGACTGCCCGACACCTACGTGCGCGAGGTCGCGCTCAAACACCTCCGCCAGCAGCCACACGCTGGACAGGTCGGCGATCTGGTACAGCACCTCCCCGGCCATGAAGCGCTTGCCCTGGATAGAGGGCTTGTCCAGCACCACGCCGTTGGCGGGCGAGCGCAACGTCAGGTACTGCCGGCCCTTGCCGTCCTCCTCCAGGCGCCGCAATTCTGTTTCCGAAATGTCCCAGTTGCGCAGGCGCTGCAAGGCGCTGTCCATCAGCCGCTGCATGCTCGCCTGCACTTCCGCGCTGCCGCCCGCGAGTGTCTTCACACCCTTCTTCGCGATCAGGTACTCCTGCTGCGCAGCGATCAGGTCCGGGCTGTAGACGTCCATCAGCGGCTCACCCAACCTCACCGCCTGCCCGGTAGTGTTGACGTACAGCCTCTGGATCCAGCCGTCGAACTTCGAGGTGACGGTGGAAAGCAGGCGTTCGTTCGCCTGCACTGTGGCCACTGCAATTATCGTACTGCGCAGATCGCGCAAGGCTGCGGCTTCGGTCTTCACGCCGAGCTTTTGCACTTTGTCCAAGCTGAGTTTCACCATTGGAGCGGCCGATGCAGGTTCTGTGTCCGCATACACCGCGATGTAATCCATGCCCATCTGGTCTTTTTTCGGCACCGGTGAGGTATCCGGCAGGCCCATCGGGTTGCGGTAATACAGGATGCGCGGTTTTTCCATTGCCGCGGGCGCAGCGGCAGGTGCGGCGGCAGCTGGCTCCGCGGCGGCGCCGGGCGCGGCCTTTACCACAACAGCCTTGGGTGCGGCTGGTGCGGTGTGATTCGCGCCCCACCAATAACCGCCGGCGAGTGCGGCTGCGACCAAAACCAGGGTAGACAAAATCCGGGCCATCGGTTTCATTGTTTTTCCTTGAAATTCTCTAGAACAATTGCTTGCCGGCCAACAGCTCGATCTCGGCCAGCGCTTTGTTGAAATTGACCAGCTCTTTGGCGCGGCTGATCTCGTAGCTGAACAAGGTCATCTGGCTGTCGAGCAGCATCAGCAGATCGACGCGGCTCACCTGGTAGGCGGCCAGCGTTGCTTCCACCGCGAGCTGCGCCTGCGGCAGGATGGCGGTCTCGTACAGTTGCACCGACTTGCGGCTTTGTTCGATCACCGCCACCTGTTGCCGCAGTTTGGCCAGCACATCGTTCTGCTGTGCCTGCAGCATCTCCTGCGCCTGCTCGCGCATCGCGCGCGCCTCGGCGATGCGCGGCTCGATCTTGTCCCTGCGCCACAGCGGGAGATTCATCGCCACTGTAATGCTCACCACGTCTTCGCGCGGCATGTTGGCCAGGTCTCTTTCCCTCTGGCCGTAGGAAAAACGCAGGTCGAAGTCCGGTTGCGCTTCCTTGCGCGCGAGATCGAGCGCCTTCGCGCCGCGATCGATCACGCTTTGCAGACCCAACAGCTGCGGACGCCCGCCCAGCGCCGTGGCATGCAGCGTTTCGACATCGAGCGTGACGTCGCGCAGGCGCGGCAGTTCCACCGCGATGGACGCAGCGTTTCCGCGCCGGCCGAGCAGGCGCACGAGCTCGGCTTCGGTAACCGGCCGCTCGCGCTCCATGCGCAACAACTCCTCGCTCATGCGGCCCAGCTGCGTCTGCGCCTTCAGCACCTCGGCCTGCGCCGCCTGACCGACGGAGTAACGGCTCTCGGCGATGTGCAGGAATTGCTCCAGGACCTGCCGATTGCTTTTCAGGAGCCGGACCGTCGCGTCGGTCAGCGCCAGATCGAAGTAAGCCATCTTGACTTCGCGTGCCACGCGGTTTTTGCTTTCACGCAGGCCGTAGCCCAGCGTTTCCGCATCCTTCGCCGCCATCTGCTCGCGCAGTGCGCGCTTGCCCGGGTAGGGCAGCTTTTGCGACAGGCCGAGCATCTTCATGGTCATGTCCTCGCGGTTGAGGCGCCAGGGCTGGATCGGGACGTTGAGCAATCCCGCCTCCAGCATCGGATCCTCCAGCGCGCCCGCGGGGCGCACGCGCTCGCCCGCGGCCTCGGTCTCTTTCGCCGCCGCGCGCAGTTCTGGATTATTTTGCAGCGCTTCGGCGACGAGCACGGCGAGCGCCGGCGTCGAAAGCTGTGCAGTGCGCTCCTGCGCGTAAGCGGGATCGCCGACAACAGTCACAAGCAGTGCCACGCCAAACATGGCGATGGCAATTTTCTTGCTGCACATTTAGATCTCCTCTCGATATCGAGAAATGCATAACCTTAATATGAAAATCGCTGCGCCACGCGGCCGCTTTCGGAGGACATTGGCGAACGAAGTAGCCGGCGCGTACGGGCGTTAGGTACGCGACGCGTAAGGCTCTCGGGAAATCTCAGATCAGGAGACGGGAACTGCGCAAGAAGACCGCCAATGGCGACGGCGCAGCTCGATAGGTTGGCTGGACTGGGGGTGCCGAAAACGAAGGAACAAGTTGCGATGAGACGGAAACAATCGGCACTGATGACTTTAGCTTGCCGCCTATCAGGGCGATCAGATTTTCCGCGGACGCCGGGGCTTGCTCGTCGATATCGAGGCAAGCCGCGGACTTGTGTCCGCCGCCATGAGCGGGCGCCGGTTCAGCCGGATGACCACAGTCTGTGCTGAGCGCCTGCTCATGCGCCGCAACCGCCGCCAGCACTTCGCTGCAGGGGAGCAACGCCGTGCCCAGCCACATGCCGAACCAGACGAAGGTAAGCCTGCGCGCCCAGCGTTTCGCCGATCGCACAGACATCAGGCAAAAACGTCTGGGCGCTGAATGGCTGCTAAGTGAGGTGGACATGGCGCTCGAAATATACCCCGGCCGGCGCAGTCAATCTTGATCCAGATCAATCACGACTTGCCCGTGCGCCGCCCCGAACCACGGCGCGGCTCCCTACTTCAGCTTCTCCAGGCGCAGGACCGTAAACTGGCCGCCGACGGAGTCGACGTCAAACCTGATCTTGTCGCCCGGTTTGAGCTGGTCGAGTACGGCCTTGTCCTTGACCTGATACGGCATGGCCATCGGCGGCATGTCGAATTTTGGCATCGCGCCATGCTTGATGGTGACCGTACCCTTGCCCTTTTCGACCCTGAGCACTTCGCCCGCGGTCCAGGTGTCGTTCGCCGCGGTAGCCGCGGCTTCGGCCTTTCCTGACCGGGTCTTGCCTGCATCCGCTCCGGCCGGGAACGCGAGCCCGGCGCCGAGAAATAATGCTGTAATCAATATTGCGACGCGACTCATGGTTTCTTTCCTCATATGGGCGAGCAATCACCGGGCGCACTTTACCATTTATCCGACAAGAACCTTGCGACTCATGCTTGATTGGTTACGCACATGTAATGCGCCCGTCATACCGCGGAAAGTCGCGCGTTGTTACGCTGCTGCCATGCCGGCTTTTCCGACGAGCGCGTTCAAGCCTATGAGTAGTTCCCACTGTTTACCAAAGTACCAGATAAAGGAGTCGCCATGCTTTGTTGCGTAGGCCTGATCGGGGGGATGGCCGTGGGTCAGTCTCTGGGAGGCCCCTGGACCTATATCGCGCCAGTTGCAGGTTTCGGGATCGGATTAGTAGCGGACATGAAATTCATGAAAGGAATCCACGGGAGCGCACGCAAGCAGGATACACGCGGGGACGTCGGCGAAGACGCAGTGCCGGTCCGCGGGGTCGAACTGCATGAAAGCAAGCCGCAGCAGCAGCTGAGGCATCTGGGCGAGATCTAGGATCTATTTACGATCGGCATCACTCCCCGGCACTGCCGATATGCGCAAGTTGGCAAGCGGTCGATTGCGCAATATTCTTGCTGACAAGCAAGAGAGAAACGAAAAGCAGCCCAACGCCCAGGATTCCGAACTCCTCGCCCTGCAACGGCAGCGCAGCGAGTGCCCCGGCAGCACCCAAAGACGGAAGGAGCAAGCCCAGGAGCAGCGAACCACAGGCGGCGCAGCCAATGCCGAGCACACTGCTCACCATAGCCCCGGAACCGATTGCGATGCTCCGTCCAGCCACCGCAACGCGCCCATTCTTAGCCAAATAGACGATCATCGCGATGACGAGCCCGAAGAGTACGGCGATCGCAATGGTGTACCCAGCGGAGAGCCGGCTGAAATTCGTTCCGATACCACCTAAGAGGCTCAACGCGATGCCGAGCGCCGCCGCAAGCGGCGCGTTCGGGTCCAGGAATACTTCACCGATCAAACGGAAATTGGGAAACCATACCACCATAAGAAATACGACGATCGCGAGTACGCAGGCAAGCGCGATGTAAGCCGGATGCGCGAATACCTGACCGAACGCGACTCGTAGATTGCTCAGGTGGCGTATCACGGGTCATTTTTTATCGAGCGCCAGATCGACGAGTTGCTTCACCGTCTCATAGGGCTGCGCTCCGGAGAGTGGATATGCCTTGCCGCCCTTCGATACGACGAAGCTCCAGGGCGTGCCTCGACCTCCGCTGGCGACAGCATCCTTGATATCTTCCTCGATGCGCCGGTCATGCTTTCCGCTGGCAAGGCAGGATGCGAACCGCGTCTTGTCGAGCCCGATTTCGCCGGCAATTTGCGGCAGTACGGTATCGATATCCGTCTGGTTGTTCGAAGGCGTCAGTTCAAAGAACCGGTCCGCGAATTTCCAAAATGCGCCGCTTCCGCCGATCTCGGCGGCGCACTCCGACGCCACCGCCTCCTTGCGCGCTTTGCCTGGATGGAGTTCGTCGAGCGGGAAATGGCGATAGACCCATTTCAACTGGCCCTTGGATTCGTCAACCAATCGCTTCGCAGTCAGGTGGAAACGTTTGCAGAACGGGCACTCGAAGTCCGAGTACTCGACAAGCGTAACCGGCGCGGCGGAATCCCCGCGGACGTGGTCGCGACCTTTGGACACCGGCCGCAATGCGGCAGCCCGCGTATCGGCTTCGCGCTGCTCGCGTTGGGCCGCCTCGGCACGCTGTCGCTCTACGTAGCGAACGATGCCCGCGTCAACCGCCCGGTCGATCGCGCCGCTCTCACGCAGTTCCTTCATCACCGCGTCCTTGACTCGATCGGCTTGCGCTGCATCGGCGGCGTTTCGGTCGGCGGTCTGTGCGGTCGCCGCCGTGGCCAACAGCACCAGGCCGGCCATTGTCGCCTTGGAAAGCGTTGCAATCGACATAGTGCTAGCCCTCTTTTTGACCGGACTGTTGCGCAGTTACTTTTTCGACAGGGTCCCCATGATCCAGGGCCCCTTCACCCCGGTCAGCGAGAGGCGATCCCCCGCTCCGAGGCAACGATTGCGGTGCATATTGTGCGTGTCGATCACCATGATTTCGCTGCCGTCCGCAAGTTTGATGTTGTTGTGGCAATGGCTCAGCCCCTCGGCATCTATTTCACAGTCGGTGTCACTGGTCACAGTCCCGATAACCGGCTTGCCGGCTTTCAGCGCTTGCCCCTGCGCGAGCTGCAATAAATAGCGCCCGTCCTGGCCATTGTCCTGCCAGGACTGCATTGCCACGCCGTGTGGTATGGGCGGCTGGTCTGACGCGGCCTGCACTTTGTAGGAATACAGCGCGGCCGCGCCCAGCACCAACAAACCGAGCAGCAATCGGCCGGCGGGGTAATGCATGACTCGAAATCTCATTTCTTTCCTTTAGTTTTCGGAGTTGGATGGCGCGCCCCAAATCGCGCTAAAGCAATTGGAGGAGCAGCTAAATGCTGTTTTCTGTTGCGTGGATCCGGTCGCTCGCCTTGCCCGCGGTTGTCTGGAAAGCTCAGTCTGGCCCTTCGCGCTTATCGCCAACATGACGGCTTGATTACGTATTTGTAAGGAACGTCTTCGCGACCCAGGCTTGGCGCCACGCAGCGGCGAGCGCGTGGTACAAATACCAGTGGCGAGAGAACTAGGAGTGACGAGCACAATGTTGGTCAGAGTATGGGCGCGAGCCATCGCCATAACCGCTTTGGCGCTGGGTGCGCCGGCCTTGTTCACGGCGTCCCCGGCACCCGTTGCGGCGGCTAACAGCGCCGAGGCGCGTTTCTGGCGCGTCCTGCAGGACATGAGCAGCGGCGAACTACCGGCCGCGCTCGAGGAGATGGACCGCCTCGCCGCGCGCTACCCCAACTGGCGCCTGGCGCACCTGGTTCACGGAGACCTGCTGCGCGCGCGCAGCGCACCGCTCGCGGGATTCGGCAACACGGCCGGGGCCCCGGGCGAGCGTCTGCAGGACTTGCGCGCCGAAGCCCTGGCGCGGCTGCGTGCGGTGCGCGACCCGCCGCCCTTCGGCGGAATCCCGCGCTACCTGCTGCAATTCGGCCGCACGCAAGCCAGCGCCATTGTGGTCGATGCCGGGCGCTCGCGCGTTTATGTCTATGAGAACGCCGGCGGCACACCGCGTCTGGTGCAGGAATTCTATTCCACACTAGGCAAGAACGGCGTCAACAAGCTGCGCCGCGGGGATCGCCGGACGCCGCTCGGCGTCTATCACGTGACCGCGAGGATTCCCGGCAGCAAGCTGCCCGACCTCTACGGCTGGGGCGCGTTTCCGATCAGCTATCCGAATGCATGGGACCGCATGAGCGGCCGCACCGGCAACGGTATCTGGCTGCACGGGGTTCCGGCTGACACCTATGCACGCGCGCCGCGGGCGAGCGATGGTTGCGTCGCCCTTGCCAACCCGGATATCGCCGAGTTGGCCGCGCGGGTGCAGGTCGGGATAACGCCGGTGATCATCGCGGATCAAATTGAATGGACCACGCCCGAGGCTGCGCGCGACGAGCGCGAGACGTTCATGCGCCAGCTGGAGGCGTGGCGCCACGACTGGGAGAGCCGGGATGCCGGCCGCTATCTCGCGCACTACGCGCGAAAATTTCGCTCAGACGGCATGGACATCACTGCGTGGAGTACGCACAAGCGCAGCGTCAATGCGGCGAAGCGCTGGATCAAGATTTCGCTCGATAACGTGAGCCTGCTGCGCAGTCCGGGACAGGAAGCGCTGATGGTGGTCACGTTCGATCAGGACTACCGTTCGAGCAACCTGACCCAGAGGACGCGCAAACGCCAGTACTGGACGCTGGAGGACGGCAACTGGCGCATCGCCTATGAAGCCCCGGTCGACGCCGCCCCGCTTACGCTGCCCGAATCGTTTCCGCGGCAGCGCGTGGCACTTGAGCTGGACAAACCATGAATCATTCGAACAACGCCGCGTTTGCCGCAGTTCAGGCCGGCGCACCGGGCGGGAATCTGATCTCGAAGCGGATTGTCCCGTTTGCCGAGGACGCCATGATGGAACCTTGGTGCGCCTCGACGATGGACTTGGTGATGGCCAGCCCGAGGCCGGCGCCCTCGCTCGTCTTTTGCCGGGAGGCGTCCACCCGGTAAAACCGGTCGAACAGCCGCGAAAGTTGCTCGGCCGCAATATCCTCTCCCGGATTTGTGATCGCCAGCCGCGTCTCGCCCGAGGCCGGCTGCTCGATGCTTACCTTGACGGCGTTGCCACGCAGGGTATGGCGCAACGCGTTGGACAGCAGATTGCTTAACGCCCGGCGGATCATCAGCCGGTCGCCGCTTATCGTGCCGGCGCCTTCGAGCACCAGGCCAACGCCCCTCTCTTCGGCGAGCGCTTCGTAAAATGCGAACAGCCCCTGCGTTTCCAGAGCGAGATCCACCGTCTCCTGCCGGGGAACGATCAGCCCGTTGTCGGCTTTGGCAAGAAACAGCATGTCGCCGATCATTCGGGACAGCCGGTTGAATTCCTCCAGATTGGAATAGAGGACCTCCCGGTATTCGTCGGCGGACCTGGCGCGCGACAGCGCAACTTCGGTTTCCGTGACCAGGTTGCCGACCGGCGTGCGCAACTCGTGGGCGAGATCGGAGGAAAAATCCGACAGGCGCCGGAAAGAATCTTCCAAGCGGGCCAGCATCGCATTCAACGCCGAAGCCAGATCGGACAACTCGGGAGGAACCTGATCGAGCGCGAGGCGCTCGTCCAGCCGGCTCGCGGAAATTTTGTGGGCCAGCGCCGCGATGCGGCGAATCGGCTCGAGCCCGCGGCGCGCCGCTATCCAGGCGAGCACTCCGGTGAGCAGCATGCCGGCGGCGATGGAGAGCCAGAGTATCCTGCGCAGCGCCGCCATGAAATCGCGCTGGTGGTCGATATTGACTGCGACAAACACCTTGGCTGGAGGAATTCCTGCGATTCCCAGGGGCATCGCGGCAACGATTTCCCTGAACGCGTGTCCACCGCTTTCCCGCACCAACGGTCCGCGCTGACCTGAAAAGCCGTTGTTCGACTTGTCTTGCATCGGGTTCGCCGCGAATACGGTATCCGACGACGCGAATAAGGTGCGGCCCTCGGGCCCGACAATTTTGATGGACAGGCCGGGGAATCCGACCAGCGCATCGTTGAGCAGTTGCGGCACCGGGTCCAGGTCGCTTCTGAAATGGACCTTGGCCAGGACATTGCCCACGAGTTCGATCGTGCCGTCGAGCTCGTTCATATCCTGCTCGATGAAATGACTCTCGACCAACGCTCCGACCAGATAGCCGACTGCCAGCAGCACCGCCGTGGAGACCGTGGAAAAGAACAGCGTAAGACGATAAGTAACCGACCTGACGCGCATCAAGCCGATTCCGGAACTTCGAGGACGTAACCCATGCCGCGCACGGTGACGATCAGCTTGGGCTCGAAATCATCGTCCACCTTTGCCCGCAGCCGGCGCACCGCGACTTCGATCACATTGGTATCGCTGTCGAAATTCATGTCCCAGATTTGCGACGCGATCAGCGAACGCGGCAACACCTCGCCCCGGCGCCGCAGCAGGAGTTCCATCAGGGCGAATTCCTTGGCGGTGAGTTCGATCCGCCTCCCCGCACGCGTCACGCGGCGGCGTAGCAAGTCCAGTTCCAGATCGGCAGCCCTGAGCAGTTCCGGTTCCATGGTCTTCCCGCGTCGCAGCAACGAGCGTACCCGCGCTAGAAGCTCGGAAAAAGCGAACGGCTTCACCAGGTAGTCATCTGCTCCCAGTTCCAGTCCCTTCACGCGATCCTCGACCTGGTCGCGCGCCGTGAGAAAGAGTACGGGCATATTCTTGCCCGCGGCACGGATCGCCTTCAGCACGCCCCACCCGTCTACCCCCGGGAGCATCACATCCAGCACAACGAGGTCGTAATCGCCGGTCTTTGCCAGGTGCATCCCGTCCAGTCCGTCACGGGCGAGGTCCACCACAAAGCTGGCTTCCACCAGGCCTTGCTTCAGGTAGTCCCCCGTCTTTTTCTCGTCCTCGACGATCAGGATTTTCATCGTCGCCTTTCTCTGATCATTTTCAAGCTTGCATTGTGCATGAATCGCCTTGTCATGGATCAAACATTACGAAGATGTAATCACCGCGTCAGATTGCTGTCGGAGGGTCGCTCGCATGATGCATGCATTGGACCCGTTGCGGGAAAACATGGCTCGCCCGCCGCGGAATTGACGAGTTCTAAATTTGGAGAAAATCATGGAATGGCTATCGCAGAACTGGATTTGGCTGGCATTCGCTGCGGCAATGATCTTTATGATGCGCCGTGGTGGCGCCGGCGGAGCGGGCGGCTGTTGTGGAGGCGGACACGGCGGCGGTGACAAGCATCCTGAAAGCGGGGAACCTCAATCGAAGAACGCCACCGGTGGCGCCGCGGGACACCAGCACTAGGAGGCGCGGCACCCATGATTCCGGAACTCGGGCATTTCGCGCTCATTCTCGCGCTGGCGCTCGCACTGGCGCAGGGCGTTTTCCCGCTGATCGGCGCCGCGCGCGGCACGCTCGTGTGGATGCACGTGGGGCGCACGACGGCGCTGGGGCAGTTCCTGTTCATCGCAATCGCGTTCGGCACGCTGACGTACGCATTCGTAGTCAACGATTTTTCGCTGCTCTACGTTGCCTCGAATTCCAACTCTGACCTCCCTCTGCAATTCCGCATTGCCGCCGTCTGGGGCAGTCACGAGGGCTCGATGCTGCTATGGGTTCTGATCCTCGCCGGCTGGACGGTAGCCATCACGCGTTTCAGCCACCACATGCCCGAAGAATTTGTCGCCCGCGTACTGGGTGTGATGGGACTGGTAAGCGCGGGTTTCCTCGCCTTCCTGCTGTTTACTTCCAACCCCTTCCTGCGCTTGATTCCGGCCCCGCCGGAAGGACGCAGTTTGAATCCGCTGCTGCAGGACTGGGGCATGCTGCTGCATCCACCCATGCTTTACATGGGTTATGTGGGTTTCTCGGTCGCATTTGCGTTTGCCATTGCGGCACTGCTCAGCGGCCGGCTCGATACGGCCTGGGCGCGCTGGTCGCGTCCCTGGACCACGGTCGCCTGGGTTTTTCTCAGCCTGGGCGTCGCACTTGGCAGTCTCTGGGCCTACTACGAACTGGGCTGGGGCGGCTGGTGGTTCTGGGATCCGGTCGAGAATGCCTCGTTCATACCCTGGCTGGCCGGCACCGCATTGATCCATTCGCTGGCGGTAACCGAACGGCGCGGCGCGTTCAAGGGCTGGACCGTGCTGCTGGCGATCTCCACATTTTCCCTGAGTCTTGTCGGAACTTTCCTGGTGCGCTCGGGCGTGCTCACCTCGGTCCATGCTTTCGCCACCGATCCCGCGCGCGGCGCCTTCGTGCTCGTGTTCCTGGGCATCGTCGTCGGTGGCGCCTTGCTGCTATTCGCCTCGCGCGCCCACCGCATCGGCCTGGGCGGGAGCTTCGATCCGGTTTCGCGCGAGTCCATGCTGCTGTTGAACAACGTGCTGCTGGCGGTCGCGGCAGGCTCGGTGCTGCTCGGCACACTCTATCCGCTGGTGCTGGACGCGCTCGGGGCAGGCAAGGTTTCGGTGGGGCGGCCTTATTTCGAGGCGGTTTTCATCCCGCTGATGACGCCGGCAATGTTCCTGATCGGGGTCGGCCCAATGGCGCACTGGAAAAAAACCAGCCTGCCCGATCTCGCGACGCGCCTGCGCTGGGCATTCGCGGTCGGCCTGGTCACCGCGCTGCTGGTGCCGTTTGCGATGGGCGGCTGGAGCACGCCGGTCAGTTTGGGCATATTGCTGGCCGCGTGGATCGTAACCAGCAGCCTCGCCGGACTGATCGAGCGCCTGCGCCTGTCCCCGGTTTCGGGGGGCATCCTGGCAAAGCTGGGCGCCAATTCACGCAGTTACTACGGCATGCAGTTGGCGCATATCGGCGTTGCCGTGTTCATCGCCGGCGCCACCCTGGTTCTGGGCTACGAGTCCGACAAAGAAGTACGCATGAGCGTCGGCGATACCATTGAAGTCGGCGGCTACAACTTCCGTCTCGACCGTATTTCGGAGGTGCCGGGCCCCAACTACATCGCCTCGCGCGGCGATGTCAGCGTCACCCGCGATGGGCGTGCAGTGACGACGATGTTCCCGGAAAAACGGACCTACGGCGACAAGAAGAATCCGATGACCGAGGCGGCCATCGATTGGGGATTCGTCCGCGATCTCTATGTGTCGTTCGGCGAGCGGCTCGACCCGAACACCTGGGCCGTGCGCATCTACCATAAGCCGTTCGTCGAATTGATCTGGGTAGGCTGGCTGATGATGTCACTCGGCGGGCTGCTCGCCGTTTTCGACCGCAGGTACCGCGTCGCCGTGAACAAGTGGCACGCGCCCAGCTCTGCATCGCTCCTGCTCGGTGCGGGCGCCGCGGGGGCGCGATGATCACCCCGACCGCAGCTCGCACGATGCCGGAACGATTGCGAATATGCGTGCGCCTGCTTCTTGCGGCCGCGCTGCTCGCGCTTGTTCCTCTCTCGGCACCGGCGAAAACAGCCATGCCTCTCGCCGCGGATCCGGTGCTGGAGGAACGCCTGATGACTCTGGCCACGGGACTGCGTTGCCTGGTATGCCAGAACCAGAGTTTGGCCGAATCGAACGCGGAACTCGCGGTGGATCTTAGAAATGAGATTCGCGAGCAGATGCGCCGCGGCGCCAGCGACCGGGATGTCGTCGACTATCTGGTCGCGCGCTACGGCGACTTCGTGCTCTACCGGCCACCGCTCAAGGCGAGCACGCTGTTGTTGTGGTCCGGGCCGGCGATCCTGCTGCTGCTTGGCCTGGGATTTCTAGTGCGCACGCTGCGGCGCCGCCGCGCGCAGATCACACAAATACCGCTCAGTGCCGCCGCGCGCGCCCGCGCGCAGGAATTGCTCGGAACCGGTAGCGCGGAGGAAGCATCGTGACAACCTTCTGGATCATCGCCGCCGCACTCGCCTTCATAGCGCCGCTGTTCGTGGCATTGCCGCTGTTAAGAAGCTATGTTGGTCCCGGCTTCGCAGGGGCGGGCGCAGAGCCGAAGCTCGCGGTCTATCGCGATCAGCTGGCGGAGCTGGGTGAGGAGTGGCGCGCCGGGAGGTTGGGCAAGGACCAGTACGATCAGGCGCGAGGCGACCTCGAAATCCGGCTGCTCGAAGAGGTGCCCGATGCGAAGCCGCCGCTAGTGTCGCCGGCGCCGCGGACTTACCGCCTGGCGGCGTTCGTGGCGAGTATTGCGGTGCCGCTGCTTGCGGTCTCGTTGTATCTTGCGCTCGGCAACCCGGGCGCACTCCGCCCGCAGCAGACCGACAGCGCACATGGTTTGGGGCAACAGCAGATGGATGCGATGGTTGCACGGCTCGCGGCGCGTCTGGAACAAAATCCGCAGGACGCCAAAGGCTGGGTCATGCTCGCGCGCGCACAAGCCGTTTTGGGTCGGTTCGACCAGGCGAGTTCCGCCTACGCCAAGTCGCTGGAGATATTCCCCGAAGACGCGCAACTGCTCGCCGACTACGCCGACTCACTGGCGATGGCCAGCGGCGGACGTCTGTCCGGCGAACCGGAAAAGCTCATCGAGCGGGCACTGAGCGCAGATCCGGACAATGCCAAGGCACTGGCGCTGGCTGGGACTATCGCCTTCGATAACCAGAATTTCGCTCTGGCCATCAAACATTGGGAGCGCTTGCGCAGTTCGATTCCCCCGGACTCCGAATTCGCCAAGTCGGTCAAGCAAAGCATAGACGAGGCGACGACCCTGTCGCTTGCGCGCGGCGGCGTACGCAAGACCAGCGGCGCGCCGGCCAGCCCTCAGACTTCTGCAAGCCGATGATGGGAACGGACGGGACCCGGCATGACTGAGGACTTATCCGATTACGGCATGTGGTGGGCGGTCGCGATCAATTCGCTGGTGTTCATCGTGTTCGCGTTCAGCTTTTTCAGGCCCAAATCGCCACGGGACTGGCGCTCATTCGGCGCGTTCTCCGCCTTTCTCGTCGCCCTGTTTACAGAGATGTACGGCTTTCCGCTCACCATCTATCTTCTCTCCGGCTGGCTGTCATCGCGCTATCCCGGCATCGACTGGCTCGCCCACGATTCCGGGCACCTGCTGGAGATGATGTTCGGCTGGGGTGGCGATCCGCACGCCGGCCCGTTTCACCTGCTGAGCTCGGTTTTCATCTTCGGCGGCTTCATCCTGCTCGCCGCGGCGTGGCGCGTGCTCTACCGCGCGCAGCGCGAACAGCGGGCGGCGACGAGCGGCCCCTATGCCCTGGTACGCCACCCCCAGTATGCGGCGTTCATTTCCATCATGTTCGGCTTCCTGCTGCAATGGCCGACACTGCCGACGGTGGTGCTGTTTCCGGTCCTGGTGTACATGTACACGCGGTTGGCGCGGCGCGAAGAGCGGGACGCGTCGGCGGATTTCGGCGAGGAATATCGACGTTATCGGGATAGCACACCGGCTTTCTTCCCGCGCCTTCGCGACACCGCCAGATTGGCTGCGCTCGCGTTTTTCATTTTGGCGCTGCCTGCGGCCGTTGCGTACATCGCATTGCCGCAGCGCGATCCAGTTGCCGGTGCGACTCAGCCCGGCGCGGAATCAAAGCGCGTTGAGGACCCGGTTTCGATGGGAACGAATATGGTCAGCCAGCGCGTTCAGGTTACCGCCCTGCAGACGCAGATGCGACGTCTGGCCGACACCACCGACCCGGCGCTGCGTCTCGATTTGATCCGCGCCCACCTCGATGAGCTGCGCCTGGTAAGCGAATCGATGCATGGGATGAACGTCAAAATGATCGAGGCTGTCGACAACGGCAGGATTGTGAGCGATTCCGGGTTGAAGCAACGACTGCAGCTCGACGCCGATGTCATGAGCATGCAGCGTGAAATGCTCGAGGCGCAGTCCGGGGCCCGGAACGCAGGCGATTCCGACGTCCCACGAAACGCAGTAATTACGAATCAATGATTGCAACCGGCCATGGCTATGACGCAGTCGAACATGCGCCGACGATGCCGGGTGCGATTTATCCACTATCCGATCCGTCCATTCATCTCAACGGGAGAGCAACATGAGTAAGTCTGCAACAATGAAATCAGGCGCTTCGATGAGGAAGGCCGCGGGGCGTTCAACCCCGGCGTCACGATTTAAGCGAAACACGAAATTCATAGTCGGTGCGGGCGCGGTAATCCTGGTCGTCGGCGGCCTAGTCATCGCCGCCAAGCCAGACCCGGTTACCAAAACCCCGACAGCGGTCGAGCTGGTGCGGGCCGACACCGCCGTTACTACTGCCGGTCGCTTGACTGCGGTTCGAACGAAATTCAGCTTCGGCCCTATTTCCATGGCGCGCGGAAAGGTGACGCATCGCTACCCGATCACGAATTCCGGTACCGAGCCGATAGTCATCCGCAAGTTGTACACCTCCTGCATGTGCACGACGGCAGCGTTGGTGAAAGGCGGAAAAGCAGGCGAAGCCTTCGGCATGCCGGGTCATACCCCGATACCGACGATAAACGTGCCGATCAAGCCTGGGGAGGAGGCCTTTGTCGAGGTGGTCTTTGATCCGGCCGCGCATGGACCCGCCGGAGTCGGCCCGATAGAGCGCGTCGTGACCCTGGAAAACAACGGTGGACAGCCGCTCGAGCTTGCATTTGCCGCCCTCGTTTCGCCGTAATTCGCATGACCAAAAAGCTCTCTTTTCTTATCGCGGGCACCCTGCTGCTGTTCGGGCTGGTGACGCTGTTCCGGCTTGAGAACATCGGCACCACCGCATTGTGGAATCTGAGCGAAGGCGGGACATGGCTGCTGCCGCTGATCGGCGTGGCAGCGCTGATCGACAGCATCAATCCGTGCGCGTTCTCGGTTCTGCTGGTAACCATTGCGTTCCTGCTGAGCATCGGCAAGATTCGGTCGAGTGTCCTGGCAATTGGCGGCGCCTATATCCTGGGCATCTTCCTGGTCTATCTGGTGATCGGCCTGGGCCTGCTGCAAACGCTGCATATCTTCGACACGCCGCATTTCATGGCCAAGGTCGGCGCCTCGGCACTGATCGTTCTCGGCTTGATCAACATAACCAAGGAGTTTTACCCCGCTTTCCCGCTGAAGCTCGGCATCCCCCAAGCCGCACACCGGAAGATCGCGGTGCTGATGGAAAAAGCGTCGGTGCCCACCGCGGTGGCGCTCGGTGTGCTCGTCGGCTTGTGCGAGTTTCCCTGCACCGGCGGGCCCTACCTGATGGTGCTCGGCCTGCTGCACGATCACGCGACCTATTACACCGGCGCGGCATACCTGCTCATGTACAACCTGATTTTCATCCTGCCACTGGTACTCATCCTGCTTATTGCCAGCGACCAGACTCTGCTGGCCAAGGTGCAGGCGTGGCAGCAGGGAGAAAAGACGGTGATGCGCTGGGGCGGCGGCCTGGCGATGGTCACTCTTGGCATGCTGATTTTTGCAATCTAGATTCCCGCGCGGCAGCAATGCTAGCAACGCAAGCCTGCGCGCGGGCAACCCCTTAGGGAAAGGAATGATATGACCGAAGATATCATTGCGCCAGGCGCACCCGCGACAGGAGGCCGCGCGCGCCTGGCCGGATATATACCGCTCCTCGTGTTCGTGGTGATGGCGGTGTTCCTGGGCATAGGCCTCACCATGAACCCAAGGGACATTCCTTCGCCGCTTATTGGCAAACCGGTGCCCGCATTCAGCCTGCCGCCGGTCAAGGGAGGTACCCTGGGACTCGCGACCGCAGACCTGCGCGGCCAGGTATCGATAGTCAACGTGTTCGCGTCCTGGTGCGTCGCCTGCCGTGAAGAACATCCGATTCTGATGGGAATCAAGGAAAAGGGTCTCGTGCCGCTTCATGGAATCAACTACAAGGACAAGCCCGATGATGCGCGCGCCTGGCTGGACGAGATGGGCGACCCGTATACGCGCATCGGTGCGGATATTTCCGGCCGCGTGGCGATCGACTGGGGTGTCTACGGCGTGCCGGAAACCTTTGTCATCGATCGCAACGGCACTATCGCCTATAAGCACATTGGAGCGGTAACGCCAGAGGCACTGCGCGACAAAATCATGCCCTTGGTCGCCAAACTGCAGAAATGACAGCCGCAACGTCCGCTGCAAGGTTCCGCGTCAGTCTTTCATGTTCGCGGATTTCGGGTTTGGCCAACCCGCCGAACCCGCCGAACCCGCATGATTGAAATATCCGCATTCGCGATTCTTACGGCGTTCGGCGGGGGCATCATATCGTTCCTGTCCCCGTGCGTACTACCCTTGGTGCCCGGCTATATTTCCTATGTGGCCGGCGACAACCTCGCCTACGCGCGTGGTGTGCAGCATCGCACGCAACGTCTTGCGACGTTCGGATTGAGCCTGTGCTTCGTCGCCGGGTTCACCACGGTATTCATTGCGCTCGGCGCAAGCGCATCCGCGCTCGGACAGCTGCTGCTGCGCTACCAGTACGAAGCGAACATCGTCGGCGGCATCATCGTGATCATGTTCGGCCTGTTCATGATCGGGATGGTGAAGCTACCCTGGCTGCAACACGATCTGCGCTTTCACCGCGATATCAAAGGTGGACGCGCGCTCGGCGCGTATCTCATCGGATTGGCGTTTGCGTTCGGCTGGAGCCCATGCATCGGACCGGTGCTGGGCGTGATCCTTACAATGAGCGCGGCCGCAGCCACGGTTTCCAACGGCATTGCGCTGCTCGGCGCCTATTCGCTCGGGCTGGGTATTCCGTTCGTGGCCACCGCGCTATTCACGGGCGCGCTGCTGAGGCGGCTGAAGCCAATCCGGCGCCTGGGAAGGTGGCTGCAGGTCGGCGCGGGAGTCGCCATGGTTTTCATGGGTATTGCGATGATCACCGGTTGGCTCACGGCGTTTGCTTTCTGGCTGCTCAAGACATTTCCCGTGTTCGCAGCCATCGGATAACGGGCCGGCCCGCAGACGCGGTCGCAACCAAATGCTGCCGCGGATACCAGCCAAACCCAAGGGCGCGCCACAGATTTGTAACCCAGCGTATCGCTTCGGAGCGGCGCTACGGCAGCGTACAACAGGACAACATGGCGGTTACATTCAGGTGGTTGAATAGGAACTGACGCGACTGGATGACTCGATACAGAGCAAACGGCCTCGCACAGTTCGGCAATTCAACCAATGGAGAATGGATCATGAAACGAGTAACGAAAATTGCAGTCACTGTCGGTACAGTAATATCTCTCGGACTGGCGGCCGCAGCGGTCAGCGCACAACCCTTTGGCTACGGCATGGGCGGCGGACATATGGGCGGTTATGGCGCAGGACCAGGCTACAGCATGGGTGGCGGCATGATGGACGGCTACGGCGCAGGCCCTGGATACAACATGGGGCAAGGGATGGCAGGTGGCTACGGTCCGGGCTACGGCATGGGCCCGCAGGCCATGTTCAACGCCTACTCTGGCAATGCAGATGAGAGTCTTGCAACGCTGAAAACGGAGTTGGGCATTACCGCCGAGCAGGACCCCGCGTGGCAGGCATTCACCAAGAATGCGACGCAGCAGAGTGAACGACGGCAGCAGTGGTTCGACAAGATGCACGACCTGCGCGGCGCAGGCTCGGCGCCGGAATTGCTGGCGCAGCAGACGGAACTGATGAAGCAGCGCCAGGTCGAAATGGAGGCAAACGCGGCTTCGCTGAAGAACCTGTACGCGACGCTCACCCCGGAACAGAAAGCGATCGCAGACCAGCGTTTCGGCGGATTCGCGCCGGGATGGACTCAGGGGACCCGCAACGGTCCGCGAGGATACGCTCGCTAAGGCAGCGCAGAGCGGAGCAGCAACACCGCTCCGCATCCTGACAACGATTACCAGCCTTCGGATCAACTTGCGTTATGACGCGATGTTCGCAGGCTTAAGGAGACGGAGATGATGTGGGGATACGAGGGATTTGAATTCGGAGGTGGCGCAATGGGCATAGGTATGTTTTTTTTCTGGGGATTGGTTTTTGCCACCATCGTGGTTCTGGCGCGTGGATTCGACGAAACGTCCGGCGAAACCGAACTCGGGCGCCGCGATCGGGAAGCGTCTGGCACGGCGCCCGCGGATGATCAGCGGCGCGAGTTTCTGAAAACAGCGGGAGTGGAGTCGACATGAAATCGAACATGGTCAAGGTCGTACTCGTGGGAACCGGCGCTGCTCTGCTACTCCTGGTGCTGTATTTCGGGGTACTTACGCTGGTGTCGGGATGGGACTTCACGCTCGAACAGTTTCTCACCTATCGCTACTTCGTACTCGCGCTGGCCGGCGGCTTCGGCATTCAGGTGGGACTGTTCGTCCATCTGAAGGCACTGGTGCAGGGAGCACGCAACCAGGGGGTCGTACTTGCCACCTCGGGCACGGCCTCCACGGCCGCGATGGTATCGTGTTGCACGCATTATCTGGCCAACATCGCACCGATCATCGGGGCAGCGGGGCTGGTCACCTTCGCGACGCAATATCAAGTCGAGCTGTTCTGGGTCGGGCTCGCTTTCAACGCAGCCGGAATCATCTACATCACAACCAAAGTCGTTCAAGCAACCAAGGAGCATGCAAAATGTCTAGCCGTATCCTGAAACATTCTTCCCTGTTATCCGCGTTTCTACTGTGCGCGACCCTGCTGTTCACATTTGGCGCAACCGCGGCTGAACTGGCGCCGCAGAACAGTCAGGCGAACGGTGTCGGCATCAGCGTGAAGCCGACCGATGTCTCGGCCGCGGCGACGACCTGGCTGTTCCAGGTAACGTTAACCACCCACAGCGGCGATCTCGGCGACGATCTGGTGCGCACCGCGACCATCGTGGACGCCGCAGGCAAACAATATCCGGCCCTGGCTTGGGACGGCGACCCGGCCGGCGGCCACCACCGCAAAGGCGTGGTGAAATTCAAAGCATTGTCGCCGCGACCAGACGCGCTTGAATTGCGCGTCCTGCGCCAAGGGGAAACTGCCCCGCGGTCATTCCGCTGGAAACTGAAATGAAAGCCAATGGAAAACTCATTGCGATCATCGGAGCGCTGGCGCTTGCCACAGTGGTGACGACAAGTGCCTTCGCCCAGATGGGCGGCGGTGGGATGATGGGCGGCGGAATGATGGGCGGCGGGCTGTTTGGCGGGTTAGGCTCGGGTGGCGGCAATGCTGCGGGCATGATGGGTGGCAACGCATCGAATTCCCGCGACGATAACGGCTATGGCCCGGGCACGTACGGCGCGCGCCGCGACGCGCCACCTGCGCCGTACGCCAGGGGATCCGAGCCTTCGGACGGCCTGGACCTGGGTCCGCTCAACCAACTCGACCTTAACCGGCAGCAACTCGGCGAGATCAGCATTATTCGCGACGAGTTGCGCGACCGCCAGTCAAACGCCGGGCGCAGGCTCAAGATAGAGCAGGAAAAACTACGGGACTTGTACGATTCACCCAAGCGCGACCAATCGAAAATTGATTCGCAATTTCAACGCATCGAGAGGCTTCGGCGCGAGATGTTCGAATCTTCGGTCAATGCGCAGGATCGAATAGCGGCGCAACTGAACGCACAGCAACGGCAACGCCTGCAGCGCATTGCGCCGCGCTGGAATGCCGGCGGGTGATCGTAATGCGGCAAGACCGAGTCCGAGGAGAAGCGGCGCGACCTCTCGGGCGGTTAGGCGCATGACCGCCGATACGCAACTTTGTGATCGCATGAGGTCGAACGCAGCGATGAGTCCGGCGGCCTTTCGGTCGCTATCCCTTCGCTACGCGCGCCGCGCCGATCCGGCGTAGATGTAACTCAGCGGCCGCGGTCCTTTGGCGTATTCGGCTGTCAGTTCCGCGATACGGAAGCCCGCGGAACTGATCAATTCGTCCATTTTCCGGTCCAGATTGCAGCCTCCGGCAATTCTGTTCCACAGCGGGTTGCAGCGATGCTGCCAACGCCGCACCGACGCATCCGGCGCGAGACCGTGTTCGGCAAACAGCAGCCAGCCCGTCGGCCGGAGGACGCGGCGCATCTCCCGCAACGCCGCGAAAGGATCCGCGATCGTGCACAGAGTGAACGTGGTGACGACGCTGTCCACGCTATCGTCCTCGATTGGTATCGACTCCCCCGGACGCGCGAAGAACTCCACCGGAAACGGCACCGACCGGGCTCTTCTGCGCGCCAAGCGCAACAACTCCGCCGATGGGTCGACGGCGTAGACGCGCTCTACCTGCGCCCCGTAGAACGGCAGGTTAAGGCCCGAGCCGATTCCCATTTCGAGGACAACCCCGCGTGCCGCTGGCACGAGCCTGGAGCGGTAACGCGTCACTTCCTTGTTGCGCATTACAAAGTCCAGCAACCATGGCAGGATCCATCTGTCGTAGGGACTCATGTGCTTCGCCTTATCGGATTGAAACGCCACCCTGCCTGGCAATCTCGCATACGTTTACATTCGGTTGGATGGTAGATCTTTCCGAAATCGCCGCGATATCTTCCCTGGGCAGCCTAAATCAGCGCGACGCCGCAGCCGGAACAGAAGCGATCGACCGCGCGTAACGACGACCCGCATTGGGTGCAGAACGCAGCACCGCCAGCCAGCGCTTCCGCCGCGGTTTTACGGCGAGACCACCAGGTGGAGAGCGCTAACGCTCCCGCGACCAGAACGGCGACGACGGCGACGAGCCGAATGCCAAGTTCCGTTTTGCTCGGGCCTGCGATCGTCTGTGGCGACGCAGCTGGAACCCCGGGCTTGAGCATTGCAGTCGTGATTTGCGGGTTGTTCTTGCTGTAGCTGACTTGCACCTCCAGCCGCTTTCCCGCGCGGAAGGCACCCAGTTCCGCCGATCTGTAACGCAGTCCGTCCGGGTCGACGGCAGTATCGTAAAGCGTCGGCTGCACCGAGACGTCGTTCGCACCAGCAGGCTCTTGTAGAACAACTCGCAATTGCTCCGTCGCCAGGTCACCGTCCCAGACGTAGGTGTAGTTGCGCCTGGGCGTTCCCGCCGTGAGCGGATCGTAAAACTCGAGGTGAAAAAAACGGCCTGGCGCATTGAATTTCAGCGCGATGTAGTCGGCCGAATCGTTGCGCTCATAGTTCAATTTCATGAGATCGCTGCTCAATTCGTCGGAATACGCTACTGCGGTCGGTCCGCCGCTTCTTGCCGGGATGCGCAGGTTTACAGCGGCCGGAAGCCGAACGCCTGCGGCGATCTCGCCTTTGAGTATCACCAGCGCCGCTGCGGGGCGGTCGAATTCCGGCCAGATTTCGATCTGCATGCTGGCCAGACGCGGGTTCCCCTTGGGCGCGCCGCGCGCCGGCGGCGCGGCCGCGAAGGCAGGCGCAAGTGTGATTCCCAGGATAAAGAGCAAGGCGACCGGCCAGAAGGACGCTCGCGCCCTGCCTACACGGAATGCGTTTCCGTCGATCCCACAGATCATTGTCGTTTCTCCTTCACTCACGGATTTTGCTTTACCGTCGGAGGTGGTGCCAATTATACCCCATAGCGGTATTTGACAAATACCCCTGTTGGGTATACGATGCGACTACTTCAACCCAGCATTGGACAGCGGATTTATGGAATCGTCATCAGCACTTCGCCTGGATTTGCCGCTGGCGGGCATGACCTGCGCCGCCTGCGCGGCGCGCATCGAAAAAAGCCTGAACAAGCTGCCGGGCGTAGCGGCGAATGTAAACTTTGCGGCGGAGT
>Ga0208566_1000332_pt1 | contig 32931 bp, 31 predicted proteins | sample PL_2010_150m_FD_184159 | JGI IMG/M metagenome (GOLD analysis project Ga0208566, IMG submission 184159) | Freshwater microbial communities from Powell Lake, British Columbia, Canada to study Microbial Dark Matter (Phase II) - PL_2010_150m... | ecosystem: Environmental > Aquatic > Freshwater >...
CTTCCTCAGAGTTACTTGCAGAGGTAGCATGACTCCCTCTCCGCCAATTAAAAAACGGGCCATCGGCCCGTTTTTTAGTTGGCCAAGACGGTGGGTACTTCGAGAACCCTCCGGTTCGACCAGCGGCGTCCGGGGGACGCCGCGCAGGACGCCGAGTCGCATGAGCGACTCGGCGGTCCCGAAACGCAGCGCGTTTCGGGATGAGTGCATCGCCTTGAGGCGATGTACTCACAATCCCTCCGCGCACTGTGGCCAGTCCCCGCAGACCTCAGCGCCCGCATACCAGGTGGTGCACCTCCAGCAGTTCCGGACGCACCTTCTGAAACGGCTTGAGGTCGCTGAGGAAGGACGGCCGGTTGGGATCGCTGCGGTTGAGCTTGACGTTCAATTGCTGGACGGCGATACACGCAGATTCCAGGCGCTGCGACGCGCTGAGTTCGTTGAGGGAAACCAGCGTCGCCGTTGTGATCGTGGGCTCTAACGCCCGCCCAGCCATATCCATCAGGTAGGGAAAGGAAAGCCCGACGGCCAGAGCGATCGCCAGGAAAATCAGTTGTTGCTTCGAGCGGATCATAGGTCAGTTCTTCCGTTGGTCCAGCGCCAAGGCGCAATATAGCGCACCCCGGCCACGGTCGCATCGGCCCGAGCGCGTGCCGCAACCGGGCCGGGTGCCGCGCAACCACGGCTGCCTCGCCCGGATTGACGGTCAATAAGATACCTAAGCGCTGCGCGAATTCTTCGGATAGACTTCTTCGCCAGAAGGTTATAACAGGGTACGCACCCGGTTGGTCTGTTGCGAGGGAAGCGCCCTAAACTAAAATAATAATTGGGAGGATTCTCCGATGATTGGAGCAATTCCTGGAAATCGTTTTGCAATCGCCGCGCTATAGCCGATCCGTGCCATGGCATATTCAAACTCCATTCGGAATCCTGCGTGAAAACATTTCATTTTGATTTTTCAGCCGCCGCCGTCTTGGCGGCGATGCTATTTGCATCGACCATTGCGCTTGCGCAAGAGCCGGCAAAGAAGTCGTCCCAGCCTGCTTTCAATCAATCGCAGCGTACGGACATCGAACGGATTGTGCGGGATTACCTGCTCAAGAATCCGGCCCTCATTCAGGAGGCGCTCAAGGCCCAGGCCGAACAGGAAAGATTGCTGCTCTCGCTGAAGACCAAGCAGGCGATCCAGGCGAATCGCAGTGCGCTGCTCAACAACCCGAACTCTCCTGTCGGCGGAAACCCCAAAGGCGACGTAACCGTGGTTGAGTTCTTTGATTATCGTTGCGGCTACTGCAGGCAGGTGTCGCCGGTCGTGGCGCAATTGATCGCGGCCGACCCCAAGGTACGCGTTGTGTACAAGGATTTTCCGATTCTCGGTCCCGAATCGGTATATGGCGCGCGCATTGCCCTGGCAGCGCGCAAGCAGAACAAGTACTCAGACGTACACACTGCGCTGATGGCCACCGATACCATCGATGAGAACGCGATCGCGCGCATCGCTGCCCAGCTTGGCCTTGACGGCAAGCGACTTCGGTCAGACATGGAAGACACCTCAATCGGCAAGATCATCGACGAGAATTACCAGCTCGCGAGCACGCTGAATATCAACGGGACCCCGGCGTTCGTGGTGGGCGATCAGATGTTGCCCGGCGCGACCGACCTGGCCGGATTACTGGCGTTCGTATCACAGGAGAGAGCACGGCTTAAGTCGCAGGTGAAATAGATGGCGCGGCACCAGATTGATAGCGTAAACCCGACGCTGATCATTGCCGTCGACGACGATGCACAGCTGGTGGCGATGGAGTTCAATAACAAACCCGGAATCAGCATCGTGTTCGCCGGCATCAACGGCGCGATCGAGCCTAATGGCTACGACAAGGCGGCAAACGTCACCGGCATACTCGAACGCAAACCGCTGCTCGACGTGCGCGAAGCGCTGGTCGCGATGCGCGGCAGCAGCGGCAGACCCCTGGGCCAGCGCCTGTTCCACCTCGGCGACAACTCCGGATCCGTGCTCATGGACACCGCGGAACTGAGCCGATTCCACTGGGCGCCGCTGAGTCTGGTGGATTCGAAGAATGTGCCTACGTTCGAGTAGTGGAAAGCGGCGGTGATCGACGCGGGCAAGCGCGCCGATGTGCTGTTGATTTCCAACTATCGCGCCGTCTATCGCAAGGCGGGCGATACCGCCGTGGTCCCGCCTCGGGAAATCATGCGCTGGACCGAACAGAATTCCGCCATTCCCGCGGTCGGCATGGCCGGCTTTTTCACCGATGACGGCGGCATGTTTGCAGTCGGCGCATCCGGCTTCGAGCAAGGCGAAACTACCGGCAGGATGGCCATTCGCATCCTGGACGACGCCGTGTCACCACGCGACATTCCGGTAGTCATGCCGCGCGAATTTCTCATTTATGTGAGCAAATCCGTGATGAAAAAGCGCGGGCTCAGCCTGCCGAGTCTGTACGAATCGTTTGCCCGCGCGACCAACAACTACAGCGAATAGATTGCGCAGCGCCCCGGCGTGGCAAAATGGCCGGAGGATTGCGAGTGTTCGTGCCGAATTGCCCGGGATGAGCCGCTCGAGCGGGACGGCATCCCCGCGACTACCGACAGCATCACAAATTATGGACATCAGACCATGAGCGACCGAATCAAAATGCGACCGGACACCATTACCACCCACGCCGGACGCGACCCGCAACGCTTCGACGGTGTGGTGAACACCCCGGTGTTTCGCGCGTCGACCGTGCTGTTCCCCGATGTCGAATCGTATGAAGCGCGCGATGGCGACGATTACAAGATAATGCGTTACGGCATTTACGGCACGCCCACCACATTCGCGCTGGAGGAAGCCGTGGCGCAGCTCGAGGGCGGTCATGCGGCGGTGGCGCTGCCCTCGGGCCTGGCGGCCATCGTCGCCGCGCTGGCCGCATTCGCGAAAAGCGGCGCGCATATTCTGATCACTGACTCGGTGTACCATCCGACGCGCAACTTCTGCGACCAGCGTCTGCGCGGCATGGGCGTCGAAATCGAATACTACGACCCGTTGATCGGCGCCGGCATCGCCAGATTGATCCGTCCGAATACCACGGCTGTTTTCTGCGAAGCGCCCGGATCGCACACATTTGAAATGCAGGATATTCCGGCGATTGCGGCGGCGGCGCACGCGAAGGGCGTCGCGGTACTCGCCGACACCACCTGGGGCACACCGTATTTTTTTCGTGCGTTCGAGCATGGCGTGGACATTTCGATCCATGCCGGCACAAAGTACATATCCGGCCATTCCGACGTGATGATGGGCATCATCGTCACCAACGAGCAGTACTGGCTCCAGCTGCGCCGGGCGGTCGCCGACTACGGCTATTGCGTGAGCCCGGACGATTGCTATCTTGCCTTGCGCGGTTTGCGCACCATAGGTGTGCGCATGCGGCACCAGCAGCAAAGCGCGCTCCAGATTGCGCGCTGGCTGCAACGGCGGCCCGAAGTCAAGCGCGTGCTCTACCCCGCGCTTGAGGACGATCCGGGATACGCGCTGTGGAAGCGGGATTTTACCGGCGCGGCATCGCTGTTCGGCGTCGTGCTCAACAGCACCAGCCCGCGTGCGGTTGCCGCGCTGATCGACGCGCTGACATTGTTTGGCATCGGATCGAGCTGGGGCGGATTTGAAAGTCTCGCGATTCCGGCCGATCCGGGAAAACATCGTACGGCTACCCAATGGAATCCGGGCGGACCGCTGTTGCGATTGCACATTGGACTGGAGCACCCGGACGACTTGATCGCCGATCTGGAGCGGGGACTGGAGCAAATGCGACTGGCCGGTTGAGCTATTAGCGGTCCGGCGCGATCTAACTGCGGAAAGCCGCGGACGCGAGTCTGACGCAACTAGCGCATTACGCCGTCGTCGGTTCTCCCCTGCGCGCGACCCGGCATTGGCGTGATTTAGGCGCTGATTGTTTCTTCCTCAGCAGGAAGTCACGGTATTTCATGTCCTCCTGCAATAAATGGTCGATGAGCAGCTGTTTGATATGCAGACCCTTGAGCGCCCAGGTGAAGCTGACATCGGCGCGCTCGAATTCTTTCATCACGCGCTCGAACTGCGCGGTGAGCTGCGCGTGCTTGGCTGCGTGAGCCGAGCGCTGCGGGTACTTCCATTGATTCAATAGCTGTTGTTCATGCCAGAAATGGTGTGCCGCTTCCATCAGTATCAAGTCGAGCAGCCGCTCGACGGTCGTTTTAGGCTTGCACTCGACGACTGCCTTGTTCAATGCGTTGATGCGGGCGACGAAATTGCGATGTTCCTCGTCGATTTCCGGAACGCCGACGCACAGGGTGTCGCTCCATTTGATTTCCCATTCGCAGTCTTTCATCGTGTTTCCCCCGCCGGCCGGTCCCATAGTTAGATCGAAAACACCGATGGTGCCAACTTTCCGGGGCGTGCCATTGACAAGGATCAAGCAAGTCCAAGAGAGCGGAAAGTTCGGTGGCGTCGCCGAAGGGCTGGAGCGTGCGACATCAGCTCTAATGTGTACCACGCGTGACCGGACTGGACGATGGCGTCATAATGCTGGAGGCGGATTAATGGTGCGGGACAGCAACCTGGGAGGGGATCGATCGATGCAAAACTCGAGTGGAAACGGCACCGTACTGTGGGGGCTTGACAAGCGCGGCGTCGCCAGCGTGACGCTGAATCGTCCGCAGGTGAACAATGCCTACAATGGCGACCTCATTGCCGGGGTGCATGAAGCCATGGACGCGCTCGGCGCAGCAAAGGGTGTGCGCGTTGTAGTGCTGCAGGGAAACGGCAAACACTTCCAGGCCGGCGCGGACCTTGCCTGGATCAGTGCGGTGGGTCGCATGTCGCCGGAAGAAAACGACAAAGCCTCGCGCGCCACCGGCGAGCTGGTGCGCCGGCTGGACGCGCTGCCGTTGCCGACGGTCGCGCTGGTGCAGGGCGGTTGTTTCGGCGGCGGCACCGGCATCGTCGCCGCCTGCGATATTGTCGTCGCCGGCGAGGATGCCATGTTCGCAATTACCGAAACCCGCTGGGGCTTGATGGCCGGCATCATTCTGCCGCAGTTGGTCCAGGCAATCGGCCTGCGCGCATTGCGGCGTTATGCGCTCACCGGCGAGCGTTTCGATGCACACGAGGCGCGCCGCATCGGCCTGGCGCATCAGGTTTGCGCCATGGACAAGCTCGCGGAGGTAGGCGCGCAAATCGTCGATGCACTGTTGATGAACGCGCCGAATGCGACGGCTGCAACCAAGACGCGCTCGCTGCAACTCGCCGGCGCGGTCGTCGAGGACACACTATTCAATGACCTGGTGCGCGAGCACGCGGCTACGCGCCAGCTTGCCGAAGCCGTGGAAGGCCTGGCGTCATTCAAGGAAAAGCGCAAGCCGAGCTGGTATCCGGCCGTGGCCTGACCAGGCGCGACAGAAAAAGGGAGAGGAAGAGGACATGGATTTTAAACTCAACGAAGCGCAGAAGATGCTGGTCGATCTGGCCGACCGCATGGGGCGGGAGGAGTTCGCGCCCAAGGCCGCGCGCTGGGACCGCGAACACGAATACCCGCACGAAAACGTGGAAGCGCTGCGCCGCGCCGGCCTCCTGGGAATGACCATTCCAAAAAAATTCGGCGGGCCCGAGCGGCCGCTGATCGACGTGGTGCTGGCAATCGAGCAAATCGCGAAATACTGCGGCGTGACGGCGCGCATCGTGGTGGAGACCAATATGGGCGCGCTCGGCAGCGTCATGGCCTACGGTACCGAGGCGCAGCAGCGCGAAATCGCACGCCGCGTGCTGCAGGATGGCGACAAACCGGCCATCGGCATGACCGAGCCCGGCGCCGGTACCGATCTCACCGCTTTGAAGACGCGGGCGGTGGAGTGCGACGGTGGCTACCGCGTCACCGGCACCAAACACTGGATCACTGGCGGTGGAATCTCCCGGACCAATCTGATTTTTGCGCGCATCATCGACGGGAATGGCAGCGACCAGGGAATCGGCGGCATCCTGGTGGATCTGGGGACACCGGGGTTTTCCATCGGCAGGGTGGAGGACGCCATGGGCCTGCGCGGTATTCCGGAGGCCGAACTCATTTTCGAGAACTGCGAGGTGGCTGCAACGAACCTGGTGGTGCGTGATCCAAAGGACGGTTTCAAGAAGCTCATGAACGGCTACAACGCGCAGCGCATCGGCGCTTCTGCCGTCGCGCTCGGACTGGCGCAGGGGGCGCACGATCTGGCGCTGAACTATATGGGCCAGCGGGAGGCGTTCGGGCGCAAGCTCAAGGAGTTCCAGGGGCTGAACTGGATGATGGCGGAGAGCGAAATCAAGCTCGAGGCGGCGCGCCTGTTCATCTATCGCGCGGCCTGCAACGCGCTTCATCTTCCCAACAACGTCATGCTGCCGCAGATGAAGGATGCGTCGATCGCCAAGGCCTACACCGGGCACGCCGCGTTCGAAGTCGTGAGCGAGTCGCTGCAGATGTTCGGTGCCGCCGGCTATTCGCGCGACCTGCCGCTGGAGCGCATGCTGCGCGATGTGCGCATGTTCCAGATCGGCGGCGGCACCTCGCAGGCGCAGCTGAACATGATTGCGCGAAGTATTTTTCCTCCGGGTTAGCGTTATACGGGGCGAGTCAAATGGCGTTTTGCAGTTGCTGCAAAGTCGCGTTGTTGCGCGAACGAGAAGCCGTCCGCGCGGATCGCTGATTGCGCACGGATGAAAAGAACATCCGTGCGCAATCAGCGATTTTGCATAAAATCCCCGCACTGTCCAGGCTGTTAACAAGAACCGTGTTTTCTGTGCGGATGTGGTTTTCATCCGCGCGGAAAACACGGTTGGCGCGCGCAGCGCGCAATGGCTGAACCCCGCCCCCGACTGACGCGGCGACACCCTTCGAGCTGTAGTGACAGGACTTGCGCGGACGGCGGCCCGTCCTCGCGGATCGCCGCTTGTGCGCGGAGGTAAAGCGTGACCTCGCACAAGCGGCGATCTTGTGGAAAAGCAAGCCCGGTCGACGCCGGTTTCGAAACACTTGCACATCGGTGTAGGTGTGCTGTATGATTCAAACAATCGTTTGAAACATGCGTATGGATTGTTATGGCCGAAATTGACACGCGGATTCGCATACTCGATGCCGCCGAGGTGCTGTTCATGGAGAACGGCCTGGACGCGACCACGCTGCGCCAGATCACCGGCGCTGCCGATGTGAATCTGGCCGCCGTCAACTACCACTTCGGCTCGAAGGAGGAGTTGGTCCGCGAGGTATTCCGCCGGCGCCTGACCTGGCTCAACCAACAGCGGTTGCAGGAACTCGATCGTCTGGAGGCCGCGGCAGGCGATAAGCCACTAAAGCCGAGCCAGATCCTTGAGGCGTTTTTCGGCGTGGCGCTGAAAATGGCCGCCGATACCGGTGGCGGCGGACGAACGTTCATGCGCCTGCTCGGGCGCACCTATACCAAGCCGTCGGAATTCGTGCGCACTTTTCTGGCCGAAGAGTACGCCGCGGTGATTGCGCGTTTCAGAGCGGCCCTGATCAAGGCGCTGCCAGGCGTGCCGGGAGAGGAGATTCTGTGGCGCTTTCATTTCATGATGGGCGCCATGTCCTATGCACTCGCCGGTACCGACGCGCTGCATTTCGCGGCCGAGGATGCACTTGACGACAGCGACGCCGAAGCGCTTTATGCGCGCCTGATGAGTTTTATGATCGGCGGCCTGCGCGCGCCATTGCCGACCATACCCGCCAAACTGGCCAAACGGCCGCGCGTGAAAAAAGCAGCCTGACGCCCGGCGACGATCGCAGCAGACTTCACCAATTTCCAAGGAGAACACCATGGGTCAATACATTGCTCCTCTGCGCGACATGCAGTTCGTGCTGCACGAGCTGCTGCAGGTCGAGGACGAACTGAAACAAATTCCGAAGTACGCCGAGGTTGATGCCGACACCATCAATCAAGTGCTGGAGGAGGGGGCGAAATTCACCTCGAAGGTGCTGTTCCCGCTGAACCACTCGGGCGACCGCGAGGGCTGCCATCTGGACGCGGCAACGCATGAAGTGAGCACGCCCAAGGGTTTCAAGGAGGCGTACCAGCAGTTCGTGGAAGCGGGCTGGCCTTCACTCACCTGCGATCCGGAATACGGCGGCCAGGGCCTGCCGGTGATTCTCTACAACCCGTTTTCCGAAATGCTCAACGCCTGCAACCAGGCCTGGTACATGTACCCGGGTCTGTCGCACGCTGCCTACGAATGCCTGCACGCGCACGGCACGCCGGAGCAGAAGCAGTTGTACCTGCCCAAGCTGGTTTCGGGCGAGTGGACCGGCACCATGTGCCTGACCGAGGCGCATTGCGGCACTGATCTGGGTCTGCTGCGCTCCAAGGCCGAGCCGCAGGCCGATGGCTCATACAAAATCACCGGCAGCAAAATTTTCATTTCAGCGGGCGAACACGACATGGCCGCCAACATCGTGCACATGGTGCTGGCGCGTCTGCCGGATGCGCCGACCGGCACCAGGGGGATCTCGCTGTTCATCGTGCCGAAGTTCGTCCCCGCGGCCGATGGCAGCGTGGGTGCGCGCAACGCGATTACCTGCGGTGCGATCGAGGAGAAGATGGGCATCCACGGCAACTCCACCTGCCAGATGAATCTGGACGCAGCGACCGGCTGGCTCTTGGGCCAGCCGAACAAGGGCCTGAACGCGATGTTCGTGATGATGAACGCCGCACGCCTGGGTGTGGGCATGCAGTCGCTGGGCCAGACCGAAGTGGCCTACCAGAACGCATTGGTCTACGCCAAGGACCGGGTGCAAATGCGCAGCCTCTCCGGCATCAAGGCGCCGAATCTGCCGGCTGACCCCATCATCGTGCATCCGGATGTGCGCCGCATGCTGCTGACGGCGAAAGCCTACGCCGAAGGCGGGCGCGCATTTACTTCCTTTGTCGCGCTGCAAATCGACCGCGAACTGCATCATCCAGACGAAGCGGCGCGCAAGGACGCGGCCGATCTGGTGACGCTGCTGACACCCATCATCAAGGCTTTCATTACCGACAACGGCTGGATCGCCACTTCGGAGGCGATGCAGGTCTACGGCGGCCATGGCTACATTGCCGAGTGGGGCATGGAGCAGTACGTGCGCGATGCCCGCATCAACATGATCTACGAAGGCACCAACACCATCCAGTCGCTCGACCTGCTCGGGCGCAAGGTGCTGATGGACAACGGCGCCAGGCTGAAGAAATTCGGTGCGCTGGTGCGCTCTTTCGTGGAGGAGAACGGCACCGACGAGGCAATGAGCGAATTCGTCACCCCGCTGGGGGAACTGGGCGAGAAACTTACCAAGCTGACCATGGAAATCGGCATGAAGGCTTTCACCAACCAGGATGAAGTCGGCGCCGCCGCCGTTCCCTACCTGCGCGTGGTCGGTCATCTGGTATACGCCTACTTCTTTGCGCGCATGGCGAAAATCGCGCTGGAGAAACCGGACTCCGGCGACGGCTTCTACAAGGCCAAGATCGCAACGGCGCGCTTTTACTATGCGCGGCTGCTGCCGGAAACCGCCATGCTGATCCGCCAGGCGCGTTCTGGCGCCGCGAATCTTCTCGATCTAGAGGCTGAATTGTTTTGAAAGGCTGTTGGCTTTCGAGTTGTGCGGATCATGTACTGCGAATCCAGCATCGGCGAATTGCGAGGGGGGGATTGCGCGCTTCGCGCGCCAACCGTGTTTTTTGTACGGATAAAAACCATCCGTACAAAAAACACGGTTCTGGTTAACACCAAACATGGAGTTGGGGTTTTATCCAAGATCCTCGATTGCGTGCGGATGTTCTTTTCATCCGCACGCAATCGAGGATCCGCGCTGACGGGGCGCCGTCCGCGCAATTACTGACACGCGCCACAGTTCGAGCTAGTTGCGTGAGCGGCGAAATATAAGCGTATTGCTATCGTTAGGCACTAACCGGAAAGGAACATCATGAGCAATTTTATCGTCAGGAAAGTCGCCGTCCTCGGCGCCGGCGTAATGGGCGCGCAGATTGCGGCGCATTGCGTCAACGCCCGAGTGCCGGTGGTGCTGTTCGATCTCCCGGCCAAGGAGGGCCCGAAGGACGGCATCGTTCTGCGCGCCATCGAGAATCTGAAAAAACTCAACCCCGCGCCACTGGGCAACAAGGACGAGGCGGCGTACATTGAAGTCGGAAATTACGATGATCATCTGGAAGCGCTGAAAGGGTGCGACCTCATTATCGAGGCGATCGCCGAGCGCATGGACTGGAAGCACGATCTGTACAAAAAGGTCGCGCCATTCATCGCTTCGAACGCGATATTTGCGTCCAACACTTCCGGACTGTCGATCACCGCGCTGTCCGAGGGGTTCGATGCACAATTGAAGGCCCGCTTCTGCGGCGTGCATTTCTTCAATCCGCCGCGCTATATGCATCTGGTGGAATTGATCCCGACCGCCGCGACAGCGCCTGGGATACTTGATCAGCTCGAATCTTTCCTCACCACCACGCTGGGCAAAGGCGTGGTGCGGGCTAAGGACACTCCGAACTTCATCGCCAACCGCGTCGGCATATTCGGCATGCTCGCCACCATCCACGAGGCGGAAAAATTCGGCCTCTCCTGCGACGTGGTTGACGATCTCACCGGCGCAAAGCTTGGGCGCGCCAAGTCCGGCACCTTCCGCACCGCCGACATCGTCGGCCTGGACACCATGGGCCACGTGATCAAGACGATGCAAGACAACCTCGCGGCCGATCCGTTTGCCGCCGTGTATCGCACGCCTGAAGTCCTGGCCAAACTGGTGCAGGCCGGCGCACTGGGGCAGAAGACCGGCGCCGGGTTTTACAAGAAGGTCGGCAAGGAAATCCAGCGCCTGGATTTCGCCAAGGGCGAGTATGTCGCCGGCAGCGGCAAGGCGGACGACATCATCGCCCGCATGCTGAAAGAGAAAGACCCGGCCAAGCGCATGAAGACGCTGCGCGAATCGACCAACCCGCAGGCGCAGTTCCTGTGGGCCATATTCCGCGACGTGTTCCATTACATCGCCGTCCATCTCGAATCGATTGCCGACAACGCGCGCGACGTGGATTTCGCCATGCGCTGGGGATTTGGCCAGAGCGTCGGACCGTTCGAGACCTGGCAGGGCGCCGGCTGGGAGCAGATTGCAGGCTGGATCAAGGAAGACATCGCCGCCGGCAAGACGCTGTGCGATGCGCCGCTCCCAGCGTGGGTGCTGGACGGCCGCAAAGGTGTGCACGCGCCAGACGGATCGTACTCGCCCGCGCGCAAGACCAATGTGCCGCGCTCGACGCTGCCGGTGTATCAGCGGCAGGTGTTTCGTGCCCCGGTTCTTGGGGCGGCGGTCGCCGATGGCAACACAGCGGGCACCACCGTATTCGAGGACGATTCGGTGCGCATCTGGCACCAGGGCGACGAGGTGCTGATCCTGTCGCTCAAGACCAAAATGCATGTCATCGGTCCGGGAGTGATCGGCGGTCTGGAAAAGGCACTGGCTGAGGCCGAGAAGAACCACAAAGGCCTGGTGCTGTGGAGCGCCGACGCAGCCGCTGGCGGTGCGTTTTCCGCCGGTGCCGACCTGCAGGCGATGCTGCCGCTGTTCATGTCGGGCGGAGTCAAGGCGATCGAGCCCGCGGTGGCCGCGCTGCAGCAGGCGCACCAGGCTTTGAAATACGCCAGCGTGCCGGTGGTGGCGGCGGTTTCAGGGCTGGCGCTGGGCGGCGGCTGCGAAATCATGATGCACGCGGCCAAGCGCGTTGCATCGATCGAATCCTATGTGGGACTGGTCGAGGTCGGTGTCGGTCTGGTTCCGGCGGGCGGCGGCCTGAAGGAGGCGGCGGTGCGCGCGGCGGCCGATGCCAAAGGTAACGACCTGCTGCAGTTCCTGAAGAATTATTTCATGAACGCAGCTACGGCCAACGTTTCCAAGTCTGCGCTCGAAGCCAGGAAATTGGGTTACCTCGGCGCAGACGATGTCATCGTGTTCAATGCCTACGAATTGCTGCATGTGGCCAAGGTCGAAGCGCGCGCGCTGTTTGATGCCGGCTATCGGCCGCCGCTCAAAGCGCTGGTGCCGGTGGCCGGGCGCTATGGCATGGCCACCATCATGGCGCAGCTGGTGAACATGCGCGACGGCGGCTTCATCTCCGCGCACGACTACAAGCTGGGCGCGATGATCGCTGAGGTCGTCTGCGGCGGTGAGGTCGAGGCGGGCAGCCTGGTGAGCGAGCAGTGGCTGCTCGATCTGGAGCGCAAGGCGTTCATGGAACTGCTGGAGCATCCGAAAACGCAGGAACGCATCATGGGCATGATGCAGACCGGCAAGCCGGTGCGCAATTGAACCCGGCCCCCACAGGAGAACTGAAATGACAAAACAATTGCAGGATGCATATGTCGTTGCCGCGACCCGCACACCCATAGGCAAAGCGCCGCGCGGCATGTTCAAGAACGTGCGCCCGGACGATCTGCTGGTGCGCGCGATTCAATCCGCCGTGTCCCAGGTGCCGGGACTCGACGTGAAACTGATCGAGGACGCCATCGTCGGCTGCTCGTTCCCGGAAGCCGAGCAGGGGCTCAACGTTGCACGCATGGCGGTGTTGCTTGCCGGCCTGCCGAAGACCGTCGCCGGCGTCACCATCAACCGCTACTGCGCTTCCGGCATCACGGCGGTGGCGATGGCGGCCGACCGCATTCGCGTCGGCCAGGCGGACGTAATGATCGCCGCGGGGGCGGAGTCGATGTCGATGGTGCCGATGATGGGTTACCACCCGTCGATGAACATGGGCATTTTCAAGGACGAGAACATCGGCATGGCCTACGGCATGGGCCTGACCGCCGAGAACGTCGCCAAGCAATGGAAGATTACGCGCGAGGCGCAGGACGAGTTCTCGCTCAAATCGCATCAGAAAGCGATCGCGGCGCAACTGGCGGGTGAATTCAAGGACGAGACCACCGCGGTCGAGATCGTCGAGCGTTTTCCCAACCTCGCCACCGGGAAGATAGTTATCAAGACGCGCAGCGTCAGCCAGGATGAAGGCGCGCGCGCCGACACCAATCTGGCTTCGCTGGCCAAGCTGCGGCCGGTGTTTTCGCCCAAGGGTTCGGTCACTGCCGGCAACAGCTCGCAGACTTCGGACGGCGCCGGTGCGTTGATCCTGGTCAGCGAGAAAATCCTGAAGCAATTCAATCTGACGCCGCTCGCCCGCTTTGTTTCGTTCGCGGTGCGCGGCGTGCCGCCGGAAATCATGGGCATCGGTCCGAAGGAAGCGATTCCTGTTGCGTGCAAGGCGGCCGGGATCAACCAGGATCAGATCGACTGGTTCGAATTGAACGAGGCCTTCGCCGCGCAGTCGCTGGCGGTGATGCAGGACCTGGGCCTCGATCCGGCCAAAGTGAATCCGATGGGCGGCGCGATTGCGCTCGGACATCCCCTGGGCGCGACCGGCGCGATTCGTTCTGCTACGGTGATCCATGCCCTGCGGCGCAAAAATCTGAAGTACGGCATGGTGACCATGTGCGTGGGTACCGGCATGGGGGCGGCGGGAATATTCGAACGCGTGTAAGCCGCAGCGGCGATTTCCGATCGCCCGTCAGAGGCCATTTGCGATTCTGCAGTGGCCCCTTTTAAACGGCATCCTGCAGAATGAAGCGCCCCTGAAACTCTACCATTCGCCGCGCGCCTGTTTGATCGCGTAGCGCATTGTCGCGACAGACAGGGGCGAAAGTGCCGTGGCGCTGGTCTGCCCCAACTGATCCCTGCAATAGTCCTTTGTCCCGCGGGGTCTGGTCGCCCGGCGCGCCGCGCGAACTTGTTCGCAGGTGGCCCCGGCAAAGACGTCGCCTATTACCGCAACGTAATGCGTATTTTGCTTAAAAATAATGAAAATTATTATCGAATTTACCTCCGCAGCGATTTATAGTATTCACATCGGCTCGGACGGACCGGCAGCAGAAAAAGAAAAGCGCCAGAAATTTCGAAAAGGTGCGCTGCTTCGCTCGTAGCCAATGCCTGGCTTTGAAATCAAGCGAATTGAGGAGGAGGCGATGAATTCGAGCAGAGCATCTGAGAGGCCACGCAAAGCGCCCGCCGGCCCGGACGTTGCGCAATTGGACAATGCCAATGCGAAAAGGGGCGCGATCAGGCAAGTCAGTTCGTCAGGCGTTTTGTATGCGAACGCGCTAGCAATCGAGCGCGAGGCTGAAGCGCGTTATCGTGAACTCGCTATGTACATGATGGATTGCGGCAACGATGAGGTGGCAGACCTTTTCGCTCGGCTCGCCGAATTTGAGTGCGAGCACACCTATCATCTGGCGAAGAAGTGCATTGGCATGAACGTCCCTACACTTGCGCCGGGCGAATACGCGTGGCTGGACAGCGGATCGCCCGTTCCCGAAGCGCGGGCCTTCGTCTACAGAATGATTACGCCGTACATGGCGCTGGAGATAGCGCTGGAGGCAGAATTGCGGGCCAAGGGGTTCTTTGAGCGCATTGCTGCGGAATCGAACGATCCATCCGTACAGGCCCTCGCGCGCGAATTCGCAGAGGACGAGATTGCGCACGTTGCCTGGGTGAGGGAAGCGATTGCGCACCTGCCAAAGCCCTATCAGCCGAGCGAAGAGCGGGCGGGCGATCCGACCATAGAGCAGCTACGCTAGCTTTCCTGCGCCCTGGGGCTGGGCGCAGCAGTGCATATTATGAATTCGGCCTGTGACCCGCGCCGCGGCGCTCGGCGAGGCGGCGCATCCGTTCAATGACCGGTCCCAGGCGCCCGGTCAATCGTGTCCAGTCGATAGCATCCAGCGCGTTCTTGACCAGCAACCCGAGTTCCGTATCGCCGTCGATGGTAAGGCGACGGGAGAAGAACAGAGTGTCCGGATCCTCCAGTCGCCGCGCGAGGCGATAGTAGTCCCAGGCGCAGGCGCGGATCGTGACTTCCGGCGCGCGCCGCGGCGCGGGCAGGAAACCAAACGCGGTGAGGCGGATACGGCCATCCAGGCCGGCGTCGCTGACCTCTATGGACACAATGCGGCCCACCAGGCGCTGCCTCGTGTCCTGGTCGAGCGTGGGCAGGAACAAAAGATTGAGGCCGGCACACAACACGGCTGACGGCGGCCATTGCGGCAGGCGGCTGACCAGGCCGGCGAGCCGCGCAGGCAGCAGCGGCGTGGATTCCGGCGTATTCAATGTGCAGTCCGGTATTCCATGCCCGGCAGGCCATACCAGTAGCCGTTGCAGGGCGGCGCCACGCGCAGACCTTCGAGCGAAGTGCCGGGTCGGCCGGCGCAGCGTTCACGAAAGCTTGCGATGATCTCCGGCATATTGCGCGACTGCGGCGAAATGCGGACCACGTCGACCTCGAAACGGCGAAGCTCTTCGATCGAATCCGACAGATCGTACACCAGCGCCGATTGTGTCTGGATTCCATTCAGGGTCAGGAACGGTTCCTTGTCACGGGTGCGCAGCGCGAGGCCGTCGGCATCATCCAGACACCGGAACTGGCAGTCGTCCTTGGGCAGGTCATGGTGGCGCGCGGTGAAGCAGCGCGCCGAGAATGCAAGCGGCATGCGGCCATAGACGAATACCTCGCCTTGCATTGCGGCCGGGCGCGACGCTTGCAGTTCGCGCAGGGTATCGCGCGCGAGTTCCAGTGGCAGCACGTAGCGGATGGCGCCGAGTTCGGCAAACCAGGCGAGCGTCTCGTTGTTGTAAATGTTCAGGTGCGGTCCGGCGACGAAAGGCACGCGGCCCGCAAGCAGGCGTACCGCGCCCATTTCATTCGCCTCGACGGTGAAGTCGCCGTTGGCGGCAATGCGGCGCAGGGTCTTCAGGTCGGACTCGGATTCGATCAGCGCCTGCGACGACAGCACCACTTGCTTTCCGTTCGCAGTGAGGTCGCGCGCGAGGCCGAGCCAGTCGTCCAGGCGCAGGTTGTGTCGGCGCGAGCAGACAACTTCACCCAGGTAGACGATGTCGACGCCAGAGTCGGCGACACCGGCGTAGAACTGCATCGTCGCCTCGCGCGTCCAGTAGTAGAGCACCGGGCCCAGACTGAGCTTCATCCTATTTCCATTTACGATGATAGGCGCCCAACGTATGCTGCTGACCTTCGGCCACGCGGGCGAGTCCGCTGGACCAGTCGGCGTGAACGGAAAAGCGCGCAGGATTCTGCGCATAGGCATCGATCGCGGCGCGCCAGATGCGCGTCACCGCCGCGACATAAGCCGGGCTGCGCTGTCGGCCTTCTATCTTGATGGCTGTAATGCCGATGTTCGCCATTTCCGGCAACAACGCCATGGCATTGAGACTGGATGGTTCTTCGATGGCGTAATAGGTTTCTTCATCGACGTCGAAGCGGCCCTTGCACAGGGTCGGGTAGCCGGCGTTCTCTCCCGCGGCGTAGCGGTCGATGAGAATGCCGTTCAGTCTGGCGTCGAGGATGTCTCCATTCCTTTCCCATCGCACCGCTTTTGCCGGCGAGCATACGCCGCGTGTATTGGGCGATTCGCCGGTTACGTAGGAGGACAATGCGCAACGTCCTTCGACCATCACGCACAGGCTGCCGAAGCCGAACACTTCGATCGGCACCGGCGTGTTTTTCACCACATCGGCGACCTGGGCGAGCGACAGCACGCGCGGCAGCACTGCGCGCGAAATGCCGAAATGCTCGTGATAGAAATTGATCGCTTCGTAGTTGGTGGCCGAGGTTTGCACCGACAGGTGCAGGCGCAATTGCGGGTGATGCCTGGCCGCGTAGCGCATCAGACCGGCATCGGCGAGGATGACCGCATCGATGCCGAGCTCGGCGGCGTTGTCGATGGCGCGCTGCCAGCGCGGCGCGGCCTGCCCTTGCGGAAAGGTATTGATGGCGAGCAGCATTTTCGCGCCGGCGGCGTGGGCGTAGCGCAAACCCTCGCGCGCGCTCGCGGCATCGAAATTGAGTCCGGCGAAATTGCGTGCGTTGGTTTCGTCCTTGAGTCCCATGTAGACCCAGTCGGCGCCGTTGTCCACGGCCGTCTTGAGCGAGGGCAGGTTGCCGGCGGGGCAGACAAGTTCGGGAATGGACATGATCGGGGATGCGCTAACGTGCTGGCATTTGTTATGGAGGTTGCACAGGGTAACCACTGTAGAGCCCATGCGCCGGAGGGGCTTTGATCTGGGTCAAATAGTCCCGGGCGTACCCGCGGTCTATAGGCGGGAATGTCCGGCGTCGGGACGAATGCGATAATGCGCAAGGAGGAAGCGCATGCGCTCGGACCCCAAGCAGACTGCCGTCGAGGATGGGAAATATATCAGCGCCACGCGCGTCTGGCTGGAGCGCGCGGTGATCGGGCTCAACCTGTGCCCATTCGCCAAGTCGGTTCACGCAAAAAATCAGATTCGCTATGTCGTCAGTGCGGCACAAACGCCGCAGGATTTGCTCACCGATCTGGTGGCTGAACTGCGCACGCTGCACGCGGCCGATGCGTCCGTCATCGACACCACGCTGCTGGTACATCCGCACGTACTCGGCGATTTCCTCGACTACAACGATTTTCTGGAACTGGCCGACGCTGCAATCGCCGCGGAGGGGTTGGCAGGCGAAATCCAGGTCGCGAGCTTCCATCCGCAATACCAGTTCGCAGGCACACGGCCGGAGGACATCGAAAACTGCAGCAACCGCTCGCCCTATCCGACGCTGCACCTGCTGCGCGAAGCGAGCATCGAGCGCGCCGTGGCGGTGTTCCCCGATGCGGCTCTGATCTACGAACGAAACATCGAAACCCTGCGTCGTCTCGGACACGACGGCTGGCGCCGTCTGGGGGTAAGCGAGGAATAACCGCGATTGAATCGACCGAGCGCGATGGTCGATGACTGGGCAAGAAAATCGCGGTTTCGGCAGTCCAGAAACAACCCCGACCGGCTATGATCTGCGTCAATCCGATCGGGACGACCGCGCTATTTCGCGTGCACCGCCGCGATGCCCAGTCCGAAGGCGCTGGTCGATTGATGGCAGAACATGCACTGTTCGGCCTTGGCCAGGGCGGCGCTGCGCGGCTGGTAGACCGATCCGCCGTTGGATTCCATGTGCTGCCTGGCAACGGTACTGTCGTGACAGGAGAAACAGGCCGCAGTAATCGGCGACATTACCAGCGTTGTGCCGGCGGCAACGCTAGTTGCGCCGGTAGCCGCGTTGAAGCTGAAGCCCGCGCCATAGTCGGTGACGTTGTCCGCTGCGACGTAGGGCGAAATCGCGTACGCGGCGAGCGAACCGGTGACCGTGCCGTCGTACTTGCCCTGACCCACGGTCCGGTACGGGCGGTTGGGCACGGCAGTGGCTGATGCGCTGGCGCTGAAATCATAGGTTCCTGGCAGGTGACAGGTCTCGCAGTTGCTTAGTATTCCGGGGTAGCCGACATTGGCGTATGAAGCGGTCGTGCTGCTCGCATGCCAGGTGAACGGCTGCGTACGCTTGCCCGCTGCGTGTATCGCATGGACATAGGAGGTTGAATCCGCGGACCACCCACTGCTGGTTCTGTTTGGTGTGTGGCACCAGGAACAGGTCTGCGCATTGTTGCGCTGACCGGCATGGAATGCCTTATCGGTGAACATGCCGAGTTCAAGGTGACATTTGTTGCATAGCGCGTCGTCGACGATGGCGCGGCGCCCGGTATAACCTGCGGCGACCTTCTGCACATTCGGTGCGACGACGATCAAGCCGCCGGTCATGTTCGGCATTCCGGCGGTCAGTCCGGTTGCCGTCGCGAGCGCGGTCGGATAGTACGCTAGATTCGTCTGGGTAAGCGGCACGGTGTTCCGCGCGTTATACGTATAACCCAGTCCACCAGTGAGCATCGCTGCGTTGTCCGGGATGGTGACACCGGTAAGCGTCACGGTGTAATAACCGCTCGCATCCGGACCCGCGAGAGTGCCTGCTGTGGCACCGGTCGCGCTACCGTTCCAGAGAGACCTCAGATAGCTGGACGCCGAGGCATTGAAATCAGCCGGGGCGGCAATGCCGTCCTGCGGCACGGCGAACACGAAGTACAGGCTCGGGGAGCCGATGAAATTGTCCCAGATCTCTGTTTTCCCGCCCACGCCATAGGCGTTGAACGGTTTCACGACGCCGTTTTGCAGCAGCCGGAACACGATAACGGGTTGCTTGTTCGCATTGCGCGACACACTGCTGATCTCGTAACTGACCTTGATCGCACCTGATGGTAGATTGTTCTTATTTGACGCGATCCACGCTGCGTTGGTGTTTGGGTTGGTGCCCCCAGCGTTTAGTGAATTGTCCGGATTCGGCGGGGTTACCGGTACGTGGTAGACCGGAATCGTGGTTGCATCGTGGCAGAGGACGCATTGACTGTCGTTTGACTTGGCGCCACCAATGTGGCCGCCGGTCCCGCCTGCGTTCGTTGTCCCTGTGCCCGTGGCCCAGTCGATGCCGTCGTGGCAAGCGCCGCAGGCTAGGCGGCTGGGTACCAGCTTCCAATTGTCTGCCTGGGGTGCAATCTTTGGCGCGGTGCTGTCGTGGCACTTGGTGCAATTGCGTATGTCCTGAGGATATCTGGTTTCGTTCAGCAGAACGTTGGCGAAGTTGTAGTTCTTTTTGACCAGCCCTTCGCCTGCATGCACGCGGTGAATCAGAACCGGAAAATCGCCGACGGTCACGCCGTCTGCGACATAGGTCGCGGCCGAAATCGGGTTGCCGCTCGTGTCCTTGACGATGGGCGGGAATGCGAGATTTGTCGACGAAAGGTTGATGCGACCGTACTTGCGCTGATCGGTGTGACAGACCACGCAATATCGGGGATCGTAGCGGCTGCCGCCGTGGAATGCCGTGCTTACGGTTCCAGGAACGCCGCCGAGTTTGTCGTGGCATTCGTTGCAGCTCGCTTTGTCCACTATCAACCGCTGCGGGACGGCGCCATCGGTAGGCTGGACTGCGTTGCCTGTCGCGGGGATAAAGTCGTAGACGACGTTGACTGGGTTCCTCATCGGTACGCCGGTGACTGTCTGGACACCGTCCGGAGTATTGGTGCCGGTGCCTGGGGCATTGCCGGAAATCTGTATGGTGAGGCGGTGCACCAGGTTCGGGTCGTAGGTCAGATCGCCAAGGTCCGCCGCGACGTTCGCACCGGTCATCGTCATCGCGGCGACCTGGTCTTTCACCGTGGTGATATCACGATAGAACGAATAGGTATAGGTGCCGTTCTTGTTGTCCACCAACGTGCCAGTATTGTCGGTGCTGGGCCGGGTCGCGGTCGCCGCCGTCGTGGTCGTGGGCACCGTCGTCACGATGTAGCTCACCCACTTGCTCGGTGCGCCGTTGGTGCCGGGCACAAGTTTGGCCAGCGAGAACGCGAGATTGGGATAACTCGGAACCGTGGCAGTCGCGCTTTGCGATCTGCTGCCGAAGCCGATGATGGCGTTGTCGGCGCTGTCCGCAAGTGAGAAGTAGACCCTGGGTGGCCCGGAGCCGATGCTGACGGCGACGGCAGGGACGCGCGGACCGAGTGCAGCAAAAGTGGCGGGCGGTGTTCCTACGCTGAGCGTGAACGGTGCCGTACCAGCCGGTGGCGAGACCGACGGGGTTGCTCCGCCGGATCCCGCAGGTGGCACAGTGGTGGTAGTCGTCGACGTCACGCTAGTGGTCGTTACGGTAGTGGATGTCGTTGCGTATGTCGTGCAGGTTTCGGCGGAGGTCGTTGTCGTAATGGGTGTTGTCGTGATTGCGTCGGCTGCGGGAACATTGACCCAGAAACCCGCAGTCGGGCCAAGAACTGCACAGCCGAAATTGAGGTATCGCTTGCCGCTGATATAGCTGGCGAGCGTGCCGTTGGCATCGAGGCTGGGCGCGTAGAAATACCAGTTTAACTGGACCGCATCCCAGGACCATAGCGTGATCAGGTTGTTCGACATCACCCCCGGCGTGGGCGGAGTCGAATTCAGCGCGGTGTTGAATTGCCAGGGTGTCTTGCCGTCCCCGATCGCCAGCAGACTCCAACCCGCGCCCAGGTTCTGGAACGACGCAGATTGTATCGCCGTCCCTGCAGGCAACTGCGCTGCAAACGCGGACTTCGAATTGACCCAGAAGCCCTCGCCGGGGCCTACGCTGGTGAGCGGCTCATATCCCTTGCTTGCCGCATAGGCGACCCCGCCGTCGGCGATGGTCGGTGTATAGAACGCCCAGCCCGCCTTGGCCGCATTCCACTTCCACACCGTGTTCACGTTGTTCGGTCCGCCAAAAACTGTTGCGACGTCGAACGCCGCGCTGGAGCTGTTGCCCAGCAGGTTCCAGCCGGCGATGATGTTCACTGTCGACTGCGCGCTAGCCTGGATTGCGGTCGCGGCCAGCAGCGCCAGAAACAGTCGCGGAAAGGTGATGCGCAGGGCGCCGAGTAGCCGAATCAACGTTCGCTGTGCACGAGAACGGCGGGTGGGGATATTCATCATTGCCTCGCTGAAGTTTCCGCGTTGACCAAGAAATCCTCTGGTCGAGTGTGCCACCCGATACCCATAATATCAATAGGGCTTTTGGACCAATGGCATTAAATGCCTGGCTCAAATGGATAGTCATCGGTGGATGAAATGATTCTCAACTTCTTGGAAAAAACCAGGAAGCGAGCGCTAAATCGCCCGAGCGCGATGGTGAAAGACTGCGTAGAATGCGGCGCTTTGGCTTCGCGCGATCGCGAGTCATGAGGGGGCAGTTTCCCCGGCACCTGAGTAACTAAATGGTGGTTGCGGCAGTCTCGAAACAATCCCGACAGAATAGGATCTACAAACGTGAAGAAAACGGATTTGGAAAAGAACAAGGGCCTGAAAATCAACAGCAGCGTAAACAGGTTCGGCACTCCCGGTCGCTTCGGCAAGGATGCAAGCCTGCCGCTGCAACGGCGCGAACAGCGCAAGCTCGATCAGTCGATGGGCCTGGTGCCGTTCGCGGTCAAACTCAACGGCGATCTGGTGAATCAGATCCACGCCCTGGCGCAGGCGCGCCAGACCGGATTGAATGAAGTTGTGGCCGAGCTTCTGAAGAAAGGATTAGTCGACGAGGTCAGCGCAAAGAAGTAGCGCTAGCCTTGTTCAGCGTCAGTTCGACCTGGACCCGGTCGTTCGCGTCGCCAATCCAGATTTGCTGATCCTGGATGGTGCAGTTGAGACGCATGTTGCGCTGCGCGAGTCGTGCCAGCGCCTGGCTGGCCGCCGGCGGCACCGAGGCCACGATCAGGTTTTGCGTCCGCGCCAGTGCGCTGCCGATCTGGTTCCACCAGATGGCGGCGCTGTAGCCGCCGTAGCTGTAGATAGCGACGTGGCGCGCGCGGCCGCAGGCTCTGCGTACACGTCGCTCGTCCGGCTGGCCGACGTCGATCCAAAGTTCGATCGCGCCGGTCAGGTCTTTTTGCCAGAGATCGGGCTCGTCGTCGGCGCTCAGACCCTTGCCGAACGACAGCGCATCGCTCGCGTTCAGCGCGTAGGCGAGGAGACGTACCATCATGCGCTCGTCGGTCTCCGACGGATGGCGTGCAATGGTGAGCACATGATCATGGTAATAATTACGATCCATGTCGGCGATTTGTAGTTCCGCCTTGAATATCGTCGCCTTGAGGGCCATAGAATCGCATCTCTTTTGTGGGAGGCCCGCCCTCGGGCCGATCGGACTTCGAATTTGCAACCGATCGCGGCGAGCGCGCCGCTCCCACGAAACCGGCGCCTCTCCCGCAAAAAACGGCAACGGGGGCTTGCGCCCCCGCGTAGTCCTTGCCTTCGTCGACTTGCCGTTGACTTATTCGACCTTGGCCTTGGCGCGTAGTTCGGCCACGGCCTTCTCGAACATTGCTTCCTGCATGCGCTGCTCCAGGTTGGGCTTGACCTGGTCGTATTCGGGGAAAGTCGCCGGGCGCACATCGTCGAGCGCGATCACATGCCAGCCGAACTGGGACTGCACCGGAACCTCGGTGTATTTGCCTTTTTCGAGCTTTTTCATCGCGTCCGAGAAAGGCTTTACGAAACCGCCGGGCAGATTCCAGTCGAGATTGCCTCCGTGGTCCTTGGAACCGGTGTCCTTGGATGTTTTCGCCAGTTCTTCGAATTTTTCACCTTTTTTCAGCTTCTCGATGATCTCTTTCGCCTCGGTTTCTTTCTCGACCAGGATATGGCGCGCCTTGTACTCCTTGTCGCCCATCTGGGTTTTGATTTTTTCGAACTCGGCTTTGAGCGCCGCTTCGCTTACCGGGTGACTCTTCAGGAAATCGTTTCGGAACGCCTGCGCCAGTATATTGGTACGCGCCAGTTCGATCTGGTTCACGGTGTCGGCGCTTTTGCCCAGACCTTTGCGGTTGGCTTCCTGTGCAACGACTTCGAGGGTAATCAGTCGATCGCGAATGGCTGCGCGCAAATCCGGCGTATCCTTCTGTCCCTGGGCCTCCTGCGCGTGCACCACGGCGTCGGCCCGGCTCTTGGGGATGGCGACGCCGTTGACGGTCGCAACCTTGGCGCCGGCCTGTGCCAGGGCGAGGCCCGGCAGCGAAAGCGCGACTATCAGAGCCAGAGTGAGACGGGGGAGTGTGAGTTGCATGTTTGTTCCTTTTGATTTGCTATGGTTGTGAAAGGGAATTCAGGTCATCCGGCGCATAGGCGCGAATGGCGAGTGCATGGATTTGCTGCTGCATCATGGAGCCGAGCGCGGCATAGATCAGGCGGTGGCGCGCCACCGTATTCTTGCCGGAGAACTGCGGCGAAACGATGGTGAGCGAGTAATGGCCGCCGCCTCCCTTTGCTCCCTCGTGTCCGGCATGCTTGGCGCTGTCGTCGGTGAGTTCCAGGCGGCTTGGTTGAAGCGCTGCCAGCTTTTGTTCGATCGCGGTGACTACGCTCATGCACACCTCATTTCGATTCCTTTGGTTCCACATACTTGGCCAGGAAGAATCCCTGCGCGATCACGAACGCAAGCATCAGTCCCATTCCACCGAACAGCTTGAAATTGACCCAGGTATCCGTAGGAAAATTGAACGCTACATAAAGATTGAGAAAACCCATGCCGGCAAAGAATCCGGCCCAGCTGAAATTGAGTTTGCTCCACGCAGCATCCGGCAACTGGATCTGCTCACCCATCATGCTGCGCATCAGATTCCGGCGAAACAACAGCGCGCTGCCGCACAGCACGGTGGCGAACAGCCAGTACAGTACCGTCGGCTTCCATTTGATGAAGGTCTCGTCGTGCAGCAACAGCGTGGCGCTGCCGAACACCACGATAATTGCCAGGCTTACCCATAGCATGGTGTCGATCTTGCGCCCGCGCAGCCACAGCCAGCCGATCTGGGCGAAGCTGGCAGCAATCGCAACCGCCGTGGCGACGTAGATCCCCTGCAGCTTGAAGGCGATGAAAAACAGGATGACCGGAAACAGATCGAACAGAAATTTCATGGGCGTGAATTATAGCAGGCTTGGGTGCCGTCGCCTCCTTTTTGAAGGCGAGAGGTCCACCACTTAAGCCATTGACAGATAATATTATTTTTCAAATTTTAGCGAGGCCGAATTGATGCAATAGCGCATGCCGGTGGGCTCGGGCCCGTCATCGAATATATGCCCGAGGTGGGCATCGCAACTGGCGCAGGTGGCCTCGGTGCGCAGCATCAGATGGCTGTAGTCTTCCGCAGTCTTCACCGCGTCCGGCGCCACCGGTTGCCAGTAGCTGGGCCAACCCGAGCCGGAATCAAATTTGTGCGTGGAACTGAACAAAGGCGCGCCGCAGCATATGCAGTGGTAGCTGCCTAGCTCTTTGCAATCGTTGTACTTGCCGCTGAACGGACGCTCCGTGGCCTTGCGGCGTGTGACCTGATACTGCTCGTCGCTCAGTTGCTTGCGCCATTCGGCGTCTGGTTTTGCAATTTTTGCAGTCATGGAATTCTCGAGTCTTCGGAAAAATTGGCCGTTGTCGGCGGATTGGACAGGCAAAATCATACAGGGTTGCAGGCGCGCGTGAATTTCGCCCAATGGAGGGCTGCGGCTACAATGCACCGATTAACCAGTCTGGAGAATCCCATGCCCATGGTCAAGATGGTCGAGTACGAGAACGCGACGCCCGAGGTCAAAGCCGTTTACGACGATATCATGGCCACGCGCAACAGCGACTGGGTCAACAATTTCTGGAAAACCCTGGCTAGCCATCCGCCCACGCTCAGGCGTATCTGGGCCGGGGTGAAGGAGGTGATGAGCCCGGGCAGGCTCGATCCGCTTACCAAGGAAATGATTTACGTTGCGGTGAGCGCCACCAACAACTGCGAATACTGCATCCACTCCCACATCGCCTCAGCGCGCGCCAAGGGCATGACCGACGAAATGCTGGGCGAAGTCCTGGCGGTGGCCGGCATGGCGAATCAAACCAACCGGCTGGCCAATGGGTACCAGATTCCAGTGGACGCGCAGTTCAGGCCGGCGCCCTAGGAGGAGCAACTCACTGCCGGTGCCGCCGACCCCGGCGCTGCAGGTTCGGCGTAAGCCTGCATCGCCGCCTGTTCGTCGAAAGGTCGCGTCAATACCCGCATCAGGCGCTCTATTTCGCTGTAGTCACGCTGATCCGCGGCTTTACGAATAGCGCTCTCGGCGAGGTGGTTGCGCAGCACATACTTTGGATTGACCTGGTCCATGCGCGCTTTGCGCGCTGCGTCCGTGCCCGCTTCCAGCGCCAGGCGCAGGCGATAGCGCGCAGCCCATGCGGCAAACGCGTCGCGCTCCACCACCAAATCGCGCAGGGGCGCGTTGTCGGCGTCGGACGCCGAATCGAAGTTACCCAGGCGGCGGAAGAACGTAGTGTAGTCGGCGCGGCTGTCATGCAGCAGCTTCAGCGTGTCCTGCATCAGTGCCGTATCTTCGGCGTGCCCGGAGGCGAGTCCGAATTTGGCGCGCATCAGCGCTGCATAGTTTAATTCGAACTGTTCGCCGAAGGCTTCCAACGCCTCCTCGGCCTCCTCCATATTTATCAACGGCAGCAGCGACTCGGCCAGGCAGTACAGGTTCCAGTGGGCAATGCGCGGCTGCATGTTGTAGGCATAGCGGCCGCCGTGGTCCGTATGGTTGCAGATGTGACCCCAGTCGAAGCCTTCGATGAAGCCGTAGGGTCCATAGTCGATGGTGATACCGAGGATGGACATGTTGTCGGTGTTCATCACGCCGTGGCAAAAGCCGACGGATTGCCATTGCGCGATCAGCCTGGCGGTGCGGCCGATCACCTCGCGCAATAGTTCCAGGAACGGTTGCGCCGCTTCGCGCAGTTGCGGGTAGTGCTGGTCGATGACGTAATCGGCGAGCGTCCTGACATGATCGTGCTGGCGTCTGGATGAAAATAGTTCGAATGAGCCGAAACGCACATGGCTGGGTGCGATGCGCGTCAGCACGGCGGCAGTTTCGATGTCCTCGCGGATCACCGGCTGATCGCTGCCGACTATGCATAGCGCGCGCGTGGTGGGAATGCCCAGAGCATGCATCGCCTCGGAGGCAAGATATTCGCGGATCGATGAGCGCAGCACCGCGCGCCCGTCGCCCATGCGCGAGTACGGAGTAACGCCCGAGCCCTTGAGTTGCAGGTCCCAGCGCCCGCTGGCGCCGGTTGCTTCGCCGAGCAGAATGGTGCGGCCGTCGCCGAGTTGCGGCACGAAGCCGCCGAACTGATGCCCGGCGTAGATGGCAGCCAGAGGATCGAAACCCGGCAGCAGCCGGTTGCCGCAGAATATTTCAGCGAATTCATTGCGTCCGGCCTCAGCGCGCGCCAGGCCGATCAGATCGGCGGCGTCTGGATTGAAAGCGACCAGATAGGGATCGGGCAGCGGCGTCGGCGACAGCCGCGTGTAGAACGCGGGCGGCAGGCGGCCGTAGCTATTGTCGAAACGCAGTTCCTCCAGCTTCGACGCGCCGAGTTCAGCCCTTGCGGTATTCACCTATGCGCTCCTTCAGCCCGGGTTCGATCGCGGAGCGTATCAGATCGGCCAGATCTGGCGCGCGAGTATCGGCCACGGTTGCCGTGTTCAGTCTGGCAGCGGCCTCCGGCGACAGTTGCTGCGCATCGGCAACGGCGAGTTCGATCAACCCGGCCCATGCCGGCAGCGGCGCGACCTGATGCAGGAAGCCGATGCGCAGGCCTTCTTCGGCGCCGAACGTCTTGCTGGCTGCGAGCAGCGCGCGCGCTGCGTCGCCGCCGATGCGCGCGGCCAGCCGGCGCGTCCCCAGTTGCAGTCCGAATTTGAGCCCGGGCATGCGAAACGCGGCGTCTGGCGCGGCGATGCGGCTAGCGCAGGCGAGAATCAGGTCTACGCCCGCGCCGAAATTCTTTCCCTGCGCCAGTGCCATCGTGGCGAAGGGCGCGTGGTATAGCGACTGCAGCAGCATCTCGATGCGCGCAAAGCGCAGCAGCAGATCGCCTTCACTTGCGTCCTCGAAGCCGCCAAAATCGAAGCCGGCGCAGAAATTGCGGCCATTGCCTTTAAGAAGCAGCAGGCGCGTGCCGTCGACATGCGCGGCGGCAACTGCGGCACTGAGCGCATCCACCAGAGCCGCGCCCAGAGCATTGGCTTTGTCCGGACGGTTCAGCGTCAATGTGGTGACCGTTGCCGTTTTCTCGATTAGAAGTTCGTCATTCATGCTGTCTTTAGAATACCATTCCCCGAACATTCAACCGACGGAGTTTAGCTATGGGCGAACTGGTCTACGTAGTGGGCATGAGCGCAGTCGCGGTGAGCGCGATTACCGGAGTGCTGGAGGCGGGACGCAAACCCATAGACCTGTTCGGCGTGGTGCTGGTGGCGCTGACTTCCGCCCTCGGTGGTGGCACCATGCGCGACCTCCTGCTCGGGCGGCAGGTATTCTGGGTGGCCGATCAGACCTACCTGGTTGCAGCGATTGCCGCCGGCGTAGCAACCTTCGTGCTGGTGCGCCTGGCGCGACTGCCGGCCAATTTGTTCATGGTGCCGGACGCTTTAGGGCTGGCTTTGTTTACCATTATCGGCACCCAGGCCGGATTGACCTATGGCGCACCGTGGATTGTGGCAAGCCTGCTTGGCGTTGTAACCGGTGTGTTCGGCGGCGTGTTGCGCGACATCCTGTGCAACGAGGTGCCGCTGGTATTTGCCGGCGAGTTATACGCGACCGCGTCCTGGGCCGGCGCGGTTGCGTTTATTTCACTGCTGCATGCCGGCGTTGCCGGCTCGATCGCGAGCTTGATTGCCATGGCGGCAATATTTTCTCTCAGGTTGGCTGCCATTTACTGGCATCTCACGCTTCCCAGTTTTTCGGCAAAGGCCTGAGTTCGTGCGGCTCAATACGTTTCCACGTGGTAGCGGTTCGCCGCTTTGAGCTCCGGCAGTACACGCGACCAGTCCATACCGTGTTCGCGGCAGACGTCGGCGAATGCTTCGTCCACGCCGGTTTCCATCGCCTTGATTCCGCAGATGTAGAAGTAGCAGTTTTCGTCCTTGAGCAGGCGCGCGAGTGCGTCGCCGCGCGCGCGAATCAAGTCCTGCACGTATTGTTTCGGTTTGCCCGGCTGCCGCGAATAAGCCAGATTGACATCGATCAACTCTTTCGGCAGCTTCATCAGCGGACCGCAGTAGGGCAGTTCCTCCGGCGTGCGCGCGCCGAAAAACAGCCACAACTCGCCGCCTTCCTTCAGTCCAAGGCGGCGCCTGCGGCGTTCGGTCATGGCGCGCATCGGCGCGGAGCCGGTGCCGGTGCAGATCATGACTATGCTTGATCCCGGGTGATTGGGCATGAGGAAGCTCGCGCCGTAGGGACCGACGACGCTGACTTTGTCGCCTTTGTTGAGGTCGCACATGTAGTTGGAAGCGATTCCGCGCGTCGGCTTGCCCTCGTGGTCGGAAGTGACGCGCTTCACCGTGAGCGCAACATTGTTGTATCCGGGACGCTCTCCGTCACGCGGACTGGCAACAGAGTAGAGCCGGATGTGGTGTGGCCTGCCGGCCGTATCGGTGCCCGGCGGAATCACGCCCAGCGACTGGCCTTCGAGAACCGGAAACGCGGTGGCGCCGAAGTCGAGCACGATGTGGTGCGTTTCGTTGGAGCTGTCCTGGGCGGTCAATCGAAAATTGCCTGCCACGGTCGCAACCGCCGGCCGCGCCAGGGTATACAGGTTGAGATAGGGGTGCGCCGCAGACCACGGCGGGGCGGCCGGACCGCCCTGGCCCTGGGTGGCGATATCGGTGATGCGCCGTACTTCTTCCGGCAGCTCGCCTTCGCCCGCGATCTCGGGTGTAGTGTCCGGCGGCAGAACGTCCCAGGAGAACTGCGCTTCGAGGCTGAACGGCTGCGCCACCTGGCGCCAGTTGTCGATGGCGCCGGTGGGACAGGGCGAGATACAGTCGTTGCAGAAATTGCATAGTTCGAACTTGACCACGTAGTTGCGGCCGTCGTGTGTAACCGCATCGATCGGACAGCTCTCTTCGCAGGTATTGCAGCGTATGCATATCTCCGGATCGATGAGGTGCTGGCGCTTGAGTTCGGCTGGGGCGTTCATTCGTATCTAAGGCAATCCCAAACAATTGTCATTCCGAGGCCTTGGGCCGAGGAATCTGCTTGTTGATGCAAGCGAGAAGCAGATTCCTCGCGTTGCTCGGAATGACAGAACCGCGATTAGTCATTAATTGAATCGTACGTACTCGAAGTCCGCCGGCTGGTTGTTGATGCCGCGGGCGGGCGGTGCGATCCAGTTGGCGAACTTGCCGTGCTCGGCCACGCGGCCCATGAGCGAGCAAACGTAGGCGCGATCTTCTGCTGATGGCAGCCAGGCGGCGTGCTGACGCGTCCATTCGGCTTCGCTCAGTATTTTTCCATCGGGGCTGATGTGGTGCTCGGTGAACAGCCCGATGCGACGGTGAAATCCTTTGTGCGGCAGGGTGAAGCGGAACGCGATGCCGGCTTTCTCGGGAATCCGGTTCCAGCGGTTGATCCCGGACTGCACGTCGGCGACCCAGTCGTCGCGCAGGCGCTCGTTGAGCGCGGTCAGCGCGGGGGCATGTTTGGTCACTATCTGGCCGCCTACGACTTCCATGTAGGGATACTCGGAGCCATGCAGCCTGTGGTCGTCGGCGAGCTTGGTTTCCTCGAACCGGCCTTTCAGCCCGTTGGCGTAGAACGACGCCGCATTGGAGGAAATTTCGGAACCGTACAGGTCGCTGGTGACGCTGTAGTGGAAGTTCAGGTACCTCTGCAGCGTGGGCAGGTCGATCACTCCGAGGGCGCGCAACTTGGCTGCGTCTTCGGTCCTGTGCTCGATCATCGCGTCGCAGGTGCGCTGGATGATGCGGGCGATGCCGGATTCGCCGACGAACATGTGGTGTGCCTCCTCGGTCAGCATGAAGCGGCAGGTGCGCGACAGCGGATCGAAACCGGATTCGGCCAGGGCGGCGAGCTGGAATTTTCCGTCGCGATCGGTGATGAAGGTGAACATGAAGAACGACAGCCAGTCCGGCGTCTTTTCGTTGAACGCGGTGAGGATGCGCGGATTGTCCGGATCGCCCGAGCGGCGCGCGAGCAGCGCTTCGCCTTCCTCGCGCCCGTCGCGGCCGAAGTGTGCGTGCAGCAGATAGACCATGGCCCACAGGTGGCGGCCTTCCTCGACGTTGACCTGGAACAGGTTGCGCAGATCGTAGAGCGAAGGGCAGGTGAGCCCGAGATGGCGCTGCTGCTCCACCGACGCCGGCTCGGTGTCACCCTGGGTGACGATAATGCGGCGCAGGGTCGAGCGGTATTCGCCCGGCACTTCCTGCCACGCCGGCTCGCCCATATGCTCGCCGAAATTGATCTTGCGCTCGGACTCGGCCGGCGCGAGAAAAATGCCCCAGCGGTAGTCCCGCATTTTGACGTAGTCGAAATGCGCCCAGCCTTTGGGCTCGACGCTGACGGCAGTGCGCAGATACACGTCGATGTTGCTCGACTCGTCCGGCCCCATTTCCGACCACCAGTTGAGGAAACCGGGCTGCCAGTGCTCCAGCGCGCGCTGCAGTGTCTTGTTGCCCGAAAGATCGACGTTGTTGGGTATTTTTTCGCTATAGTTGATCGACATTGTTGCTCTCCTAAATTCTTTCCCAGTTGAATTTTGCCTTTGTGCCGCTGCCGAACAGCTTCAGCGCGCCATGCTCGCCGACTGCGTTGGGGCGGTTGAATATCCAGTTCTGCCACGCCGACAGGCGCGCGAAAATTCGCGTCTCCATGGTCTCGGCGCCGGTAAAGCGCAAGCTCGCTTCCATGCCGGTGAGGGCGTCGGGCGAAAGGCTGGCGCGCTCCTCCAGCGCAATGCGCACTTCGTCGTCCCAGTCCAGATCGTCCGGAGTGAACGTGACCAGGCCGAGCCGGGCCGCCTCCTGCGCGTCGAGCTTCTTGCCGATGGCCTGGCGCGTTTTCTCCACCGGTTCGGTCAGCCCGCAATAGCGCGTGGCCAGTCGGGTGAGATGGTTCACCATGGGATAGCTGCCGAAGTTAAGTTCGGACAGGGTTATGTGTGGCGCTTTTTCCGGCTCGTCCGGCAGTTGCAGCATGTAGCCGCGGTCGGCGGCGAGCGCCAGTTCGGCCAGCGTGCCGGCGAAGCAGGAGCCCTGGTCGATGATGGCGAACAGGGTGCGCGAAGATACGTCGAGCCGCGCCAGCGTGCGCCGCAACAGGCCCAGGGTTTCGCGCGCGAACCAATGCGCGCGGTGCTTGACCAGGATCGCGTCCACGGCGAGCACAGTGTCGATATCGCCGCGCGTTTTCAGCAGCCAGGTGCCGACTTCGAGTTCGTTGGTGCGCAGCATGAGGATCGCGTCATCCAGTTCGCGCGCCATCTGCAGCGGCCACCAGGCGACGCCGGCTTCGAGGATGCCGTCGATCGCATCGGGCCCGGCTTGTTTCGGCCCGGAAACGGTGAGCGTAGCGCTGCGCGCCGCGCGGTCGATAACGGCGTCCACATATTCGTAGTGGTAGCCGCCGGCGTCGATGGTGCATTTGAGCGGTGTAAGGTTGATGCCCTTGGCATCGCGCGGCGGTTCGCTCATCGCGGCGAGGCGCGCCGCGTGTTCCCCGACCGCCTGCGCGAACGCCTGCGGTTTCGCACTGTGATCGACCAGGCCCCAGTCCTTTGCGCGGTCGGCGCGCACGCCTTCGGTGGTGGTGCAGAAAAAATCCGCGAGGTCGCGCCGCACTTTCCGCTTGTCGGTGATGCGGGTAAGACCGCCAGTGCCCGGCAGCACGCCAAGCAGCGGCACCTCGGGCAGGCTGACGGTCGAAGATCGGTCGTCGATCATCAGGATTTCGTCGCACGCAAGCGCCACCTCATAGCCGCCGCCGGCGCAGGTGCCGTTGACAGCGGCCAGAAACTTGAGGCCGTCGTTGCGGCTGGAGTCCTCCATGCCATTGCGCGTTTCATTGGTGAATTTGCAGAAATTGACTTTCCAGCCGTGGCTGGACTGCCCCAGCATATAGATATTGGCGCCGGAGCAGAACATGCGCTCGCGTGCCGAGGTGAGTACGACGCAGCGCACCGCGGGATGTTCGAAGCGGATGCGGTTGAGTGCGTCGTAGAGTTCTATATCGACGCCCAGGTCGTAGGAGTTGAGCTTCAGTTTATAGCCGGGTTTGATCCCCCCGTCCTCGTTTACGTTCATCGACAGCGTCGCAACGGCGCCGTTCACGCTCATCTGCCAGTGGGCATAGCGCGCCGGATGAGTGCCGAAGCTGATACGCGCCGGCGCGACGGTCTTTGTGGTGGATGTTTGCATTGTTTCTCCTGATTCGAGAATCGGTAACGGCACGAGGCCATACTCCCCCTCGTTCTCCTCTGTGACGGCCCGTAGCTGGAAAATCCTGCTACGGAATTTGCGTTGCAACGGCGCTGCGCAACTGCTGCAGGCTTTGTTCGATCGTATTGTGCGCTGTATCGACC
>Ga0208566_1000333_pt1 | contig 32736 bp, 28 predicted proteins | sample PL_2010_150m_FD_184159 | JGI IMG/M metagenome (GOLD analysis project Ga0208566, IMG submission 184159) | Freshwater microbial communities from Powell Lake, British Columbia, Canada to study Microbial Dark Matter (Phase II) - PL_2010_150m... | ecosystem: Environmental > Aquatic > Freshwater >...
TTCGGAAATTTTGTGCCCGGAATTGTTCCGATCACATTGTAATATTTGATTGGACCTGGTTTGAAGAAATTTCGGATTTCAAATTCAAGAATTACTTCCTCATTCTTTTCAACAAGAGATTTTATTTCGTTGTATTGCGTATCAACAAGTTTAATATCGCAAAGAGTTGGAAGGTTATCCCATGATTTGACACATCGTGAATCCAAAGTGCGGATCGGTACATGTGTTAATTGAATTGTTCCGAGAGCGCCGACTGCCGTTAATTTTCTAGTAAGTGCTACAACAGAATCGCGGTCGCGGGGCCAGCCGGTATTTTCTCCTTCAATCATTACCCAAGCACCGTTCATTTTACTTTTTACGGAATCGAATCCGGTATCTGTCTTCGGCATTATTACAACCGGTCCGCGCTGAATTCCTTTTGTTCCTGCAGTATATGATGGAGTTACAAACTCTAAAACTTTTTCTGCCGGCTTGATCATCTTACCTGACCAATGCCCGCGGAGAAATCCAACCGATACTTCACCGACTTCATCTAACTTAACTTTTAACCCCCAGTTTTTTAATTCATTCATTGCCCAATTACATGCGGTAAGATATTGATCGGAACCGGTTAATCTTCCGCCGATTCTGTTGTTGAGAATATCTTGAAGCCGCATAACTTGATTATCGGTTTTTCCGATCTCAATAATTTTTTTAATAACCGGGTCTTGCTGCGGGAAAATAATTGCGGTGAAAATTAAAAGGAGCAATGCTGAATTGAGTAACAATCGTTTCATAAATATCTCTGGTTTATGATTGAATATTTAATTACAAAATACATAATAACGGTTTTCAATAGAAAAAGAATTTGTTTAAGAAATGTTAAATTGCTTAAAGTGAGAAGTAAAAAATTGATATTGAGTTTATCGTTCTCCCTTGCCTTGTACAACTTCAAGTAATGCTTTTAGCAAGGGAATTTTCTATTTTATGAATAGATTTTTACAATTGGGGTAATATCATAATGCAATGGGTGGGGAAATTATATTTTGTTGCAGTTCTTCTTAGCATCTCTCCCTTATCAAACATTTTTGCTCAAACTGGCTCATCACTTACATTTTCAGAAATAATGTTCAATCCTTCCGAAACAAACGGTGAGTTTGTTGAGATCTACAATACTTCCACAACTGAAACGGTTGATCTTACAAACTATAAGTTCAAATATTATACATCTTCTAATAATAATATTATTACTCTGTCCGGAGGAATGCAGTTGGGTCCGGGAAAGTTTGCCGTTATCTTACAAGGCAATTACGATTTTGCAAACGGAATTTATAAAACCTTAATTCCCGCCGATGCAATTGTTCTTAAGATCAGTTCCAACAGTTTTGGTTCATCTGGTATGGCAAACACAACAAGCAGAGATCTCTATTTATTAAATTCCTCCGATGAAATTGTTGATGCATATACATACTCAGCGAATAATGATACGGGTATCTCTGATGAAAAAATAATTCTTGATAAAAACAATGCTTCATCCAATTGGACTAATTCAATCGATGTTAACGGTACGCCAGGATTTAAAAAAGCTCCAGTAATAATGCCAAACTATTCTTTTCGCTCTCTTGTAATTAATGAAATCATGTTCGATCCGGATACAGATAACGCCGAGTATCTTGAATTCTACAATACTACAAGTGATTCAATGCAAATTGATGGACTTGAGTTGAGAATTGGAACATCCGTAAAAATTAAACTTGCCAATTCAAATTTATTATTGCCACCTCATAATTATTTTGTACTCGCAGATGATTCATCAATCTATAGAAATTATACCTGGTTAAAGAATGAAACTAAAGTTGGAATTATCAAGAGCATGACATTATCAAACGAAGGGACCATGTTGGTAGTTAAGGATTCACACGGCAATACGTTAGATTCAGTTTCATATTCACCTGATTGGCATAATAAAAATATTCTTACAACTAAAAACAGATCGCTCGAGAGATTAAATCCGCTTCTCGGTTCTAATGTTAGGTCTAATTGGAATACTTCAGTCAATGCTGAAGGCGGATCGCCCGGGAAACAAAACTCGATCTATTCCGAAAACACTTCACGAGAATCAAAAGTTGTGATCAGTCCAAATCCATTCTCACCGGATAACGACGGTTATGAAGATTATGCAATAATAAATTTTGATCTTGCCCAGCCATTTTCGCAAGTTCGTATAAAAGTTTTCGATAGCCAGGGTAGATTAGTGAGAAGCATAGCCGAGAATAAGTTAGCTGCATCAAAAAACTCCGTGATCTTTGATGGTCTTGATGATAACGGAAGGCCGCTTCGCATCGGGATTTATATTTTGCTCATCGAAGCAATTGCAGAAGGTTCCGGCAATGTTGAAGTAATTAAAACTCCGGTTGTTGTTGCTAGGAAACTATAACATTGAGGTATAGATAAATGAACACTTACGAACAAAAAGTATCTGAATTTCTTAATCAGAAAGTAATTGCCATTGCCGGTGTGTCTCGCAATCCTCAAGGTGGAGTTGGTAATCCAATCTACAAAAAATTTAAGGAAAACGGTTATAACATTTTTCCTGTTAATCCAAATGCAGAAATGATTGAAGGAGACAGGTGTTTTCCGAATTTAAAATCTGTTCCGGAAAAAGTTAATGCAGTATTCACCGCAACAAATCCAACCGCTTCTATGGATGTTGTTAAACAATGCATTGAAACCGGAGTTAAAACAATCTGGTTCCACCACACAATGGGAAACGGAAGTTTTTCTGAAGAAGCAGCAAAGCTTGGAGAAGAAAACGGTATCTCTGTTATTAGAAGCGGCTGCCCGATGATGTATATTAGTAAGGTAGATCCCTTTCATAAAATGATGCGTTTCTTTATGAAACTCTTTGGAAAGCTGAAATAAAATATTTTAGCTTTGCTTTTATTCCCAACACAACTATTTTAAGGCGTTCATTTCACAAATACAAAAAAGTAATTGAGAAAACTTAAAGAGATAAAATCAATTTGGCTGCCGTATCTGCTTGATAAAAGTTACAGAACAAAACTTTTAATTACGCTTTTTCTTCTTGTTATAATTCTTTTCTCTCTCGCAAAATTTCTTGCATACAACGAAGCACGTCCCGGCTTTACATTCAACGATCCGCTACTGGCCACATTTCATCCCGTTAATGTAACATGGTTAACCTTTGGTTTGATTTATCTTGGGTTAATAAGTGCTCTTACTTTTCTAATGTTTCATCCCAACAGAATGCTGACGGCACTTCAATCATATACATTAATTGCAGCATTACGATTGATTACTATTTACTTCTTACCGTTAAACGCACCGCTTTATATCATACCTCTTAAAGATCCGTTCGTAGAATTTTTTGGCGGAGGTACAACTCTTTTGCGCGATCTATTCTTTTCCGGACATACATCAACAATGTTCCTTTTCTTTTTGACCGCTAAGAGTAAAAAATTCAAAACTGTTTTTCTAATTTGCACAATTCTTATAGCAGCCTGCGTTTTAATTCAACATGTCCATTATACAATTGATGTTGTTGCAGCTCCATTCTTTGCTTATACCAGCTATCGGATCTCCCGCCTAATTAATAAACGCAAAAAAAAATCTTCCTAGAGTGGAATTATTTCTCATTAGTTATCGTTTTATTGTAATTGAGGATAATAAAATGAGTAAAATGATTCCCGAAGCTGTTTATCTGCATTATCTAAATGCACTTCTTGATGGAGATAAAAAGCAGTGCTCACAAATTGTGTTTAACCTTATTGAGCAGAAGGTCAGCATCAAAGAAATTTACATGGAGCTTTTTCAGCGCTCGATGTACAGAATAGGTCAAATGTGGGAACGAGAAAAATGTTCTGTTGCCGGTGAGCATATTGCAACAAAAATTACCGAGGCATTGATCGAATTAGTAAGTACAAGTTCTTTAGGAGATGACGACAACGGCAAACTTGCTCTGATCACTTGTGTTGATAAAGAGTATCATGAACTTGGAGCGCGTATGGTTGCTGGATTTTTAGAAGCATACGGCTGGCGTATTATTTTTATCGGTTCCAACACACCGCAGTCGGATATCATAACTTTCGTTAGAGAAAAGAAACCGGATTTAGTCGGAATATCGAACAGCTTTTATATTAATGTTATAAGATTGATTAAATTAATTCAAGCTATCAAAGAAGAATTCCCGGATCAAGAAATAATCATTGGCGGACAAGCTCTTGCTGAAGGACGTGCCGATCAGTTATCCCAATATAATAATGTACACTACATTACCTGTCTAAACGGACTGGAAAAATTTTTAACTGAGTTCCATCCGGTTTAAACCTCTTTTTAATTCTCTTATAACTTTAGTTTTTTTATTTTACATATGAAATAATTCCTCGTGGAGATCAACATGAAGTTTTTTAAGCCGTTCTTTTTATTTTCTTTCTTATTTCTTGTTTCCAGTTATGCTCAGAATGGAATACAAGACATTATTAAACCGGTTAATCTCATCGCAGGTAAAACGGATTCAATGTTGATCAGCGATATGTTCTACTCAAATAATTACAGCTTGAAATTCAAAGAGAACAAAGAAGTAAAAGTAAATTATAATAAACGAACCGGAAAAGTTTATTTCAAAGCAGATATGAATTTTGCAGGCATGACATTAATTGATTTCAAACTGGGTGGAACAACATATTCTTTTCCCGTCCGTTCACGAGTTCAGCAAAAATTTAAATTCTTTTACAAACCCGAAAAAAAATATAATAAACTTACTCTCTTTGGAAGTTTTAACGGATGGGATAGGGGTAATCTTCCGATGAAAGATGAAAACGGTGACGGAATTTTTGAAACGGAAGTTGCGCTTGAACCGGGAAGATATGAATATAAGTTTTGGGGTGACGGAGAGGAAATTGTTGATCCTAATAATCCGGATAAAAAACCAAATGGTTTCGGTGACTTCAATTCACTTTTTAATGTTGCTAATCCAAATGTTGGTAAATTATTCCTTCATGTTGACGGAAAAGAAATTAGTAAGAGTGAATCAGAGTTTTCTTTTATCTATGAGAATGAACCAGCCTCGCCGAGTCTAGGCGGGAAAGACGGAAACAGTATTGAACAGAAAAATATTATTGCATTACTTAACAATCAGCGAATAGATAAAAAGTATATCAAAATTGAAAACGACAAGATTGAATTCTCATTCTCCAAAAATCATTTAAAAGGAAAAAATCTTTTGCGTGTTGCAGTAAATAAAAATGGCAGATCAACAAATATTCAATCAATAGTTCTTTTTAATGGAGTACCGGCTGACAACAATAATTTTACATGGAACGATGGGATAATTTATTCTTTGATGATAGATAGATTTAATGACGGGGATAAATCACTTAACAAACCGATCGTTCATGATTCGCTTTTTGAAAAGGCAAATTATATGGGCGGTGATTTTCAAGGAATCATAAATAAAATTAATGATGGATATTTTGATTCACTCGGCATCAACACAATTTGGATCTCGCCCGTTTATGATAATCCTAATCAGGCATATAAAGAATCTCCGGCACCTCACAGATGGTTTTCAGGTTATCACGGATATTGGCCTATAAGTTCTTTTGATGTAGAAGAAAAGTTCGGCACAATAGAAAAATTAAAAGAGATAGTTTCCACTGCACATAAACATAAAATAAAAATTTTGTTGGATTTTGTTGCTAACCATGTTCATGAAAATCATCCTCTTGTAAAACAGCATCCGGAATGGTTCGGCAAACTTCAGCTACCCGATGGAAGATTGAATCTTAGGTTATGGGATGAGTACAGATTAACAACCTGGTTTGAACCGTATTTACCAAAGTTTAATTTCGTTGGCTCAGAGGAAGTGGTTGATTTTCAAGCCTCCAATGCAGTTTGGTGGTTGAAGACAACTGGGGCCGACGGATTCAGACAAGATGCAGTTAAACATATGCCAAATGAATTTTGGCGCGCGCTCAATCAAAAAATTAAACATGAAATTGAATTGCCGATGAATGTTACCATATATCAAATTGGAGAAACCTTTGGCAGTTATGAATTGATAAGTTCTTACGTGAATAACGGACAGCTTTCCGCACAGTTCAACTTTAATCTTTATGATACAGCTCTTCCAACATTTCTTGATAAAAAAATGTCGTTCAACTCACTTGATGCTGAGATGAAAAAATCATTTTTAGTTTACGGTGAAAATAATTTGATGGGAAATATTATGGACAGCCACGATAAAAACCGGTTCATGGCATTTGCAGACGGAGATTTAGAATTAAGTCAATGGAGTGCAACAGAAGAAGGATGGAATAATCCACCGAAAGTTGATAATCCCGCTAACTACGAAAAAGCAAAATTGTATTATGCCTACATGAATACAATTCCCGGGCTACCGGTTATTTATTACGGAAGCGAATTTGGGATGACAGGTGCATCCGATCCCGACAACAGAAGAATGATGCGCTTCGGAAATGATCTGAGTAAAGATGAAAGAAAAATGTTGGAAGATGTTCGTGCAATTGTCAACATAAGAAAAAAACATACAGCTTTACGTTACGGAGATTTTCTAACTCTTCGCACCGATGAAAATGTTTACGCTTATATCCGTTCCGATATGAATGAAAGAATTTTAGTCGTACTAAATAAAAATGAAAACTCCCAGCAAGTAAAATTACAATTACCGAATTTTTACAAAATTAATTCCGCTTCGGATGTTATTAGTGAAGAGAAGATAAAAGTTAAAAAAGGAAAGTTAGAAATTACTGTTAACGGTGTAGGATTTAGATTTTTTTCGTTGAAATAATAAATCCTCCTCTCGGATTGAGAGGAGGGAAAAAAACAACAGAATTTATTTTATTAAATAAATTTCATTCTGTCTTTCGGAAAGAAATTCGCAGCCATTTTTATTTACTAATACTTCTTCTTCAATTGTGGCAATACCGTAGTTTGGAATTGTTAATCTTGGTTCGATTGTAAAAACATTTCCTTCTTCAATTTCGAGCATCGGTAAATTTCCATATCGCTCCCATTTGGGTCCTAGCAATGCGCCGCCATCGTGTGCAAATCTACCAACTTGATGACCAAGTCCGTGCGGATATTCTTCGTAACCTTTTATTTGAATAAAATTGCGCGCTATCTCATCAATCTCCCAACCTTTTTTGCCGGGCTTTAATTCGTTAGCTGCTCTTGTGATTGATTCCTTAATAACATCAAAACCGCGCTGAACTTCTGTTGGAGCTTTATCTTCATGCGGATAGCAAATGTACCATGTTCTCTGAAGATCGGAACAGTAACCATTATACTTAACACCAAAATCCATATTCACAACATGACCGGTTTCTATGACACGGTCTGTTGGTCCCGAATGTGCGCCAGCAGTATTTGGTCCGGAAAATACAGCCGGACAATGTTCAGCATCCCATGAAAGTTCTAATCCTTTTTTATTGCAAAGATTGAGTACGAATCGCGCAACTTGTTTTTCTGTTACTCCGGGTTTAAGAAACTTTGTTACTTCATCAAAGATCTTCAAAGTTTCTTTAATTGCTTCTTTCATATTTGCAAGTTCGCCGGCAGATTTTCTTCCTTTTAATGAAGCAATAATTTCTTCTGATGAGATAAATGCATTAACGTATTTTGTGTCTTTTAAGAGATCCATTAGTTCAAGATATAACCCATGCGTCAACCCGTCGGCAAGTGATGAGTTGTGCGAATAATTAATGGCGATCTTTGCCGGGTTAATGGAATCTAATACTTCGATTAGTTTTTCTTTTACTGATTTAAGATAACTGTGAATATTTTTATAAGTCCCAACTGTTTTCATGTTTTCTAATTCAAGCGATCCGATTACAGCGTGTGTGTCTCCGCTCTTTGTTATAATAAAAGCAGATTGCCATGTAGCTCCCGTTCCAACCATCATATCCATCATAGGATCTTTCATGTTTCCGGTTTCGCGGACGTATGTCATCCACATATCAATATTTTTTTCGTTTAATATTTTTGCTGCTTGATCAATTTTTTCAAGAACCATTTCTTTTGACATAAATTATTTCTCCGATAAGAACAAATCGTTTAACTTTATGGAAATATTCCTAATGCTAAGTAACTTTCACCTGATTAAGCTTTTGGAAGTGTAAATGTAAATGTTGTACCCACTCCAACTTTGCTCTCAACATGTATCTTGCCGCGGTTTCGTTCTATCATTTCTTTGCAGATAATTAATCCAAGTCCGCTTCCTTTTTCATCTTTAGTTCCGTATGTAGTATGATGAACATCTATTCGAAGAAGTTTCGGCAGATCTTCTTCTTTAATACCTACACCTGTATCTGTAACTGAAATATCTACAGAGCTTGCTTTGATAAGCGAACGGAAAAGAACGGAACCTGATTCATTTGTAAATTTTATAGCATTTGAAAGCAGATTCTGAATAACTGAAGAAATCATGTCTTCATCGGCAAAGACAACTACATTCGGTGAAACTTCATTTACGAGATGAATTTTTTTGTTCGTTGCATTATCTGTAAGAAGTGAGATAATCTGATTTATTTTAAACGAAATATTAAAGTTTGATGGCTGATACGGGATTTTACCGGATTGGATTTTGGACCATTGAAGAAGATTTTCAAGAAGAGTAAAAACGTTTTTTGCTGATTCGTGGATTTTTTCCGCGAATGATTTAATATCTTCTTTCGGAAGTTCATCAATATCGTCAGCGAGAAATTCCGAAAAACTTAAAAGAGAGCTAAACGGACTTCTCAGATCATGTGCTATAATAGAAAAGAATTTATCTTTAGAGGCGTTGGCGTTCTTTAGTTCTTCTTCAGAAATTTTTAACTGATTATTTATATATTCCAAACGTTCAATTAATTGCTTTAACTTACCCTCGCTCTTTTTTTGTTCAGTTATATCCCGAAGTATTCCTCTATATGCTATTATTTTGCCGCTGCTGTCTTTTATCGCAAGTGAAGTTTCATGAACTGTAGCAACGGTTCCATTCAGCCTTCGAATATTTATTTCATAGTCTTTTACAAAGCCGTTCTTTTCAAGTTCTTGCTTAAATTTATTTCTTTCTCTTTCATCCAAATAAAATATTTTTCCTATATCCATATTTTTCAGTTCATCATTATCTATTGATGAAACACCAAACATCTCCATTCCGGCGGGATTTAACGCAATAAATTTTCCTTCTGGGTTGCTTTCATAGACAGCATCTTTCAATTCTGTAAATAGTTCCTTAAATCTAATCTGAGCTTCACGAAGAATATTTTCAGATTTTATCTCTTCAGTTAAATCTCGCGCTACTCCAACACGAGCTACCAGATCTCCATTTTCATCGCGGGCTGTGGTTGTATATAATTCAACAAGAAATTCCGTGTTATCTTTTCGCTTATTCCATAATTTACCGCGCCAACCTTGCTTGATAGTTGATGGATGAATTTGGCTGATAGTTTGAGGGTCGTTTTTATCTGAACGTATAATTGTAATAGATTGTCCTACCAGCTCGGAAAGACTATATCTATAAGTTTTTAAAAATGCATCGTTAACGTAAAGTATTTTTTCATTCAAATCTGTGATTGAGATGCATTCACTTATAGAGTTTAAAGCATAGAGTGCTAATTTTAATTCTTCCATAGACCGAGCTTTTTCATTCAGTCTCTCAAATGTATTTTGTCTTTCTATTTTGTTGTTATCGTTCATCGGCAAAGTAATTAATAAACCTAACTGAAATATAAAAATCGTTTTAGACAGAATGTAGATAAAATTAACCAATCTTGAATTTTCTATGTCCCAGCAATAATCTCCTTATCCGCTATTTCTGTTTTATTGTTAATACTATAACAATTAAAAAGAAGAGGACGTTTCATCTCCAAATTATTCTCGTACTATTTCGTTAGTGAATATCCAAGCTTTAGCTTAGTGCAGTCAATCTAAATGTAATTACTTAAGTTTATTCGCTGCCTTTCTCAGCCTGTCCATTATTGCTCTTCCTAAACCTTTTTCTTCAACTGGTTCAACTAGAATCAAATCAAGATTACTTTTTTCGAGTTCGTGAAGATGTGAAAAAAGATTTGCAGCAGCTTCTCTTAAATCTCCCGCCATAGAAAGAAGCTTTACATCAACAAACGGGAAATCAATTTTATTCTCTTTGAAGAAAAGGGCACCGATTTTTTTATTTTTATCAAGAAATTTCTTATTGAAAAACTTTAAAGGAGTTTGCGGTGAATAATGAAAAGGAAGTTGTCCTGGTGCTGTTGGTTTGTTTATATCAATCTTTCCGGTTTTTATTTTTCCAATTTCATTTTCAATTTCCTCTTTGGATAAACCGCCCGGACGTAAAAGATAAAACTCATTCTCATGAAATTGAATTATAGTTGATTCAACACCGATAGAACTTTTTCCTCCGTCAAGAATCATATCAACTTTATCACCGAGATATTTCTCAACATGTTTTGCTTCGGTTGGACTTAGATGACCAAATTTGTTTGCACTTGGTGCGGCGATTGGTGTTCCGCATGATTCAATTAATTGAAGAGCTATTGGATGATTCGGCATTCTTACTGCTACTGTTGGATTTCCCGATGTAACTATATCCGGAACGATTTCTGTTTTTGGTAAAACCAATGTTAGGGGTCCGGGCCAAAATTTTTCAATCAACAGATCAATTTTTTCATTTTTGATCGGAGAGAATTTTTCAAGTGAATCTTTATCGGCAATATGAAGTATCAGAGGATTAAATGAAGGGCGTTTCTTCACCTCGAAAATTTTTGCAACTGCGATCGGATTTAATCCATCGGCACCTAAACCGTAAACGGTTTCAGTCGGGAATGCAACAAGTCCGCCGCGTTTAATAATTTCTGCCGCTTGCTGAATACTTTCGCTATTTGCTTTAACTAAACTCATTGATGATACGAAAATATAACTTTTGTGAACGAATTGTTAAACGAATATATTTGAAATAGTTGCTCAATTAAATTATGGTGACGATATGCAAGAGTTAAATGAATTACGGCATTTCTGTAAATGGCTTGCTGATGAAAGCGGAAAGATCATTAAACACTACTGGCGAACCGGAATAACTGTTGAGAACAAGCCCGATCAATCGCCCGTAACAATCGCAGATAAGAAAGCAGAAGAGTTTATGCGCGAGGCGATTATGAAAAAATTTCCAAATCACGGAATACTTGGTGAGGAATTCGGAGAGTACAATCCTAATGCAGGATACAAATGGGTTCTCGATCCGATTGACGGAACAAAAAGTTTTATCTGCGGAACAGTAACGTTTGGAACACTGATTGCACTACTTAAAAACGGTGAACCGATTCTGGGCGTAATTAATCAACCGATACTTAATGAATTTCTAATCGGAGATAATCACGCAACAGAATTAAACGGCAAGCAAGTTCATGCAAGAGAATGCAATAATCTTTCCAATGCTGTTCTTCTTACAACAGATCAACTCAACATTGAAAAGTACCGTAACATAAAAAATTTTGATAATCTTGTTCACAAAGTAAAACTCTATCGCCAATGGGGCGATTGCTACGGTTACTATCTTGTTGCAACCGGCTATGCCGACATAATGATCGATCCGATTATGAATCCGTGGGATCTATTTGCACTAATCCCAATCATACGCGGTGCGGGCGGAACAATTACGGATTATCACGGAAACAATCCGATGAAAGGAAACAGTATTGTTGCAACCGGAGGAAAGATTCATCAAGACATTATTGATCTGTTAAATCAGTCTTAATTGTTAAAAAATGTTAACAACATAAATCCCTCTCTTTTGATTGTCTAAAAAAGCTAAATTGTTCAACAGAAAATAAACAACACTCTCTTTATGACGGCAGCAATATCTTTCCAGATAAAAACATAGACAACAAATAATTCCTTGGAGGAATAATGAAACACAAACGATCATTTATTTTTATCGCACTTATGCTCTGCTTTAGCATAACAATATTCGGCGGAGAAAAGAAAAAAGAATTCAAGATTCCGTATGAAAAGTACAAATTAACCAACGGTATGAATGTAATTCTTCATGTTGACAAATCTGATCCGATCGCCGCAGTGTATGTAGTTTATCATGTTGGTTCAGCAAGAGAAGTTCAAGGCAAAACAGGGTTCGCTCATTTGTTTGAACATTTGAGATTCAACGAGTCGCAGGACGTTCCGCAAGGACAGTGGTTCAAAAAACTTCAGACGGCGGGTGCATCGAATGTAAACGGTTCAACAAATGAAGACAGAACAAATTATTTTGAAGTGATTCCAAAGAATGCAGTTGAAATGGCTTTGTGGATGGAATCAGATAGAATGGGATTCTTGTTGAGTAAAGTAAATCAAGAAACTTTTGTAACTCAGCAGAACGTTGTGCAAAATGAAAAACGTCAAGGTGATAACAGAGCATATTCACAAAGTCAATATATGTCAACTAAGTTAATGTATCCTGCAACTCATCCTTACGGACATACTGTTATAGGTGAATTAGATGATCTTGCCGCCGCATCGCTTCAGGATGCGATTGATTTCCATGCTAAATATTATTCTCCGAGCAATGCGACACTAATTGTTTCAGGCGATATTAATGTTGCTCAAATAAAAAAATGGATTGATAAATATTTTGCTGAAATCAAATCCGGACCCGCACCAGCACCGCTTCCGAAAATGCCTGTTACTCTGAAAGAAACTATAAGATCATACTGTGAAGATAATCTTGCAAACGCTCCAAGATTGGGAATGGAATATCCCACAATTGAAGAATTTAATAAAGATGCTTATGCACTTGAATTCTTCGGGCGAATATTTGCAGGAAGTAAAAAATCACCATTGTACAAAGTTATTGTTGAGGAGAAAAAACTTGCACCTTCCGTTATGGCGCGTCAAGGCAGCAGCGAAATTGCTGGATCGTTTGATATTGCTATCACTGCTTTCCCAACTGTAAAATTAGGCGATGTTGAAAACGCAGTTAAAGAAGCATTCCAGAGATTTGAAAAAGATGGCTTTACTGATAAAGATGTAGAACGGCAGAAAGCAGGAATCGAATATGGATTTTACAGCCAGAGCGCAAGTGTTTTAGGTAAAGCAATGCGTCTTGGCGATTATAATATTTTTAACGGTTCACCGGATTTTATTGCAACCGATCTTAAAAACAGAATGAGTATTACCAAAGAAGATGTATGGAGAGTATATAACAAATATATTAAAGGCCAAAATTATCTTCTCACCAGTATTGTTCCCAAAAGCAAATCAGATTTAGCGGCGCCAAATTCTAAATTGTGGGTCGTTCAGGAAGAATCAATAGAGAAACAGGGAACAAAGAAAAAAGATTTTGTAAACACTCCTTATGTACCTATTCCATCGAAGATTGATAGAACAAAAGAACCGGTTAAAGGTCCAGATCCGGTTGTAAATATTCCTAAAATTTGGAAAGATAAAACTACAAATGGAATTTCAGTTTACGGAATTAAACAAAGTGAATTACCGCTGGTTCAATTCTCAATTATTCTAAAAGGCGGAATGCTTTTAGATAATCCCGATTTGATTGGAGTTGGTTCATTAACTGCACGTTTGATGAACGAAGGGACTAAAACAAAAACACCAATAGAACTGCGGGAAGCAATACAAGATTTAGGCGCAAACATAAACGTTAATGGCGGAAGTGAATCAATTACAATTTCAGGAAGTTGTCTTGAAAGCAAACTGAATGAAACTTTTGCACTTGCAAAAGAAATGATGTTTGAACCGCGTTGGGATGAAAAAGAATTTGAACTTGCCAAAAGCCAAACCATTGAAGGATTGAAAAGAACGGAAACTTCGCCCGCATCAATTGCACAAAGTGTATTCAGTAAATTGGTTTACGGTGCAGATAATATTTTAGCAAATGATTCTACAGGAACAAGAAAATCAGTCGATAAAATTACTCTCGATGATCTGAAGAAATATTATGATCAATTTTTCTCTTCATCTGTTGCGAAGATTACAATTGTCGGAGATATTACAAAAGAGAAAGCCGTTCCATTATTTAACGGATTAAAAGATTGGAGCGCTAAAGAAGTTAAGATCCCGGATGTGAATGTAACCGACAATACAAAACCGGGAGTTTATTTTGTTGATGTTCCTAAGGCGAAACAATCGCAAGTTTTTGTCGGACATATAGGACCAAGCTACACAGATCCGGATTATTATAAAGCTGTTGTAATTAATCATTGGCTCGGCGGAGACTTCAACGGAATATTGAATATGATCTTACGTGAGAAGAAATCATTTACTTATGGTGCCCGTTCCCGTTTTAGAGGAGCAACATATGCGGGACAATTTCTTGCATCTTCCGCAGTACAATCAAATTCAACTTTTGAATCAGCTCAAATTGTTCGAGATGAAATAAAGAAATATGTTGAAGGAATTTCGAAAGAAGATTTAGATCAGATCAAGAGCACATTGTTAAAAAGTAATGCCGGCAGATTTGAAACTTTGATGCAGCTTGCTGGAATGTTGCAGCCGGTTGTGATGTACAATCTTCCATTTGATTATATCAAACAACGGGAAGCAATTGTACAAAAAATGACAACGGAAGAACACACAAAACTTTCACAAAAATTTATTCATCCTGATAAACTGGTTTATTTAATTGTTGGTGATAAAGCCACTCAATTTGATAAACTAAAAGAACTTGGTCTTGGCGATCCAATTCTATTGGATAAAGACGGAAAAGTTGTGAACTAAATAATATTAATGCCGAAGGCATCCCTTCGGAAGAACAAGAGCAAGAGCATGAGTTTAAATCGTGCTCTTGCTCATGATCTTGCTCTGCCTCCCTGAATCCTTTCTAAATCCTCTGCATCATATCAGCACAAAAAATTTTTAAGGAGAATAATATGCAGAATATAATAGAAGGAACGGATTCCAATTTCGCACAAGAAGTTTTAGAATCTAACACGCCGGTTTTAGTTGATTTTTGGGCGCCTTGGTGCGGACCATGCAGAATGGTAGCTCCGGTAGTAGAAGAAATTGCAAACGATCTTGCCGGAAAATTAAAAGTTGTAAAAGTAAACACAGATGAAAATTCTGGAATATCTGCACAATATGGAATTAGAAGCATTCCAACTTTAGGAATTTTCAAAGATGGAAAAATGGTTGATACTGTAATCGGCGCAGTTCCGAAATCTCATTTAGTTAGTAAAATTAATCCGCATTTAAATATTGTCAATTAGTAAATCTTTTCTTATGTGAGACGCTCCATGGATCGTCTCTACATTTAAAATAAAAAGTCCTCAAAATGTTGAGGACTTTTTTTCTGCAAACAGCAAACTGGGAACTATCTAATCACCGCACCATTGCCTTGTATCTGGTAAACCTTTGCAACTTTCTGGTCAGCACAGCAGTTTTTTCCTTTGGAATCTTTAGCATCTTTGGATTTATCAGCGCAGCAACCGCCATCCTTAGTTGCTTTTGCATCTTGAGTTTTACTTTCTTTTGTTTCATCGCAAACGGCTTTGGGATCAACCTGAGAAACAATTCCTTCCACCAAAGCGGTTTTACCTTTACTATCTTTTGGAAATACAATTACGCCGTCTTCAACTTTTACTTTGATCTTCTCATTCTTCTTTGTACCTGCAATTTCAATCCAGCATCCTTTATCTTCGCAAACGCCGAGAATTTTTCCTTCAACAAGAACTACCTTGCCGTCAAATTTATCCGGTGAAGAAAGAATTTTCGAAATAGAAGTTTTTTCTTTTAGAGTGATCGCTTTTCCATATTTCTGATCTTCTGCTTTTACAAAAGTTATAGCTAAAAGAAAAACCAATACAATTAATCTTTTCATTAAAACTCCATTATGTTTTATTATTGATGGCTGCAAAGTTAAAAGAACTGCACCGTTTATGCAATCCATTTTTGCATTGATTATATTTGAGTAAACAGCAATCAGCCATCAGCATTCAGCTTTTGAGCTGATAGCTGAAAGCCGAAAACTGAGAGCTAAAAATGTTTTGCCAAGTTGTATTTCCATTGCCATTTAGAAAAGCGTTCACTTATTCAATTCCGGATGAATTGACCGATTCCGTAAAAGTTGGTGTACGTATAGTTGCGCCGTTTGGTAAGCGTGTGCTTACGGGATTCGTAATAGCTAATTCTAAAACTGCAGATATAAAAGAAAAAATAAAACCGATACGCGACGTACTTGATGAAAAACCAATCTTCGATAGAACCGCGCTTAAATTTTATGAATGGATATCCGAATATTACATGAGCTCGTTAGGCGAAGCTCTTAAAAATTCTGTACCGTATGGAACAGAGATTGAATCTAAACGCAGAATTGTAAGTGATAAAGATTTTTGTGAAAAGCTTTTAAATCAAGAAAGAAAGAAAACATCGCTCCGCGCAAAACTTCTCACTGTATTTTCTCAAAAAGAAGTTCATAGTATTTCTACTCTTCAGAAAGAAGTGAAGAATAAAAATATTTATTCATTACTCCGTTCGTTCGAAAAGATAGGTGCAGTAACTCTCCTTAATGAAACAAGTACTGCAAAAGTTAAAGCGAAAAAGATAAAATTTGTAAAGCTTGAAAAATCAATTGATGAGATTTATGAACAGATGCCGGAAGTTGAAAAAAAATCTCCGAAACAAGTTGTTCTCTTGCTGGAATTACTTTCATCTAAAGAACCAGTTGCATTAAGTGAACTCTTACGAAAAACAAAATCCGCAGCATCTACCGTTAATAGTTTAGAGAAAAAAGGATTAGTAAAAATTTTTGATAAAGAAATAGAACGCGTTTATATTGAAACATATAAAGAAGAATCGAAACAGATAATCTTAACGGAACCACAGCAGCAAATTGTAAACCGTATAAATGAAACTATAGAAAAAAATATTTTTGAAACATTTCTTCTTCATGGAGTTACAGGAAGCGGTAAGACACAAGTTTATATCGAACTTGCAAAAAAAGTTATTGAGAAAGAGAAGAACGTAATCATACTCGTTCCGGAAATTTCTCTTACACCGCAAATCACTTCACGATTCTATAATTATTTTGGCGATCTCACCGCAGTTCTGCACAGCAGAATGTCTCTTGGCGAGCGTTACGATTCATGGCGCAGAATAATTGCGGGAAAATCCAAAGTTGTAATAGGTCCGCGATCAGCTTTATTTGCACCGCTTCAAAATATCGGATTGATTGTTGTTGATGAAGAACATGATCAAAGTTATAAGCAATGTGATCAGGTGCCGAAATATCATGCAAGAGATGCTGCGATTATAAGAGCTAAGTTTAGCGAATGCCCGGTTGTACTTGGCTCTGCTACGCCTTCCGTTGAAAGCATGTATAATGCGCTTAACGGAAAATATAATTTATTAGAATTACCGAACCGGATTGATAATGCAAAACTTCCGTTGATAAAACTTGTAGATGTAACGATCGAAAAGAAAATGAAACGGATGGAAAGCATTTTTTCCCGCGAGATCCTTGATGAAATCGGTAATCGTCTTAAGAAAAAAGAAAGTGTAATAATATTACAGAACCGGAGAGGATTTGCAACTCAAGTTTTTTGTAATGATTGCGGAGAAGTAGTTACTTGTCCGGATTGTTCTGTCTCAATGGTTCATCATCTGAATAAAAATATTTTGCAGTGCCATTACTGCGGTATAGTTAAACATGTTCCTAAAGCTTGTACAAACTGCGGTTCTCTTGCGTTAAAATTTTTCGGAACAGGAACTCAGCGTGTTGAAGATGAACTCGATTATTATTTCCCGAGTGCTAAGATAGAACGTGTTGATTCTGATTCGATAAACAAAAAAGGGAAGTTGGGAGAAATATTAAACAGTTTTAGAAAAGGTGAGATAGATATTCTTGTCGGTACGCAAATGGTTTCGAAAGGACTTGATTTTTCTAACGTAACACTTGTTGGAGTTATTGCCGCAGAAACTTCTTTATGGATTCCGGACTTCCGCGCCGACGAAAGAACATTTCAGCTTCTTACACAGGTTGCTGGGAGAAGCGGAAGGAGTGAGAAAGAAGGAGAAGTAATTATTCAAACACAGAACCAAAAACATTTTGTTCTGCAAAAAGTGTTGATGAATGATTACAAAGGATTTTACGAAAGGGAAATTCTATTGCGTGAACAAGGAGAATATCCGCCGTTCACGCGAATTGGCCTGATCGAAATGAAAGACGAAAAAGAAGATCGTGTACGAACCGGGATCCGGGAGTTTTTTGATCATTTACGAAAGTATGGCAAAGGTTTGAAAATGACGCCACCGACTGAAGCGATCATTTATAAAATTAAAGGAACGTATCGTTTCCAAATTTTAATTAAGAGTCACAAAAAATTTGATCCGTCCGGCAAACAATTGCGTAATGCAATTTTAAATTCGTTTGTTGAGTTCAATCAGAAATCTCGTTACAGAGATATCAAATTAATAATTGATATTGATCCGCAAAGTATAATTTAACCGCACCCCACCAAAAGACGGCGGGCAAGCCTGTTTCCCTCTCCTTAAAAAGGAGAGGGACGAAGGGACAATAAAAAATGATAATTGGCAAAAAATATTTTATTCTACACAAACCTTACGGTGTGTTAACACAATTCACTGATAAAGAAAACCGCAAAACAATATCGTCGCTTTATAAATTCCCTAAAGATGTTTATCCGGTAGGAAGGTTGGATCTGGATAGTGAAGGACTTCTACTTTTGACAGACGATAAATTATTAACGGATTACCTTCTTAATCCAAAGAATAAACATGAACGCGAATACTTTGTTCAGGTTGAAGGAATTCCCGCAGAACAAGAATTACAAAAACTCCGTGATGGAATTATTTTGAAAGACGGGAAAACTCTTCCGGCAAAAGTAAAAATAATTGTTGATCCAAATTTTCCACCGCGCATTCCGCCGATCCGTGAAAGGAAAAATATTCCAACTTTCTGGTTAAGTATAACATTGATTGAAGGAAGAAACAGACAAGTGAGAAGAATGACCGCTGCAATTGGTTATCCTACTCTTCGGCTTGTTCGTGTTAGAATTAAAAATATTCTATTAGAAAACTTGAAGGTTGGAAGTGTTAAAGAAATTAGTGAAGGTGAAATAAGAAAATTGATTAAATAAAAAAACCCAACTTCAAAAAGAAGTTGGGTTTTGAAAAACTCAAAATAAATTTATCCTGCCAAGAAACTTAAGAAAGGAACGGACTTAGCTAATGCAAAGAAAAGTAATCCAAATCCCAACCATAGAGCAACAATTCCAATTATATATTTCAGTGTGTTGCTGCTCTTAAACATTTTTGCCAAAGCTACACCGAACACAACATAAAACCAGATTGAAAAGACATCAAGTTTTCCTAATATGAATCCTGCAATTGTATTTTTTTCAGTACCTATAAAATCAGCAACGCTTGTTCCCGTAATTAATTTATTCATAGCTAATGCAGCAATAACCATAACTATCGCTTGAATGGCTAGAATATAATGAGGTAAACCATACGCCACCATTGCTTCTTTATAAGTTCCTTCGCCTTTCAAAACAAATTTTGCAAGAACTAAGTACACTCCGGAGACAATAAAGAAATAGAGAAAAACACCAAACGGAATTCCAACAAAAATGCCAACCATCCGTATTGCACCACCGCTTTGTTCCATTTGATCTCTAATAGATTCAAGCTGTTGATCTGCTTGAGCTTGTGTCATTTTTCCTTTAGCAACAGATTCACTGAATGATTTTTCTGTAGCGGCCATTTGTTTTTCTACTATTGCAGCTTTTATAGTAGGATTGTTCATCATTAAAAATTGTGAAAGTATAGCAACAACAATTACAATTAAAATTGGAATTACCCAATCGGCAGTCTTCGGAGGAAATTTTGACATCTTTGAGAACGTGGCGTCTGGTTCGGAGAATACACCAACCAGTTTATCAGTGTGACTCATTTCAAATTCTTCTTGTTCAACAGAGGACATTTTTGGAGCTTCTTGGTTTTGCATTTCTTCCATATTACTTCTCCTCGCTTATTTAATTGTTTGGTGAGGTTTGCTGAACCAAATTTAACAAAAAAATTACATGAAGCAAGAATGGAATAATAACTTTTTATGAAGATTTTGGAGTGTTAACTTTTCTTAAGAAAGATTAATCCCGCAATACCATGAACCATTATGATTGAAGATATTGATAAGGTAAGCCAGCTATCTAAGATTAGGTGCCCATTAACAGTTTTATCAGTGATAAAATATATTATAGTTAATATTACAAACTGCAAACCCCAGGTTAGATTTCCTGTTTTGTAAAAAAGTTGTAATTCTCTTTCATCTGGTCTTACTTTTGTCTTCCAAATTATTACAGGTAGAAAAGCTAATAAAGATAACAACACACCACCTACTGCACCGAATAGTAAGATCAATATAAAACAGAGTATTCCAACTATAGCTTCAAAGTAATATCTAAATTTCATTTTATTTCTCCCTTTCTAAGAAAAATATTTCTTCCACTTTCTTATTGAAAACTTTAGACATCTTTAACGCAAGCGGTAAACTTGGGTCATACTTTTCCCGTTCAATTGCGTTTATTGTTTGACGGGAAACATCCACAAGTTTTGCAAGATCGTCTTGAGATAACCTTCGTTCAGCCCGCAATATGTGGAGTGTGTTTTTCATTCATACTTCTCTTTTACAAACTCTGCACCCAATACGTAAGCTATAATCGCTATTACTGAAAGAATTACCATTATGTAATTGAGCATTGTCGGTGCGAAATTCAAAAAAATAAAAAACAGTGCAAATAAAAATACAAGTGCTGTTGTAAATGCAATGTTCAAAGACTCTAAATGGATCTTTAATTTTAGTTCATCTCCGCGTAGAATTTGGAAATGATATCCCAGAGTACAGTAGATAAATCCAATCGTCCCCAACAAAGTTGAAAGAAAAAGAGTAGCTCTGTAAATATATTTTGGAATACGAATTGTCTGCTCGATTGGTAACATTGCAAAAGCAAACATTGGTACAAAAAGAACTATCGATGATAAAATCAAAATTGTTGTCTTATAAGGAAACGAAAAATTCTTTAGAATGTTTTTCATATTGACCTCTAACCAAATTAGTTACTAAACCAACTTATAGTATTCTTTACAAAAAGTCAAGTATGCTTTACATAGCATTTTTAACAATTCTTATTAAAAGCCTTCAGAGTTAAAAACAGAAACCTCGAAGGTTGTTTGAAGGGGAATTCGTAATTTTGTTCAAAGAAAAAAATTTTCATCCTACATCGAGGATTTCATGAAGACCATCATTGAACCATTCAAAATTAAATCTGTAGAACCGATTAGATTTACCACAAGAGAAGAGCGAGTTAAAATTTTAGAAGAAGCCGGTTACAATACTTTTTTGATTCGTGCTGATGATGTGCTGATTGATTTTCTAACCGATAGCGGAACATCTGCAATGAGTTCTGAACAATGGGCGGGGATAATGCGAGGTGATGAATCGTATGCGGGCGCAAAAAGTTTTTACAATTTTGAAGCGGCAGTTAAAAAAATTACCGGTGATGAATTTATCATTCCAACTCATCAAGGAAGAGCTGCCGAAAAAATTATCTTTTCAATTCTCGGCGGACCGGGAAAATATTTTGCGAGTAATACATTTTTCGATACAACACGTGCAAACATAGAATTCAGCGGCGCTGAAGCTGTTGATCTTTTGGTGGAAATTGGGAAACATCCCGAGCAGCGAGCACCATTCAAAGGCAATATGGATGTTGAAGCTCTCGAAGCGTTCATTAAAAAAGTTGGCAAAGAAAATATTCCTCTCATTGTTCTAACGGTAACAAACAATTCCGGCGGCGGTCAACCTGTTTCGATGCAAAATATTAGAGAAGTAAAAAATGTGTGTAAGAAATACGGCTTACCTTTATTCCTTGATGCATGCCGTTTTGCAGAGAACGCTTATTTCATCAAACTTCGGGAAAAAGGTTATGAGAATAAATCCGTTCTGGAAATTTGCAGGGAAATGTTTTCATACGCAGATGGTTCAACGATGAGTGCAAAAAAAGATGCGCTTGTAAATATCGGCGGATGGCTTTCACTCAACGATGAAGAACTCGCGATGAAATGCCGCAATCTTCTAATTGTAACGGAAGGATTTCCAACTTACGGCGGATTAGCGGGACGGGATCTTGAAGCCATTGCTCAAGGTTTGGAAGAAGTTGTTGATGAACATTATCTTCAGTATAGGATTCGCAGCACAGAATATCTCGGAGAAAAAATGCTGAGTGCAGGGATCCCAATTATTGAACCGCCGGGCGGACATGCAATTTACATTGATGCAAAAAGATTTCTTCCTAATATTCCAGCGGAACAATATCCGGGACATTCAATTGTGTGCGAAATTTATATTGAAGGCGGAATTCGTGCGTGCGAAATCGGCAGTATTATGTTTGGAAAATATGATAAACAAGGAAAATTAATTCCGGCAATGATGGAGCTTGTGCGTCTCGCAATTCCTAGAAGAGTTTATACACAAAGTCATGTTGATTACGTTGCTGAAGTTTTAATCGAGGTTTATAAGAATAGAAGTAAAATGAAGGGTTACAAAATTATTTACGAAGCGCCTATGCTTAGACACTTCACTGCTAAATTCAAACCTCTTTAATTCTTCGCGAACTTGCTGGTTATTTGCACACTCAGTGTTTTAGCTTATTAGCTGCCGGGTGTGCATAGGAGAAAGATGAAAAAACATTTCACATATAAATCTGATAAACAAATCTGGAGAATTCTAATTTCCGATTCCGATAAACTTATTCTTGAAACGAGAGATCTTGACACAAAAGAAGTTTTCTTCAATTGTTATTACATAGAAAACGGAGAAAATATTTTTTGCGATTTTCAGCTTGATGAAAAATGCTGGGTGGGCATTGAGGAAATTTATAAAGATATTATTTTCTTCCACTACTTTCCCAAACCGGATATGCCTCATCATAAGGGAATAATTGCATTTGATATTGCATCGCAAAATATTTTATGGACGAATAATGAATTCTCTTTTCTCTTTGCAAGTGACGAAAAAGTTTACGGATTCAAACAAGGATTTGAAGAAAGATATTTTTCGGCTTTAAATTATTTAGACGGCGAGCTAATTGAGGAATTCGACTCAGACCATAAAAAGATAAACGCATTACAAAAATCTGCGGAAAATGAAAAAGATTGGAGTTCGTATCTTTATCCCAAAGTTTTTTCAAATGATGAAATAGATTCTAGAATTGCTGAAGCAATACGAAGACAGATCAATAATACCAGCGTTGAAGGAGAAGTAGAGTATAATTCAAAAAACGATCTGCTCTTCTTTAACTTTCACACAAAAGTATTGGAGAATAGTTTTGTAAATAAATTTCTTGCCGTGGACCTTAACTCAAACAAAGTGATTTTAACTGAGGTCTTAAACGCCAATGCTCAGGCATTATTTACGGATTCATTCTTTGTTTATAAAAAACATCTTTTCCTTCTACGTGAAAAGAATGAAGTTATTGTTTATAAGTTAGAATAAAATGAAAATAACATTAGAAGAGAAAAAAATTCTTCTCGATATTGCGCGTACTTCAATTAAATCTATTTTTACCGGAGAGAAAATCCCGGAACCAGATTATGGGAAACATCCGGTTTTCAAATCGCACTCGGGAGCTTTTGTAACTCTTACAAAAGCCGGTTCACTGCGCGGATGTATCGGGTACATTATTTCTGACAGTCCGTTATTCGAAACCGTATGTGATGCGGCGATACATGCATCGCAAAACGATCCGCGGTTTCCTTCTGTCAGTCAATCGGAGATTAAAGATCTCTCAATAGAAATTTCAGTTTTATCAGAACCATTTCCGCTTAACAGTTATGATGAAATTGAAATCGGCAAGCACGGATTAATTCTTGAAGAAAAAGGAAAACGCGGACTTTTACTGCCTCAAGTTCCAATTGAACATCATATGAATCGTGAACAATATCTCGATGCAATTTGTCAGAAGTCGGGATTTTCGCCCGGCTATTGGAAAACAAAACAGCTTAAGCTCAACGCTTTTACTGCAACTATTTTTTGTGAAAAAGATTTGGAGGCGAAATGAAAAATGTTCGTGAACCGGCAGTTGCAGGAATGTTTTATCCTTCATCTTCCAGCAAATTAAAAGAAGATGTTCAACTTCTGCTCGACAATTATAAACCACAAGAGAAATTTAATAATGTTGTAGGGATTGTTTCACCTCATGCAGGATATATTTATTCTGGAAAGACGGCAGCATTTGTATTCAACGTAGTTAAGGGAAAAAATTATAAAACAATAATTATTATTTCACCAAGCCATAGAGAATATTTTGCCGGGATTTCTATTTACAACGGGGATGCATATAAAACCCCGCTTGGCGAAGTTCCGATTAATAAAGAAATGAGATATGAATTGGTGATTGATAGTAAAATCATTTTTAATGGAATAAACGGACACCGCACCGAGCATGCTGTTGAAGTTCAAATTCCGTTTCTACAAATGGTGATGAATAATTTTTCTATTGTTCCTATCGTGATGGGTGATCAAAATAAAATGTGTATCAATGAACTTTCTCAAAGATTAGCTGAAGTTATGGATGATGAGACATTAATTATTGCGAGCTCGGATCTTTCTCACTTCCACTCAAAAGAACAAGCAGACAAACGCGATTCTATTGTAGAAAAACGAATTGCCGAATTTGATTATGAAAATTTGCAGTATGATTTAGAAACCGGAAAATGTGAAGCATGCGGCGGCGGAGCTATTGTTGCAATGATGAAAACAGCGGATCTTATAAAAAAGAAAAAATCTAAAATCCTCTCGCGTACCGATTCCGGAGATGTTACTGGTGATAATTTCGAAGTTGTCGGATATTTAAGTGCGGTGGTTTTTAGTTGAATGATCGGATAGCTTTCATTAAATTTATTACAACAACAATCAAAGATATTTATGGAAACAGCAAACACAAAAAAGAAAATTCTCCAAGCCATTGGTGAACTTCCCGATAAAATTGAAATAGAAGATGCTATGGAAAAACTTTACTTCCTTTACAAGATTGAAAAAGGAATAAAGCAAGCGGATAGCGGCGAAAAGATAGATCATCAAACGGTTAAAGAGAGATTTCAAAAGTGGCGCGAGTAACTTGGACGAATCAAGCTATTTCCGATCTTCAAGATATTTGTGAATTCATTTCAAAGGATTCATTCCATTACGCGCAAATTACTGCTCAAAAAATATTTTTGTCTGTAGAGAAACTAATTCCTTACCCCGAATTGGGAAGAATTGTTCCCGAACTTAATAACCCCGAGATTCGAGAAATAGTTCTTGGCAATTATAGAATTATTTACAGATATAAAAACAACGAGGTTGAAATTCTTACAGTTTATCACTCAGCACGACTTCTGAATTTGTAGTTCTAATTGCACTATAGTAGAATTTTTTTGTAGGGGCTGAATATATTTAGCCCTTGTACTAATTATATTTTTAATAAAGTTTATTCAAATGCCTCTCAGAAATTTATTTTTAGATTTCAATTCATACTTTGCTTCTGTTGAGCAGCAGATCAATCCTAAGCTGCGGAATAAACCTATCGCCGTTGTTCCTATGATGGCGGACAGTACGTGCTGCATTGCCGCAAGTTATGAAGCGAAAAAACTTGGTGTTAGAACCGGCACGCTTGTTTCCGAAGCAAAAAAACTTTGTCCCGGTCTGCAATTAGTTGAAGCACATCACCGTCTTTACATTCAGTATCATGAACAATTAGTGAAAGCAGTTGAATCGTGTGTACATGTTGATCAAGAAATGTCTATTGATGAAGTATCGTGTTCACTTATGGGAAAGCAAAAGATCTGCGAAAATGCTATTGAGCTTGCTCTTCAAATAAAAAAAACAATTGCGGAAAAAGTAGGCGAGTATTTAAAATGTTCAATCGGTTTAGCCCCGAACAGATTCCTCGCAAAAACAGCAACGGACATGCAAAAGCCCGATGGCTTAGTTGTAATTGAAGATAAAGATTTACCACATTGTCTTTATAATCTAAAACTTAGAGATTTAACCGGCATCGGAAGAAGAATGGAGGTTCGTTTAAAACGGTTTGGGATTTATACTGTTGAAACACTTTGTAATTTGCCTAGGTCACGGTTAAAAGAAGTTTGGGGTGGAATTGAAGGAGAACGGATGTATGCTCAGTTGCGTGGTGAAGATGTTAAAAGACCACCTACACACAGACAGACCGTGGGGCACTCGCATGTACTTCCGCCGAAAGAAAGAAATAAAGATGATTCATTTGCCGTGTTGAACCGATTGTTACAAAAAGCGGCCATGAGAATGCGCTATTTGGGTTTTGCGGCTGGAGCTTTGTCTATGGGCGTTCGATTTTTAGGCGGAATGAAATGGCGAGAAGAAATTAGTTTTTCTCACACACAAAATACTATAACACTTATGAAGGCATTGGAAAAAGTTTGGGAAAGATATCCTGCCGGAAAAGAAAAACCACTTGCAGTTGGAGTAACTCTATTTAAATTGCTTGATGAAGATCAGAGCACGCCAATCTTTTTTGAAGATTATGACAAAATAAAATCTCTTAACAAAGCTGTTGACGGATTAAACAAAAAATACGGATTTACATCCGCATATTATGCAAGCTCACACTACGCAAGAAAATCCGCACCGATGAGAATAGCATTTACTCAAATACCAAACTTAGAAATAGAAGATGATGAAAAAGATTTTTAATCTAACTTCAACTTTATGCAATTTATTTGTATGTAATAATCGTAATAAAAATTGTTGAATTCACATCCCATTTAAGATAAATTCTAATCCAGTTTTAATAATTCCGATAGGAATCCGTATGAAATCATATTTCAAAACAGCATTTCTTTTTTCCATTTCATTTTTAGCGTTGAATGAAATTTTCGCCCAAGTAGATACATCATATATCAACGGGTTGGATTATCGCGGCATTGGTCCATACCGCGGAGGAAGATCATGTGCGGTGGTTGGTGTTCCGTCAAATCCAAATTTATTTTACTTCGGAGGAACCGGCGGCGGAGTTTGGAAAAGTGAAAATGCCGGCACAACTTGGAAAAATATTTCAGACAAATTTTTTGGCGGCTCTATCGGTGCGGTTGCAGTTAGCACTTGGGATCCAAATGTAATTTATGTAGGAACAGGAGAAGAAACTGTCCGAGGAAACGTTTCTAGCGGAAATGGAATTTGGAAAAGTGAGGATGCAGGTAAAACATGGAAACATATCGGACTTGAAGACTCACGTCATATTACAAGGATAGCAATAGATCCTAAAAATCCGGATCTAGTTTATGCATCATGTCTAGGACATCTATACGGACCGAACTCAATGCGCGGAATTTTTCGTTCGAAGGACGGAGGAAAAAATTGGGAAAAAGTTTTATTCGTAAATGATGAAGTAGGTACAATTGATCTTAACATGGATCCTACAAATTCACGAATTCTTTTCACTTCAATGTGGAAAGTTAAACGGACACCATACAGTTTAGAAAGCGGTGGTGAAGGTTCAAGTTTGTGGAAATCAATTGACGGTGGAACAACATGGAAAAATATTTCTTCCAATAAAGGGTTACCAAAAGGAACACTCGGAATTATCGGCGTCTCTGTTCCTAAGGCTGATCCGCGCAGGGTTTATGCAATCATTGAAGCAGAAGAAGGCGGAGTATTTCGTTCGGATGACGGAGGAGAGAATTGGATAAAAATAAATGAAGATAGAAATCTTCGTCAGCGTGCGTGGTATTACAGTAGGATTTACGCTGATCCTAAAGACAAAGATAAAGTTTATGTTCTCAATGTCGGTTTTTGGAGATCGAAGGATGGCGGAAAAAGTTTTGAAGAAATAGGAACTCCACACGGTGATCACCATGATTTGTGGATCAATCCGGAAAATCCGGACGCAATGATAATTGGCGATGACGGCGGCGCACAAGTTACTGTGGATGGTGCAAAAAGCTGGAGTTCAATGAATAATCAACCAACAGCTCAGTTTTATAGAGTTACAACAGATAATAATTTTCCTTATAGAATTTATGGTGCACAACAGGATAACAGTACAGTTAGAATTTTTCATCGCACTGAAGGAGGAAGCATAGGCGAGCGCGATTGGGAAACAACTGCGGGATTTGAGAGCGGATGGATTGCAGTTGATCCGAAAGATAACGACATAGTTTACGGCGGTAATTATGCCGGACTAATCGGTATGATAAATCACCGTACAAAAGAGAATCGTACAGTTGATGTTTGGCCAAATTCACCGATCGGTCATGGCGCGAAAGAGTGGAAATATCGTTTCCAATGGAATTTTCCTTTGCTCTTTTCAAAACACGATTCAAGCACATTATATGCTGCCGGAAATATTTTGTTTAAAACAACTAATGCAGGACAAACTTGGCAAGCGATCAGTGGTGACTTAACACGAAACGATACAACTAAACTTGGATCTTCAGGCGGACCAATCACAAAAGATAACACGGGAGTTGAATACTATTGTACAATTTTTACTCTTGCTGAAAGTTCAATCAAACCTGGGATCATTTGGACGGGTTCGGATGACGGTTTAATATATGTTACGGCTGATGGCGGAAAAAATTGGAAGAATGTTACACCTCCGATAAATTTATTACCGGAATGGGCGCAGATCAACAGCATTGAAGCTAATCCTTTTGTTGAAGGCGGTCTTTACGTTGCTGCAACAAGATATAAATCCGATGATTACAAACCTTATTTACTTAAGACAACCGACTTTGGAAAAACTTGGAAGAAAATAGTAAACGGAATTGCTGAAAAACATTTTACCCGTGTAGTACGTGCAGACAATAAACGCCAAGGACTGCTTTTTGCGGGAACGGAAGAAGGAATGTATATCTCTTTCAATGATGGTGAAAACTGGCAGACGTATCAACAAAATCTTCCGATCGTTCCAATCACCGATCTAACAATTAAGAATGAAGACTTAATCGTAGCTACACAGGGAAGATCATTTTGGATGATTGATGATTTTTCTCCGTTAAGACAAATTAATTCCGATGTAACTAAGAATAATATTTGGTTTTACCCGCCGCGCGAAACTTTTAGAATCGGCGGCGGCGGACGCGGAGATGGGACAACTAGCGGAATAAATTTACAGGGCGGAGTTATTCTAAATTATTTTTTTAAAGAAATGCCTGATAGTAACACAACTGAATTAAGTATTTTAGATTCTAATGGAAAAGTAATCAGAACTTACAAACCAAAATCAAAAGAACGCGGTGAACGTCTTCCAATAAAAAAAGGATTGAATAGAATGATCTGGAACATGCGTTATCCTGATGCCGAAAGATTTGATGGAATGATATTGTGGAATGGCGGCGGTATGACAGGACCATTAGCTGTTACAGGGAATTACAAGGCAATACTAAAGTACGGCAAAGACAGTTCAGTTGTTTCATTTACAATTGTAAAAGATCCTCGTTCCTCTTCTTCTGTCGGCGACATACAAGCTCAATTTGATTTTTTAATTTCTGTAAGAGATAAACTAAGTGAGACACACAACGCTATTAAACAAATACGTAATATCCGCAAGCAAATCAAAGATGTGGGAGATCGAATCAAAGATCAAAAAAATGTTGAAGTTGTGAAAAAGACTTCCGATGATATAAATAAAAAACTAACAGCTATCGAAGAAACTTTATATCAAACAAAAAACAAAAGTTCACAGGACCCGCTTAATTATCCAATCCGGTTGAACGACAAACTTTCTGCTCTTGGTGAATCTTTATCAAATGGGAATTATAAACCAACTGATCAAGCAGTGAAATTAAAAGAAGAATTTTTTATTAATATTGATGCTGAATTACTCAAACTGAAAGATGTTATTGAGAACGAAATTCCCAAGTTTAATAAACTTGTTGCCGAAGCAAATGTTCCTGCGGTGGTTTTGCAAAAAGAAGAAGAGAAAAAATAATTTTATAAAACTTAAGAGCGGAAGTCAACATGATAAACAAAAACCGGTTTATTTTAATATCTGCTATTTTGTTTTTGCTCGGAATCAATTCCAGCATTACGCCGCAGAGTCAAAATGTTCTTTCAAAAGACGGAGTGAAAATCGTTTACAAGGTCTTTGGCGAAGGCGAACCATCATTGGTATTTATTCATGGCTGGAGCTGCAATAAATCATATTGGGACGAGCAGGTAAAAACATTTTCGCCTAAATATAAAGTTGTTACAATTGATCTCGCCGGTCATGGTGAATCTGGACAGAACAGAAAAGATTTCACACCAAAATCTTTCAGTGCCGATATAGCTGCGGTTGTGAATAAATTAAATCTTAAAAAAGTAATTATGATAGGACATTCAATGGGCGGAGCGGATATTATTGAAGCAGCAGCACTACTTAAAGGAAGAGTTATTGGTTTAATTGGGGCAGATACTTTTCAAGATCTTACACAAACAATGTCGAAAGAACAGGCGGAACAATTTTTGAAACCATTCCGCGAAAATTTTACTCAAGCCGCAAGCGGATTTGTTAAATCAATGTTTGCAGCTACGTCGGATACAATATTGGTAAAAAAAGTAGTGAAGGATATTTCTTCAGCTTCTCCGGAGATTGCTATAAATACTTTATTAAATATATTTACATATAACGCAGTCCCATCGTTAAAAAAAATAAATCTTCCCATTATTTCAATTAATAATGACCGGTATGTAATTCAGGTCAAAGAGAACAGCAAGTATGTAAAATCTTTTAAAGTAAAAATTATGAAAGGTATTGGTCATTTTATTATGCTGGAGGACCCGACAAAATTTAATCAGCTTCTTCAAGAATCAATTGATGAATTAACAAAACAATAATCACGGAGATTTTTTTTCACTCCCAGTTCCCAGATCACGCTCTAAAATATTTGGTATTAATATAGATTGATGTCCTTTCGCGATTATTCGATTGTTATTTCTTTGTGCCGCGACAATTTTTATTGCGTTTAAGTATGCATCGTCGTCGCCCATTCCTTTATCAATAAATTCACGTTCCTTAAGTTCACATAAAATGGAAAACTCGGTTTCTTCACAAGAAATATTTCCATCAATCCAAATCTCTTTTGTGGGGATAAACTTATATGCAAGATCATTTCCGCTTAGACCGAAGTCGGGATAAATACCTCTCCGGACTGCCGCGCCATCAACTATCCAAATTGAAACGCCGTTTCGCACTTCAATTTTTTGATGATAAATATTTTGAAGAATTATAGAATCCGGTAATTCAACAATTTGTTTAATTCCATCACAATCAGTCGGAGAAACTTTAGGAATTAATTTTTCATGTTCTTTGGCTATTTTGAAATCGTTCTTACGCATTCGTCTTTCAAGAGCAAGCGAACTATCGTGAGCATTCGAATAACTCATTCCTTGAGTTGCCATTAAATTCCGCTCGTGTAATTCGTGTGCTAATGTGTAACTGAATTCTTCTGCCGAAATAGCGTGATCAATCCAGATTTCATTTCTGGGAATAAATGGGTATCGTTCATTATTGCCGCCATATAAAAACTCTGGATAAATTTCTCTGCGAATAATCAGACCATCAACAATCCAGATTTTTTTATTTTCCTTTTCACCGCAAGGAACACGGTAAATCCCAGTAACATATTTCGGTTTACTCTGCTGTTTTGTTGAATCAATTTTGAGAGATGCGGTTAATATATTTGCACATAAGAAAATGCTTGTGATCGAAAGAAATATTATGAAGGATTTCCTATTCATCTTTTAACTTTAAAATTATTAATCTTAGTCGAAAATAATAAAAAAGTTATTACCGTTTTTATTCTTTCTGGAATTATTTAGTTTCGATATGAACAATAAAAAAGTGCAGGATAAATTAACCGTTTTTATCTCGGGAGATAAACCATGAGATCAAGAATATTTTTCTTATTAGTGATCGTTACCTCAACTATAACAGCACAAACGAAAAAAGATTATCCAATTCAACCGGTTCCATTTACTCAAGTAAAAGTGGAAAAAGGATTCTGGTTCGACCGGATGGAAACTAACCGAACAGTAACAATTCCTTATGCGCTTAAACTGTGTGAAGAAACCGGGAGAATAAAAAATTTTGCAATTGCAGGAGGATTAGAAAAGGGTGACTTCTGCAGCAAATATTATTTTGATGATTCCGATGTCTATAAAGTAATTGAAGGTGCATCATATGCGCTAATGTTAAAACCGGATAAGGAATTAGAAAAACAGCTTGATAAAATTATTTCGCTAATTTCTTCAGCTCAGGAAAAAGACGGTTACCTTTATACAGCGCGTACAATGGGTACTCACAAATTTGAAAGAGTAATAGGTCCCTCACGCTGGTTGAATGAAGAAGGGAGTCATGAACTTTATAATCTTGGCCATATGTATGAAGCTGCAGTAGCACATAATTTGGCAACCGGGAAAAAAACTTTTTTAAATGTTGCACTTAAAAGCGCGGAATTAATTTGTAAAGTTTTTGGTCCCGGTAAATTAAGTCTTCCGTCAGGACATCAGGAAGTTGAAATTGGACTTGTAAAACTTTACAGACTAACAGGAAAAGTAAAATATTTAAATCTTGCAAAATTCTTTTTAGACATGCGCGGAAATTATGTTAACGGAAGAAAATCTTGGGGCGAATACAATCAGGATCACAAACCGGTTATTGAACAGGACGAAGCAGTTGGTCATGCAGTGCGTGCGGGATATATGTATTCAGG
>Ga0208566_1000334_pt1 | contig 32656 bp, 19 predicted proteins | sample PL_2010_150m_FD_184159 | JGI IMG/M metagenome (GOLD analysis project Ga0208566, IMG submission 184159) | Freshwater microbial communities from Powell Lake, British Columbia, Canada to study Microbial Dark Matter (Phase II) - PL_2010_150m... | ecosystem: Environmental > Aquatic > Freshwater >...
CCAGTGCCTGGCGCGAATTGCTCGGCGCACCCGCAACGTCTTCACGCTCGGTCAGGTACTGCAGTCCGAAGGTCGTCTCGGTGTTGCCGATCACCCGGGCGCGCTTGGCGCCGATGCCGTATTTGCGCGTCACTTCGCGCTCGACGTCGGTGCGTTCTGTCAACGCGGTCAGGCTGTCGACATGACCGCCCGAAGTGCGTGGAAACTGGATGTCGCCGCTCAGCAGCTGTTTCTTGCTCTCCAGTTTGAGCAGACTCGAAAGGCGCCAGGCGCGGTCGAGAAAATTCAGATCCTGGTACTCGATCTGCCCGCGCGCGCCGGTATTTGTGCTGACGCCTGCACCGAGCCCCAGTTTGCGCGACTTCGCCTCCACCAGCTGCACTTTCACCGGTACCCGCCGCGGCTGCGCAGGATCGATGTCCGTGCTTACCAGGGCGCCGCTGAAGTAGCGGCTATCCTGCAGGCGCGACTGAAGCTGAAGCAACTTCGCCTGCGAATAGGGTGCGCCCGGTTCGATTACGTTGAGGCGCTCCACGATGCTGCGCGGATAGCGCTCGAGCCCGCTCACGTCGAGCGCGCCGAAGGTGAACGCCGGTCCGCTGTCCAGGCTCAGTCGCAGCGACACCTGCCGCGTCTGCGGGTCGACCGTCGCCTCGCTGAACGCGATTTTTGCCGCCGGGTATTGCTCGGCGAGCAGCAGCTGCAGCACGCTGCGCTTGGCTTCCTCCCATTTTGCCTGGCGAAACACCATGCCCTCGGGCAGGGGCCAGCGCTCGCGCATGGTCGCGAGCCTTGCGCCATGCTCGTTTGCCGCGATGACGCCGACGAGTTCGAGCTCGACCGCGGCAACGCGCGACACTTTCCCCGGATCGACGATCAAGCGCGCGACCCATGCACCCTGCCGTTCCTCGAGAGAGGACTCGATCGCTGGCGAATAATAGCCTTCGGTCGCGAGCAGTTCGCGTATGCCGTCCGGCGTCCTGCCGACGAGCAGCCGCAGCTGGTCTGCGTTCATGCGCGGATTTTCGCGCGAGGTGTAAATTTCCAGATGCTGCTGCAGCAGCTCGCGGTAGGCGTCGGGAACCTCGAGCTCCACTGCGTAGTTGAATGCCTGCGCCCCGGCCGCCAGCGGCGAAAGCAGAAGCGACAACACTGCGGTCAGCGCGCCAAGGACGCGCGCCGTCCGGCGCTGCTTAGGTCTGAGTCTGCTGAAAATCAATCTTTCGGTTCCGGCTCGCGCCCGCTCGCCCCTGCCTGGGATGCGGCCGCGCTGAATCCCGCGGAGCGGCCGGCCCGTAACTCTGCGTTGGCCGATTTCAGGCCGTCAATTTCCTTGCGCTGTCGGCCTATGACCCAATTGGCGCGAAGCGTCGCCGGCGTCGACACCAGGGCGACGATGAGGGCGCCGAGGGCGAGTGCCAGCAACAGGATTACACCCAGCGATCCGTCGAAGCGCCAGATCAGGAACACCACTGTGGCCGGGACGCTGTTCTGCATGGCAAACGCCACACCCGCGATCGCGATGACGATCGCAGCAATGACTGCGAGCTGCATGATTTATTCCTCGGTGCGCGTTAGGCGCACGAATGCGCCGGAGTGCTTCTATTTGCGCCGCATGTCGTTTTTCACCGATTTCACGCCGGCAACGCCGCGCGCGACGCCGACTGCCTTGGTCATGGCGGCGTCATCACTGACGAATCCGCTAAGCTGGACCACGCCTTTGAAGGTTTCGACTTTGATCTCCGACACCTTTAGCGTCGGTTGGTCAAGTATCGCCGCCTTAACCTTGGTGGTGATAACCGCATCATCGATGTATTCCCCCGTACTCTCCTTGGTCGAGTTGGAGGCGCAGCCCGCGGCGGTGACAGTGACAACAAGTGCAAGTAACACGGTAAAAATGCGGTTGAATGATTTCATGGCGCTGGACTCCAGAGGATGATGATGCGGATTTGAAGCGGAAATGCCGTCGCGCACCTTGAAAGCGTGAGATGCGCCGTGGACATGAGGTTGCCTTCGAGAGAGCCGCTGATTGCGGCCTGCCGCTGAGGACGTGTCAGCGACAACTGAAACAAAAGCAAAAGGCTGTTCTGATTATAGCCGAGCGCCTCCAATCCTGCAAATTCAAACCAGATTCAAACCAGCGCGAATCCGCGATCGGTACCGTCTTGCGGCACCACATCTGACCGCTAGTCGCGGCGACCCGAAAACATGTGTCGCCCGCTTTTTTCAAAGTCGCAAAGTCGCAAAGTCGTATACTCCCTCTCACCGACAGCCGATTCACTGAATCACTCACTTCACCGTTCGCATGAACGAAGCAGATGCCCGCAGCGCCCTGCTGGTGCGCGCCTATGAAACGGCGCCGCCGGCGCAGATCGACGGTCGCTGGACCGACGCGGACCGCGCCTGGGCGACACAGGCGGCGCTGCAGGCAGAGGGAGAACAGGCGGGCGCAGATCGTTTCATCGCGACCAGAGCGCGTCTGGCTGCCGCCCGACTGTGCGCGCGCGACCGCCACGCCGGGTCCGCATTGCGCGCTCTGACCTGGCGGCCCTGGATCGGCTGGGGGCTTGTGTTGGCGGCGTTAGTCGCCGGGGTTGCCACCGACGCGATCGGAACGGCGCGGCAGATCAACGTGCTGGCGCCGCCGCTGCTTGCGGTGCTCGCGTGGAATCTGCTGGTATATATGGCGATAGCCGCGCGCGCGGCCATCGGCGTTACCGGTGCCGGTTCGCGCCGCCTGGGTCCGCTCGCGCGGCAGGTTGCGCGCGCCGCGCACGCAGTCGCTTCCGCCGCATGGATCGAACGCCTCGCACCGCCGCTTGCGGGCTTCGCCCGCGACTGGGTGTTCGCCAGCGCCGCGCTTGTCGCAGCGCGTATCGCCAGGGCGCTGCACGCGGCCGCTGCGACGTTCGCGCTCGGCGCATTGCTCGGCATGTACGTGCGCGGTCTGGCGTTCGAATACCGCGCCGGGTGGGAGAGCACTTTTATTGATGCGTCCGCCGTGCACGCGATCCTGGCCATCGTGCTCGGGCCTGCTGCCGCGCTCACCGGCATCGCGCTGCCGGACGAATCCGCGCTGGCGGCGATCCGCGCCGGCGTGTCGCCCGGAGAGAACGCGGCGCGCTGGATACACCTGTACGCGATAACAGTCGCCTGTTTCGTGCTGCTGCCGCGCACGCTGCTGGCATTGGCCCAGTTTCTCACCGAGCGCCGGCTCGAAAACCGGTTTCCGCTCGGTTTTGACGACGGCTATTTCCAGGCAATCGTGCGCGCTCAGCAGGGCCGGGCTGCCACTATCCGGGTCGTCCCCTACAGCTATACGCCGGGCCCGCTGGCGGCGCTGGGCCTGAACGCGCTGCTCGCGCGCGTGTTCGGCGCGGGCGCCGGGATCAGCGTGGCGCCCGCGCTGGCGTTCGGCGACGAAGACGCGCTCGATCCAGGATTGATCCCGGACGCGCCGCTCGCCCTCGTGGCCGCGCTGTTCTCCCTGACGGCCACGCCCGAAATGGAGAATCACGGCGTATTCGTCGAGGCGCTCGCGGCGCGACTGCCGCGCTCGACGCCGCTCGCGCTGCTGGTGGACGAATCGACATTCGCGCCGCGCTTCGATGAGGCCGGCGGATGTTTACGGCGCGACCAGCGCCGCGCCGCGTGGCAGCGCGCGCTCGGCGCCATCGGGCGCGAAGCTGTGTTCGTGAATCTGGAGCGCGGCGGCATTGACGCAGAGCGCGCGTTGCGCGCGGCGATCGACCAGGCGCTGGTTCGCGCGGGCAAGGATTGAATCGATGCCGCAGACCATAGAGCTGAGCCTGGTATCGCATACCAATGTCGGCAAGACGACGCTGGCGCGCACGCTGCTCGGACGTGAAGTGGGCGAAGTGCGCGATGAAGCGCACGTAACCGAGGCCGCTGACGTATTCGAACTTGTGGCGACGGCCGGCGGCGATCGCCTGGTGTTGTGGGACACGCCGGGTTTCGGTGACAGCGCGCGGCTGGCAAAGCGCCTGGCGCAGTCGGACAACCCGCTCGGCTGGTTCCTGTCGCAGGTTTGGGACCGCTATCGCGATCGCCCGTTCTGGTCGAGCCAGCAGGCGCTGCGCAATGTGCGCGAACGCGCCGACGTCGTCCTTTACCTCGTCAATGCGTCTGAGCCGCCCCAGGACGCGGGCTACGTCGGCCCGGAAATGCGCGTGCTCGGCTGGATCGGCAAGCCCGTGGTGGTGCTGCTCAATCAGCTCGGCCGGCCGCGCCCGGCGGCCGAAGAGCAAGCCGACGTGCAGCGCTGGCGCGCCCACCTCGCAGGCGAGCTTTGCGTGCGCGCAGTGCTCGCGCTCGACGCGTTCGCCCGCTGCTGGGTCCAGGAAGCAACGCTGTTCGGCGAGCTCGCCGCAGTCATCCATGCGGACAAACGCGATGCGTTCGCGCGCCTCAGCGCACTTTGGCAGCAAAGGCGGCGGGAGACCTTCGCCGCCGCGCTCGAGCTGCTGGCGCAACGACTCGCCGCTGCCGCGCTCGACCGCGAAACAGTGGCCGAAGGCGGCTGGGCCGACAGCCTGCGCACGCTCGGCGCCGCGCTCGGCGTGCGGCGCGAAGCCGAGGACAGCCCGCGGCAGCGCGCGATGCGCGCGCTTGCCGAGCGGCTCGACCGCGGGATCCGAACCAGTACCGATCAACTGATAGCGCTGCACCGTCTGGGCGGACGTGCGAGCGCCGAGATTCTGACCAGGCTTGCCGAGCACTACGCGGTGCGCGAGCGCCTGAGCGAGGGCAAGGCTGCCGCGTTTGGCGGTGTGCTCACCGGTGCGCTCGCCGGTCTGAAAGCCGATCTTGCCAGCGGCGGCCTGACGTTCGGCGCGGGCCTGCTCGTCGGCGGCGTGCTCGGTGCGCTCGGCGCCGCCGGCCTCGCGCGTGGCTATAACCTCGCGCGCGGCGCCGAACACACCCTGCTTACCTGGAACGACGCGGTCCTGGACGGCCTCGTGGTTTCCGCGTTGCTGGGTTATCTCGCCATTGCACATTACGGCCGCGGCCGCGGCGACTGGGTCGCGTCGGAATACCCGGCGCACTGGCAGGACACTGTTGCGGCGGCGCTGGCGCAGCAGCAGGAGCTGTACCGGCACGTCTGGTCGCTGCGCGGCGACGCCGATACCTCCGATGCGATCGAATCCGCGCTGCGCGAAGCGCTGGCTGCAACACTCGGTGAGGTGCTGCGACAACTCTATCCGGGTGTGGAGATCGACCACCGCGTTGCGGCAGAAGCCGCGAACTGACACCCGCCGCCGGAACGATTTTGCTACTATGTGGTCGTGCCATGCGCCGCCCGGCGCGTGGACTCAGAATGACATTCTTGGGAGGCCCCAGCATGTCCGCTCCCGCTCTGGTTGCGTGTCTCGAATGCGATTTGCTGCATCGACAGGCGCGGCTGCCCGCTGGTGGCGAGGCGCGTTGCACGCGCTGCGGCGCGCACCTGTTCCGGAGCGCGCGGCCGGATGCAAACGAGTTGGCGCTGGCGCTGGCGCTGGCGGCAAGCATTCTTTTCGTCGCGGCCAACCTGTTCCCGCTGCTCGGCCTGGAAGTGCGGGGCACGCGCAGCAGTACTACGCTGCTGGACGCGGTGCGATCGCTGTGGGACGATGAAGCGCGTGCGGTGGCGGTGCTGGTATTCGTGACCACCATGCTGGTGCCGGCGGCCGAACTGTTCGGCCTCATCTGGGTGCTCACGGCGCTGCGGCGCGGTGCGCGCGCGTGGGGAGCGGTGCCGATGCTGCATTTCATCGAAAGCGTCAAACCCTGGGGCATGGTGGAGGTGTTCGTTCTCGGCGTACTGGTGTCGCTGGTGAAGCTCGCGACCATCGCGACGGTGGAGCCCGGTGTGGCGCTCTATTCCTTCGGCGCGCTGATGGCGCTGATCGCGGCGGCTGCGGCCGCGTTCGACGCCGAAGCGGCGTGGGCGCGGCTGGAGGCGATCCGGTGAGCGCGGCGCCGACGACGGCACGGCTCGGCCTGCTCGCGTGCGAGGTGTGCCGGCTGGTGAGCCGCGCGCCGCCGCCGGGCAGCGATGCGCACTGCCCGCGCTGCCGCGCGGCGCTCCACGCGCGCAAACCCGCAAGCCTCGCGCGCACCTGGGCTTTCCTCATCGCGTCGATGATCTTGTATGTGCCTGCGAACACGCTGCCGATCATGGATACGAGTTCCCTCTTCGGCACGCAACGCGATACCATACTCTCCGGTGTTGCGTTTCTCTGGACCTCCGGGTCGTTCGTGCTGGCGCTGCTGGTGTTTTTTGCCAGCATCGTGGTGCCGCTGGCGAAAATGCTTGCCCTCGTCGTGCTCGCCGGTTCGGTGCAGCTGCGCGCCGCCTGGCATCCGCGCACGCGCACGCGGCTGTACCGGGTGATCGAGTTTGCCGGGCGCTGGTCGATGCTCGACATTTACGTCGTGACCATACTGGTGGCCCTGGTTCAGGTGAATACGCTCGCTTCGATCCATGCGGGGCCGGGCGCGGCGGCATTCGGCGCGGTGGTGGTGCTGACCATGTTCGCCGCCGCGAGTTTCGATCCGCGCCTGATCTGGGATGCACTGGGAGAACAGCCATAACGACGCAGATACCCGATGCGGAAGAAATACCCGAGGCGCGGGCGATGCCGCATCGGCGCTGGTCGCTGCAGCTGGTGTGGCTGATTCCCATCGTCGCCGCGCTGATCGGCGGCTGGCTCGCGGCGAAGGCGGTGCTCGATCGCGGGCCGACGATCAGCATCAGTTTCAGCACCGCCGAAGGTCTGGAACCGCAGAAGACGCGCGTCAAGTACCGCAGCGTGGACATCGGCCGCGTTACCGCGGTCACCTTCTCGGAGGACCGCAAGCGGGTGGTGGCGACGGTGGAACTGAGCAAGCAGGCTGCGCCGTTCCTGGTCGCGGACACCCGCTTCTGGGTGGTGCGCCCGCGCGTGAGCGGCACGCAGATATCCGGACTGGGTACACTGCTCTCCGGCGCCTACATCGGCATGGACGCCGGCGTGGCGAGTGAATCGCGACGCGAGTTCGTCGGGCTCGACCTGCCGCCCATCGTCACCGTCGATCTGCCCGGGCGCCATTTCCAGCTGCATGCCGATGACCTTGGATCGCTCGACATCGGCTCGCCGGTCTATTTCCGCCGGGTCGAGGTCGGCTCCGTAGTCGCCTTCGAACTCGACCCGGACGGGGCAGGGGTGCTGCTGCGCGTTTTTGTCAACGCGCCCTACGACCGCTTCGTCAAGGCCGATACGCGCTTCTGGCAGGCTAGCGGATTCGACCTCGCGCTCGATGCGAACGGCATCAAGCTCAATACCGAGTCGATTGCCTCGGTGCTCCTCGGCGGCGTCGCCTTTCAGACCCCGGCCGAATCGGCGCAGGCGCCACCGGCGAAGGAAAACCTGCGCTTCGCGCTGTATCCAGATCGCGGCATTGCGATGCGCCTGCCGGACACCGCCGAGGAAACCTATAGCATGGTGTTCGACGAATCGGTGCGCGGACTCTCCGTCGGCGCGCCGGTGGATTTTCGCGGCGTAGTGGTGGGCGAAGTCGCCGCCATAGAGGTCGACGTTGACGCCGCCAGTGGGGAGGTGCGCGTTCCGGTCGAAGTGCGGCTTTATCCTGACCGGCTGCGCGGCAAGGCCAAACGCGCGGCCGCGCCGCCCGGCGTCCTGATCGACAAGCTGGTCGCGCGCGGTCTGCGCGCCCAGTTGCGCAGCGGCAGCCTGCTCACCGGCAAGCTGTTCGTCGCGCTGGATTACTTTCCCGATGAGCCGAAGGCCGTGCTGCAAAAACGCGCCGGGCGCGCCGAGATTCCGACCGTGATCAGCAGCCTGAAGGGCTTGCAGGCGATGTTGCTGCGGCTGGCGCGCAAACTGGAGCAGTTGCCGCTGGATGCCACGCTCGCCGACGCGCGCAAGTCGCTGCACACGCTGGAGAGCACGCTCGCGGCGGCCGAGCGCGCGGTCAAACGGGTGGACAGCGACCTCACGCCGCAGGCGGGGCGCACGTTGGCCGACCTGAGCCGCACCCTGTCCGGCGTGGAGAAGACGCTGGCCGGCGCGCAGCACAGTCTCGCCGGCATCGACGGCGTACTCGCCGAGGATGCGCCGATACAGCGCGATCTGCGCGAGACGCTGCGCGAGATTGCGCGCGCAGGCGAGGCGCTGCGCAGCCTGGCCGATTACCTCGAACGCAACCCGGGCGCGATTCTGCGCGGACGCATCGAGGCGCCGGCGCCGTGAGCAGGCGGCGCATACGGCGGGCATCGCTACTGGTTTCACTGCTTGCGCTTTGCGCCTGCGCCACGCCGGCGAACCTGCGCTACCACACGCTCACCGCCACATCACCGCCTGGGACGACAGCGGCCGGCGCAGTTGCGGAGTATCGGGTTGCCATCGGCCCGGTCAGCGTGCCGGAGGCAATCGACCGGCCACAGGTTGTGCTGCGCGTCGCGCCGACGCGCTACGCCATTGCCGATGCCGAGCGCTGGTCGGCGCCGTTGAAGCGCGAAATTCCGCGCGTCATCGCCGAAGATGTAGGCAGGCGCCTGCCGGCTGCGCGCGTCGCCGCCAATTTTCAGTATGGCGGACAGGATGCGGATTACCGCGTGTGGATCGACGTGCAGCGCTTCGAGTCGGTGCCGGGCGAATCGATCACGCTCGAAGCGGCGTGGAGCGTGCACAACCGCGCCGGCGCGCGCCTGCACGACGCGCGTTCGCTGTTCGTCGAAAAGGTGACTGCCCCGGGTGTGGCCCCGCTGGTCGCGGCGCACGAAACAGCGCTCGCCGCGCTGGCGCGTGAAATCGCCGCTACGCTAAGTGCCCTGGCGGCGGCGAAATAGGGGGTCTAAAGCGGATAGAAAATCGGCAACAGCAATGTAAAAGCGATCCACATGAGCAGCACCAGGGGCACGCCGACGCGAAGGAAATCGGTGAACTTGTAGCCGCCGGCGCTGAAAATCAAAAGATTCGTCTTGTATGCAACCGGCGTGGCGTAGCTCATGTTGGCGCCGAACAGCACGGCCAGCACGAAGGCTTCGGGCGAAAGCCCGAGCTGGTGCGCGATGCTGATCGCGATCGGCGTGCCGATGACCGCGGCCGCGTTGTTCGACACGATGTTGGTCAGGATCGCCATCAGCAGCATCAACCCGCTCATCACCATCACCGGCGGCAGCCCCCCGGCGAGCGCAACGTAGAGTTGCGCCAGGTAGTCCGCGCCGCCGGTGCGCGTCAGTGCAAGACCCATGGCCAGGCTTACCGCCACGATCAGGATCACCTGCGTGCTCAGCGCTTCGGCGGCGTCGGTCCAGGTGAGGCAGCGCGTCAGCAGCATCAGGCCCATGCCGGCGAGCGCGCTCACCGCGATCGGTGCAATGTCCAGCGCGGCGACGGCGACGACCAGAAACATGATCGCCAGCGCGATCGGCGCCTTTGCAGTGTGCGGCAGGTCGACGGTCGCATCGAGCACCAGGGTATCGCCGCTGGATCGCAGCTCGGCCAGGCTGTCGGCCGCGCCCTGGGCGAGCAATACATCGCCGACCTGCAGTACGATCCCGTTAAGGTCGCCCTTGGTGAGCGTCGTCTGGCCGCGGGCGCGATGGATCGCTAGTATCATCAGCCCGTAGCGATCGGTATAACGCGCCTGGCGCACGGTGCTGTAACACAACGGCGAATGCTCGGTCACCACGATTTCGGCAAGCTGCTGGCCTTCGGCCAGCAGCGGATGTTCGTCATTCACCGGGGTCGCGTCATCGGCGATGTTATAAAGTCTTGCCTGCAGTAGATGCTCGAACTCTTTCAGGTTTTCCGGCGAATCGCGCACCAGCAGGCGGTCGCCCTCGCTCATGACAGTCGTCGGCAATTTGCTCACCGTCAGATTCGCGCCGCGGTGGATCGACAGCACCTTCATTCGCTCTTCGGTCTTGGCCAGCACCTCGGAGAAGCTCTTGCCGACGGCGAAACTGTCCTTGCCGATGTGCAGCATGGCCTCGAACACGCGCGGCGAAGTATCCGCGAGCAAGGGCGTGCGCTCCGGCAGCAGGCGCGGCGCGACCAGCCACAGGTAGACAATGGCGATGCCCGCCGCGATTGCCGCAGGCAGCATGAAATCGAACATTTCGAACCGGCGCATGCCCAGATCCGATGCAATCGAGATCACCAGCAGGTTGGTCGAGGTGCCGATGGTGGTTCCCATGCCCCCGACCAGGGTCGCCAGCCCCATCGGCAGCAGGATCCCTGAAGCCGGTTGTTTGCTGCGCAGCGAGGCGCTGATCAATACCGGCAGCAGCATGACCACGATCGGCGTGTTGTTGAAAAACGCGCTCGCTATCGCCGCGAACGCCAGCGTCAACAGCAGCGACAACACCGGACGCACGGACCACATCCGCGACAGCGCCGCGGCGAGCGGGCGCAACGCGCCCGTGGTTTCCATCCCCCTGCCGAGGATCATCAGCGCGCAGATGGTCACCAGCGCTTCGTGGCCGAAGCCGGCAAAGAACTCGGCAGGATCGAGGTCGACTCCGGCGCGTTGGTAGGGAAATGCGGTAAACCCAACGACCAGGGCAATCAGCACCAGCAGACACGAGCTCTCCAGCGCGATGGTCTCGCGCGTAAACAGGAACAGCGCGAACACGATCAGGACCAGAACGGCAATGCCGTGGGCGTCAGGCGCAGGTGGCAGCATGTTATACGGCTTCGCGCACCGGGCCGGGGTTCAGATTCCGACCTGAAGCCCTACGGTCATCGTCTGCGCGGCCGGGAGATGATAGGTGGCGGTTGCGTCCTCAGTGTTGCGGGCGAGAAACGAAAAAATCTTGTCGCGCCAGATGACCATGCCGTGCCGCTTGCGCCCGGCCAGCAGGTCGACATGACCGATCATGTAATGAACCCCGTCCAGATCCAGCGCCAGGCCGAGGTCCGCGCAGGCGCGCAGCTCCGAGGGAATATTGGGCGTCTGCATGAAGCCATAGCGCAGCACGATGCGATAGAAGCCGATGTCGAGCTGGGTAAATTCCATGCGCTCATCCCGGCTGGTCGTCGGAATCGGCTCGATGACGACTGTCACCACAATGATGTGCTGGTACAGCACGCCGGTGTGCAGCACCAGCTTTTGCAGGGACGGCGGGGTCTGCTCCAGGCGGCCGGTGAAAAACACCGCGGCGCCCGGGATACGCGGAATCTGCTCGTTGGTCACGCGCCCGATGAAGGTCTCCAGATTCGGCGTGGTGGCCGCAATCTGCTGCGCCAACAGCGCAGCGCCGCGGCGCCAGGTGGTCATGACGGTGAACAGGATCGCGCCGATCACCAATGGCAGCCAGCCGCCATCGGGTATGGTGAGCATGTTTGATCCGAGGAACGCCAGGTCGATGGCGAGGAAGCCGATGAGGAAGGCGAGCGCCGCCGGCAGACTCCAGCCGCCGCGCTCGCGCGCGACATTGAACGCCAGTATGCTGGTGATGGCCATGGTGGAATTGACGGCGACGCCGTAGGCTGCCGCAAGATTGCCGGAGGTACGAAACGCCATGACCAGGGCGATGGCGGCCACCATCAGTATCCAGTTGACCGCGGGCATGTAGATCTGTCCGCGCGCGTCGGCCGAGGTATGCGCCACGGTAAGGCGCGGCAGCAGCCCCAGTTGCATCGCCTGGCGCGTGAGCGAATAGGCGCCCGTGATCACAGCCTGCGATGCAATGCAGGTGGCAGCCGTGGCAAGAATGATCAGTGGATACAGTCCCCAGGAGGGCGCGAGATGATAGAACGGATGGATGGTCTTCGACGGCTCGGCGATCATGATCGCGCCCTGGCCGAAGTAATTGATGAGCAGCGCCGGTAGCACGAAGGCAAACCAGACTTTGCGTATCGGCCAGCGGCCGAAATGTCCCAGGTCCGCATACAGCGCTTCGCCGCCCGTGGTGACCAGGAACACGGCATAGAGTACGAAGTAGCCGGTGATGCCGTTGTCGATGAAAAAGCGCACCGCGTACCATGGGTTGATCGCCAGCAGCACCTGCGGCGCCATCAGGATGCCTCTGATACCAAGCAGCGCCAGGACCGCAAACCAGATCAGCGTGAGCGGACCGAAGACCGCGCCTATGGTCGCCGTTCCGTGCCGCTGTACGGCGAACAGCAGGATCAGAATGATCACCGTGATCGGTATCACATAGCTGTGCAGCGCGGGGGCCGCAAGCTGCAGACCTTCCACCGCACTCAGCACCGAGATTGCCGGCGTGATCATCGCCCCGCCGTAGAGCATCGACGCGCCCAGCACGCCGAGCAGGATCAGCGCGCGGCGGCTGCGCCGCTGTTGATTCTGTTCCGGGCGCAGCAGCGCGATCAGGGCAAAGGTTCCGCCCTCGCCGCGATTGTCCGCGCGCAGCACATAAACCATGTACTTGAGCGAAATGACCAGGAGCAGCGTCCAGAATATGAGCGACAGAATGCCGAGCACGTTCTCGGGTGTGGCCGGAATCGGATTCTTGCCGGCAAAGCATTCGCGCAAGGCATAAATCGGGCTGGTGCCGATATCGCCGTATACGACGCCCAGGACCGCGACCGCGAGTACCGCAAACGATTCGCTGTGCGGCTTGGATGCCGGAGCGCGCTTGTGCGCCTCCTCCTGCGCATCACGGCCGTCGCCTTTCACCGGATTGTCCGGCATCGTGCACCTCGCTTATACGCTGCAAAACCTTGCTCGGCGCATTCTACTGCCTTCGGCATGATTGCGGCCGGAGTACGGACTGAATTTGGCGCGAATGCCCGATCATGGTACAATACAAACCTCACTCAATCATCGCGACGCCGCGACGTTCAGGGCCAGATGCCGAACGCGGCGAAGCGCAAGCTTCACCGGCCCTACGCCCACTTTGCTGGGTAGGTAATACGGGCGACAGATTCTCGCAACGCCATTCTCCGAAGTGCCCGCCGCAGGCGGCATGAAAGGTAATCCTATTGTGAAAAATCAAATGTTGACCGACCACGATATCTATTTATTCAAGGAAGGCACGCACGGCCAGCTCTACGGCAAGCTCGGCTGCCAGCTCGGTGCGCGCGACGGCAAGGACGGCGCGCACTTCGCCCTGTGGGCGCCCAACGCGCAGCGCGTTGCCGCGATCGGCGACTGGAACGGCTGGAATGCCAACGCGCACCCGCTCAAGGCGCGGGAGGACGGCTCCGGCGTGTGGGAAGGGTTCGTGCCCGGCGTAATGCATGGGCAGGCATACAAATATCGCATCGATTCCAGCGTCGGCGGCTACCAGGTAGACAAGGCCGACCCGTATGGCTATTGCAGCGAAGCGCCGCCGCGCACCGGATCGCGCGCATGGAAATTCGACTACGGCTGGGGCGACGCGGCATGGATGGCGGAGCGGCGCGCCGTCAACGCGCTGGATGCGCCGATGTCGATCTACGAAATGCATCTGGGTTCGTGGCGGCGCGTGCCCGAGGACGCGAACCGGTTCCTCACCTATCGCGAGATTGCGCAGCCTCTGGCCGAGTATGTGCGCGATCTGGGCTTCACCCATGTCGAGCTGATGCCGGTGACCGAGCATCCGTTCTACGGCTCCTGGGGCTACCAGACCACGGGCTATTTCGCGCCGACCGCGCGCTACGGCAGCCCGGAAGACTTCATGTTTCTGGTCGATACGCTGCACCAATACGGCATCGGCGTCATCCTCGACTGGGTGCCGTCGCATTTTCCCAGCGACGAACACGGTCTGGTGTATTTCGACGGCACCGCGTTGTACGAACATGCCGATCCGCGGCAGGGGTTTCACCCGGAATGGACCAGCCAGATATTCAATTACGGCCGCAACGAAGTGCGAGGCTTCCTGGTTTCGAGCGCGCTGTTCTGGCTCGAACGCTATCACGTGGACGGTCTGCGCGTGGACGGCGTCGCCTCCATGCTCTATCTGGATTACGCGCGCAAGCCGGGCGAGTGGGTGCCCAACCGCTTTGGCGGCAGGGAGAACATCGAGGCGGTGGAGTTCCTGCGTTCGCTGAACCAGGCGGTGTATCGCGATCACCCCGACGTGCAGACCATGGCCGAGGAATCGACCTCCTGGCCGATGGTGTCGCGGCCGCTGTACCTGGGCGGACTCGGATTCGGGCTGAAATGGAACATGGGGTGGATGCACGACACGCTGAAATACATGAACCAGGATCCGATCCACCGCAAGTTTCATCATGACAAGCTCACGTTCTCGATCATGTATGCGTTCTTCGAGAATTTCGTGCTGCCGCTGTCGCACGACGAGGTGGTCTACGGCAAGGGCTCTTTGATCAACAAAATGCCCGGTGACCCTTGGCGCCAGTTCGCCAACCTGCGCCTGCTCTACGGCTATCTTTGGGGGCATCCAGGCAAGAAGCTACTGTTCATGGGCGGCGAATTCGGCCAGCGGCGCGAATGGGCGCACGAGGGCAGCCTGGAATGGCATGTGGTGCAAGACCCTCAGCACGCCGGATTGCAGCGCTGGGTCGCGGACCTCAACCGGCTTTACCGTGCCGAACCTGCGCTGTACCAGGTCGACTTCGATCAAGCCGGCTTCGACTGGGTCGACTGCAATGACAGCGAACAAAGCGTGCTCACCTTTCTGCGCTGGCCGCGCGACGGCGGCGCACCGGTGCTGGTGGTGTGCAACTTCACGCCGGTGCCGCGCACCAACTATATCGTCGGCGTGCCTTCGGGCGGCTACTGGCGCGAAATCGCCAACAGCGACGCGACCCTGTACGGCGGCAGCGGCATGGGCAATTTCGGCGGCATGGAGGCGGCGCCGGTTTCTGTGCACGGCCGCTTTCATTCGCTCGCCCTGACGCTGCCGCCGCTCGCCATACTCATGTTTAAGCCTGAGGTGGCCTATGGTTAAGGCACGATCGAACATGGGCGAAGGGCGCGTGCGCGCCGTGATCGAGCGCATCACGCCTTCGGTGGATAACGGGCGCTTTGCCGCCAAGCGCATCGTCGGCGATGCGGTCGTGGTCGAAGCCGACTGCTTTACCGACGGTCACGACGTCATCGTCTGCCTGCTGCTGTGGCGGCGCGAGGGCGCATCGGCGTGGCAGGAAACGGCGATGGTGCCGCTGGGCAATGATCGCTGGCGTGCCAGCTTCGTCGCGGCGGAAATCGGCCGCTATCAGTACACGGTGAGCGCATGGGTGGACCATTTCCTGTCCTGGCGCCACGATTTTGCGCGGCGCGTCGAGGCCGAAGACCTGCGCAGTGCGGCGCAGGTCGGCGCCGGCATTATCGAGGATGCGGCGCAGCGCGCGAAGGGCGCGGAACGCACGCGACTGAAGGGCTGGGCCGCGGACCTGCGCGCCGTCACCGAGGTGCCGGCACTGAAGGTGCTCGGGCTGGACGAGGCGCTTGCCATCATCGCCCGGCGTTACCCGGACCGGCGCCTCGCCACCACCTACCCGGTCGAACATCCCCTGGTCGTGGACCGCGAGCGCGCGCGTTTTTCGAGCTGGTATGAATTGTTCCCGCGCTCGGCGTCACCCGAACCCGGCCGGCACGGCAGCTTTCGCGATTGCGCGGCGCGCCTGCCTTACATCGCGAAAATGGGGTTCGACGTGCTCTATTTCCCGCCTATTCATCCGATCGGCAGCATCAGACGCAAGGGCGTGAACAACGCGGTCGCCGCCGCGCCCGGCGACGCCGGCAGCCCGTGGGCCATAGGCTCGGCCGAGGGCGGACATACGGCGTTGCATGCCGAGCTCGGCACCATCGGGGATTTCCGCAGCCTGGTTGCGAGCGCGCACACCCACGGCATGGAGCTTGCGCTCGACATTGCGTTTCAGTGCGCGCCCGATCACCCCTACGTCGCGGCGCATCCGAAATGGTTCAAATGGCGGCCCGACGGGACGGTGCAGTACGCCGAGAATCCGCCGAAAAAATACCAGGACATTTTTCCGTTCGAGTTCGAATCGGAGGAGTGGAGCGCGCTGTGGCAGGAACTCGCCGGCGTGATCCGCTTCTGGGCCGCGGAAGGCATCCGGATTTTCCGTATTGACAATCCACACACCAAGCCCTTCCCCTTCTGGGAATGGGCGATCACCGAAGTAAAGCGCGAATATCCGGACGCGATTTTTCTGGCCGAAGCGTTCACCCGGCCGAAGGTGATGCACCGGCTGGCCAAACTGGGCTTCAGCCAGTCCTATACTTACTTCGCCTGGCGCAACACCAAGCACGAGCTGGTGGAATACTTCACCGAACTTACGCAGGGGCCCGGACGCGATTATTTCCGTCCCAACCTGTGGCCGAACACGCCGGATATACTCACCGAGTACCTGCAGTTCGGCGGACGACCCGCCTTCATCGTGCGCCTGGTGCTGGCGGCGACGCTGGGGGCGAGCTACGGCATCTACGGACCGGCGTTCGAGCTGCTCGAGGCGGATCCGCGCGATCCGGGCGGCGAGGAATACCTGAACAGCGAAAAGTATGAAATCCGCGACTGGGATCTGCAGGCGGCGCACAGCCTCGCCGACCTGATCGGGCGCCTGAACCGCGCCCGCCGCGAAAATCCGGCGCTGCAGTCCGATGCGTCGCTGCGCTTTTTCGAAGTCGATAACGACAGCCTGATTTGCTACGCGAAATCGGACGCAGAGCAGGAAAACCTGGTGGTGACGGTGGTCAATCTTGACCCGCATCATGTCCAGTCCGGCTGGGTCGTGCTCGATCTTGCCGCACTCGGCATCGATGCGACCACGCCCTATCAGATGCACGACCTGCTCTCCGGTGCGCGCTTTCTCTGGAGCGGTCCGCGCAATTTCGTCCAGATCGATCCGCAGCGCGCGCCTGCGCACGTGTTTGCGTTGCGGCGCAAGGTGCGCACCGAGCGCAATTTCGACTACTTTCTATAAGAACACCGGAACGCCCCATGAGTAAACCCGAAACATCCGTTATCGAGACCACGCTGCCGCAGCGCGCAGCGGACGTAGAGGACGAGGCGCTGTGGTACAAGGACGCGGTCGTTTATCAGCTGCACATCAAGGCGTTCTTCGATTCCAACGGCGACGGCATGGGCGATTTCCCCGGCCTGATCGAAAAGCTCGATTACGTGCGCGATCTGGGCGTGAATACCATCTGGCTGCTGCCCTTCTATCCCTCGCCGATGAAGGACGATGGCTACGACGTAGCGGATTATCATAACGTGCACCCGCAATACGGCACGCGCAACGACGTGCGCACGCTGGTGCGCGAGGCGCACCGGCGCGGGCTGCGCGTGATCACCGAACTGGTGGTGAACCACACCTCGGACCAGCACCCCTGGTTTCAGGCCGCGCGCCGCGCGCCGGCGGGTTCGTCCAAGCGCGATTTCTACGTCTGGAGCGACACTGACAAGAAATACGACCAGACGCGCATCATTTTTACCGACACCGAAACATCCAACTGGACCTGGGACCCGGTGGCGAAGGCGTTCTACTGGCACCGCTTCTTCAGCCACCAGCCGGATCTGAACTTCGACAACCCGAAGGTGCTGAAAGCGGTGATCCGCGTCATGCGCTTCTGGTTCGACATGGGCGTGGACGGATTCCGGCTGGATGCGATTCCCTATCTGATCGAGCGCGACGGCACCAGCAACGAAAACCTGCCCGAGACCCACGCCGTCATCCGCCAGATACGTGCGCAAGTCGACGCGCATTACAAGAACCGGCTGCTGCTAGCGGAAGCCAACCAGTGGCCCGAGGACGTGCGCGAATATTTCGGCGACGGCGACGAATGCCACATGGCCTACCACTTCCCGCTGATGCCGCGCATTTACATGGCGATTGCGCAGGAGGACCGCCACCCGGTGGTGGAAATCATGCAGCAGACGCCGGAGATACCCGACAACGCCCAGTGGGCGATTTTCCTGCGCAACCACGACGAGCTCACGCTGGAAATGGTGACGAGCAAGGAGCGCGACTACATGTACCGCATGTACGCGGCCGACCCGCGCGCGCGCATCAACCTCGGCATCCGCCGCCGGCTCGCACCGCTGATGGAAAACGACCGCGAGCGCATCAAACTGATGAACAGCCTGTTGCTGTCGATGCCGGGCTCGCCCATCATCTATTACGGCGACGAAATCGGCATGGGCGACAACATATTCCTCGGCGACAGGAACGGCGTGCGCACGCCGATGCAGTGGAGCCCGGACCGCAACGCGGGCTTTTCGCGCGCCGACCCGCAGCGCCTGTTCCTGCCGCCGATCATGGACCCGATCTACGGTTACGAAGCGGTCAACGTGGAGGCGCAGACGCGCGATCCGTCGTCGCTGCTCAACTGGATGCGGCGCATGCTGGCAGTCAGAAAGGGCAGCAAGGCGTTCGGGCGCGGGCGGCTGTCCTTCCTCAGTCCCGGCAATCGCAAAATCCTGGCCTACCTGCGCGAATTCGGCGACGAGACGATTCTGTGCGTCGCCAATCTCGGCCGCTCGGCGCAGCCGGTTGAATTGGATCTTTCGCGTTTTCGCGGCCGCGTGCCGGTGGAAATGATGGGTCGCACCGCCTTCCCGCCGATCGGCGAGCTGCCTTATCTGCTGACCCTTCCCGCCTGCGGCTTCTACTGGTTCCGCCTCGCCGCCGACGTCGACGTGCCGAGCTGGCACGATGAGCGCCTGGCGACCGAGGAACGGCCGGTGCTGGTGCTGTTCGACGGCTGGACCAGTTTTTTCCGCGACCGCGTCGTGCCCTGGCGCATCCGCATGGCGGAGAAGCTGCGCGCGCAGTTCGAGACCGATGTACTGCCGCGCTTTATCGCTACGCAGCGCTGGTACGCGGCCAAGGGCGAGACGATCACGCGTGCGGCCCTCGCCGACTGTGTGCTGTGGGGCGCCCAACCGCGATCGTGGCTGATCACGCTGTTGCGGGTCGAGACTGCCGCCGGCCAGAGCAGTTATTTCCTGCCGATGGCGCTTGCCTACGGAGACGGAGACGACGAGAGTCTGCGCGCTTTTACCACGGCGACCCTGGCACGGGTACGCCAGCAGTCGCAGGTCGGCGTGCTCGCCGACGCGTTCGCCGACGAGGCGTTCTGCCGCGCGCTGATTGCGGCGATCGGTGCCGGCAGCGAGGTGGCCTGCTCGCTCGGCAAACTGCGCTTCACGCCGACCAACGCCTATGCCCGGCTTGCCGGTGATGACATCGGCAAGCTGCCGATGACGCGGCCGAAGTTTCAGAGCAGCAATACGGTGGTGATGCTCGGAGGGCGCCTGTTCCTCAAAGGCTATCGCCACGTGCGCGCTGGCGTGAATCCCGAGTTCGAGATGGGGCGTTTCCTCACCGAGGTCGCGCGTTTCGCCAACTGCGTGCCGCTGGCGGGCGCGATCGAATACATCGCCGCCGACGGAACGCCGACCAGCCTGGCGCTGCTGCAGGGCCACGTCGCCAACCAGGGCGACGGCTGGACGTACACGGCAGGCTACCTCGAGCGCACCTTCGAAGCACAGCTGGCCGCCGCGGCAGCGCCGCCGGCCGATATCCACGGCGCCTACATGTCGCTGGTGCACACCCTGGGTACACGCACCGCGGAGCTGCACCGGGCACTGGCATCGAGCGCGGGCGACCCGGCGTTCGATCCGGAGCCGCTGCAACCGGGCGATCTCGCCGCGTGGAAACGGCGCGTGCACGACGACGCCGTCGCCACGTTCGCGCTGCTGGAGCAGCGCCTGACTCAGTTTCCTGCGCCGGCGCTGGCGAACGCGCGCGCCCTGCTCGAACAGCGCCAGCGGCTGCTTGCACGCATCGACGCCTGCGCCATGCCGGCGGGCGGAACGCTGAAGACGCGCTATCACGGCGATTACCACCTGGGCCAGGTGCTGGTAAACAACAACGACTTCATCATTATCGACTTCGAGGGCGAGCCGGCACGGCCGCTTGCCGAGCGCCGTGCCAAGCATTCATCGCTGCGCGACGTTGCGGGGATGCTGCGCTCGTTCGACTACGCGCGCTGGAGCGCCGTGCTGCGCGACGTCTACACCGAGGCCGACCGGGACAGACTCGCGCCGCTCGCCGCGCAATGGGCGCGCGAAGCGCGCGACACCTTCCTGCGCGCCTACGAAGAGCACGCGCGCGGCGGCAGCCTGTACGCATCCTTTGCCGAAGTGCAGGGGCTGATCGAACTGTTCGAACTGGAGAAAGCGCTGTACGAGTTGCGCTATGAAGTCGGCAACCGGCCGGCATGGATCAACGTGCCGCTGCAGGGCGTGCTTGCGTTGTGCGGGATCGCACCTGACGCTGGAACAAAAGGAGGCTGATATGGAAAAAGTCGACATCATGCTCGAACCGGTGCGGGCGTTCCTGCTGCAGATCGCCGGATTCCTGCCCAAGCTCGCGCTCGCACTCGGCGTGCTCATCGCGGGCTGGCTATTGGCCAAGTTCGCACGCTTCGCGATCACCAAAGCCCTGCGCGCGATCAATTTCAACGTGCTCACCGAGCGCGCCGGACTGGACGGATTCCTGCAACAGGGCGGCATCGAGACCGATACCACCGGCATCCTGGGACTGCTCGTTTACTGGCTGGTGATCCTGGCCGCCCTGATCATCGGCTTCAACAGCATGGGGCTCACCTATATCACCGGGCTGCTGGGCCAGGTGGTGCTGTTCGTGCCCAAGGTGATCGTCGCCCTGCTGATACTCGCCTTCGGCGCCTACTTCGCGCGTTTCGTCGGCAATGCGGTCATCACCTATTGCAAGAACATCAACATGCAGGATTCAGACGTGCTGGGCAAGCTGGCCCAGTACGCCATCATGACGTTCGTCGTGCTGATCGCGCTCGACCAGGTCAATGTCGGTGGCGACATCGTGCGCCAGAGCTTCCTCATCATTCTGGCCGGCGTGGTGTTCGCGCTGGCGCTCGCATTCGGCCTCGGCGGCAAGGCGGCTGCGGCAGATCTTATCGACCGCTGGTGGCCGAGAGAGAAGAAGAACGAACGCGAATAGCAGGTAGAACGCGCATACGCGCGCGGCAGCGGCGCGCCCGCCGCAATTGAACGCATTTCTGAAGGCACCGAACATGAATCAAATAACCGCTGTCTGGCCCGGCCGTTCCTATCCCCGCGGTGCGATCTGGGACGGCGAAGGCGTCAATTTCGCGCTGTTCTCCGAGCACGCAACCAAGGTTGAGCTGTGCATATTCGACGACCAGGGCCGGCGCGAGCTGCAGCGCATCGAGCTGCGCGAACAGACCGATCTGGTGTGGCACTGCTATCTGCCCGAGGCGCGCCCGGGCATGCTCTACGGCTATCGCGTGCACGGGCCGTACAAGCCCGAGGAAGGGCATCGCTTCAATCCGAACAAGCTGCTGCTCGATCCGTATGCGCGCAATATCGACGGCCAGGTGCAATGGAGCGACGCCTTGTTCGGCTACACCATAGGTGCGAAGCGCGAAGACCTGTCGTTCGACCGGCGCGACAGCGCGCGCGGCATGCCCAAGTGCAAGGTGACCGACCCGGCGTTCACCTGGGGCGAGGACCGGCGCCCGGAGGTGCCCTGGAACGACATGATCATCTACGAGACGCATGTGCGCGGCTTCACCATGCGCAACGCGGACGTTCCGCCCGCGCTGCGCGGCACCTACGCCGGTCTGTCCAGCGCGCCCTCCATCGAGTACCTCAAGCGGCTCGGCGTCACCACGGTTGAGTTGATGCCGGTGCACGCCTACGTCGACGACCGCTATCTGATCGAGCGCGGCCTGACCAACTACTGGGGCTACAACACCCTCGGCTATTTCGCGCCGGAGCGGCACTATTCGGCCTCGGGCAAGGTTGCCGAATTCAAGACCATGGTAAAGACGCTGCATTCGGCCGGCCTGGAAGTCATACTCGATGTGGTCTACAACCATACCGCCGAAGGCAGCCACCTGGGCCCGACGCTGTCGTTTCGCGGCATCGACAACGCTTCGTACTATCGCCTGACGCCGGAGAGCGGGCGCTACTATTCCGATTTCACCGGCTGCGGCAACACGCTCAATATGGTACATCCGCGCGTGCTGCAGATGATCATGGATTCCCTGCGCTACTGGGTCACCGAGATGCATGTGGACGGTTTCCGCTTCGACCTTGCGTCGGCGCTGGCGCGCGAGCTGCACGCAGTGGACCGGCTGGGCGCATTTTTCGACATCCTGCGTCAGGATCCGGTGCTGAGCACGGTGAAGCTCATTGCCGAGCCCTGGGATCTGGGCGAGGGCGGCTACCAGGTGGGCAACTTCCCGGTCGGCTGGTCCGAGTGGAACGACAAGTACCGCGACACCATGCGCGCCTACTGGAAAGGGGGCGGCGGCCTGATCGGCGAATTCGCCCAGCGCATCACCGGCTCGAGCGATCTGTACGGGCACGGCGGCCGGCGCCCGCACGCGAGCATCAACTTCGTCAGCGCCCACGACGGATTCACGCTCAAGGACGTCGTGTCCTACAACGACAAGCACAATGAGGCGAACCAGGAGGACAGCCGCGACGGCCACGACAACAACCTGTCGTGGAACTGCGGCGTGGAAGGGCCCACCGATGACCCCGCGGTGCGCGCGCTGCGCGCTCGCCAGCAGCGCAACATGATTGCAACGCTGCTGTTGTCGCAGGGCGTGCCGATGCTGCTCGCAGGAGACGAAATCGACCGCAGCCAGAACGGCAACAACAATGCCTACTGCCAGGACAACGAGATCTCCTGGATCGACTGGGAGCTCGACGACGAAAAACGCAAACTGCTTGCGTTCACGCAGCAGGTGATCGCGCTGCGTCGCGCGCACCCGGTGTTCCGGCGGCGCGACTTCTACAAGGGACGCGCGCTGCGTGGTCCGGGGGTAAAGGACATCGCCTGGCTGCGGCCCGAGGGTGGTGAAATGACCGACGACGAGTGGAACCAGCAGCACGCCCGTTGTCTCGGCGTATACCTGGCGGGCGAGGGGCTGACCGAAACCGACGCGCGCGGCCGGCCGGTGCGTGACCTGAGCTTCCTGCTGCTGTTCAACGCGCACCACGAAGCGATCGCATTCAAGCTGCCGGATTACGCGGGCGGCCGCTGGTGCGCGCTGCTCGACACGGCGGTCGCGGACGGACTGGAGATCGACGGGACCTTGGACGCCGGCGCCGCGTACGAGCTTAAGGGCCGCTCACTCGTATTGCTGCGGCAGGTGAACGCATGACGCGCGCCCCGGCGCTCGCAGTGTTCGAGCAGTGTTTCAGGCAAATAACGAGGGACATCCCGCTGAAAGCAGGGCAATCGAAATGAAACATCGCCACGCAATGCCGTTCGGCGCGGAAGTACTGGGCGAGGGCAGCACGCGCTTCAGGCTCTGGGCGCCCGGCGCGAAGCAGCTCATGCTCGAAACTTCCATCGGTGCAACGCAATCCAATAGACCCATGACGGCTCTGGCGCAGGGTTGGTTCGAGGCGGTCGTGCCCAGCGCGACCGCGGGCACGCGCTATGCGTATCGCGTTGGCGACACCCGGTTTCCCGACCCGGCGTCGCGCTTCAATCCGGAGGACGTGCACGCAGCGAGCACGGTGGTCGATCCGCTTGCGTTCGACTGGCAGGACGGCGGCTGGCGCGGCCGCCCGTGGGAAGAAGCGGTGATCTACGAACTGCACATCGGCACGTTTACGCCGGAAGGAACGTTCGCGGCGGCAATCGGGAAGCTGGACTATCTCGCCGACCTGGGTGTTACCGCGCTGGAGATCATGCCGGTGGCCGATTTTCCCGGCAAGCGCAACTGGGGCTACGACGGCGTGCTGCCGTTCGCGCCGGATGCATCCTACGGCAGGCCCGAGGATCTGAAGCGGCTGATCGAGCAGGCGCATCGGCGCGGACTGATGGTGCTCCTCGACGTGGTGTACAACCATTTCGGGCCGGAGGGCAACTACCTCAACGCCTATGCGCCGCAGTTTTTCAATTCCAAGCACCACACGCCGTGGGGTGCCGCGATCAATTTCGATGCCGAAGGCGCGCGCGCGGTGCGTGACTTCTTCGTCCACAACGCGCTGTACTGGGTCGAAGAGTACCGCTGCGACGGGCTGCGCCTGGACGCGATCCACGCAATCGCCGATGATTCCGATCCGGACATCGTGACCGAGATCGCGCGCGCGCTGCGCGCCGGACCGGGCCGCGAGCGGGAAATCCATATCGTGCTCGAGAACGACCGCAACCAGGCGCGCTATCTGCCGCGCGACGGCGCCGGCCGGCCGCTTGCGGCGAGTGCGCAATGGAATGACGACATACACCACGCCATTCACATCCTGACCACCGGGGAGCAGGACGGCTACTACGAGGACTACGCAGCGAAGCCGCTGTGGTATCTGGGGCGTTCGCTCGCGCAGGGATTCGGTTATCAAGGCGAGCCCTCGCCTCACCGTGACGGCGATCCGCGCGGCGATCCGAGCGCGCACCTGCCGCCGGCGGCCTTCGTCTCGTTCCTGCAGACCCACGATCAGGTCGGCAACCGCGCGCTGGGCGAGCGCCTGTGCGCAATCGCTGACCCGCAGGCGCTGCGCGCCGCGGTGGCCTGCGTCCTGCTCGCGCCGTCGGTGCCGCTCCTTTTCATGGGCGAAGAGTTCGCGGCGAGCACGCCGTTCCTGTTTTTCTGCGAGTTCGGGCCGGAACTTGCCGCCGCGGTCACGCGCGGACGGCGCCAGGAATTCGCGCGCTTCGCGCGTTTTTCCGATCCAGCGGCGCAGGCGTCCATTCCCGACCCGAATGATGCGCATACTTTTTCCGCGTCGAAGCTGTGCTGGGACGAGATCGGCCGCGCGCCGCACGCCGAATGGCTCGAACTGCATCGCGAGTTGCTCGCGCTGCGCCACCGGCTGGTCGTGCCGCGCCTCGCAGGAATGAAAGCCGGCGGAAATTTCCGCGTAGAAGAGTGCAGCGTGCTGCGCGTGCAGTGGACGCTGGGCGAGGGTTCGCGGCTGCATCTTATCGCGAATTTCGCCGCGGCCGCGAGCGCCCCGGTGGCGCTGCCGCCGGGCCGAATCGTGTACGCGTATCCGCTCCAGGCCGACGGTGCGACAGGACAGCGCAAACTTCCGCCGTGGTTCGTGGCGTATGCACTGGAGCATGCAGATGGCTGAGCGCGAAGCACTTGAACGCCTGGGCCGGATGTATGACATCGCCCCGGACTTTCACGATGTCTGGGGCAATCGGCACCTGGTTCCCGACGCGAGCCTCGCCGCGCTGCTTGCCGCGCTGGGCGTGCGCGCCGGCAGCGCGCAGGAAGTCGCCGATTCCACCCGTCTAGCGGAGCTCCAGCGCTGGCGCAGCGTGGTGCCGCAGGCGCTGGTGGTGCGCGCGGACGCCGCGCCGTGGACGATCCGACTCAGACTGCCGGAGGCGCAGGCGACGTCGCCGCTTGGCTGGCGCGTCACCGGAGAGGATAACAGGCGCGATGAAGGCCGGTTCGAACCCGCGGCGCTGAATATCCTCGAATCGGTTGAACTGGACGGCGAGCGCTTCGTCGCACGCGATTTCACGCTGCAGATCACGCTGCCTCAGGGTTATCACCGGCTGCAGATCCTGCGCGAGGGCGCCGTTCTCGGCGAAACGGCGTTCATGGTGGTTCCAGAGCGCTCGTTTCGCCCGCCTGCGGTCGAGAACAACGGCCGCATCTGGGGCGCAGCGGCACAGCTCTACGCGCTGCGCTCGGAACGCAACTGGGGTATCGGCGATTTCACCGATCTGGCGACGCTGCTGTCGCAGTGGGGTGCGCGCGGCGCCGGCGTGGTCGGCGTCAATCCGCTGCACGCCCTGTTTCCGCACAACCCGGCGCACACGAGTCCTTACAGCCCGTCTTCGCGCTGCTTCTATAACGTGCTTTACCTCGACGTCGAGGCGATGCGTGAATTCATCGAGTGCGACGAGGCGCGGGCGACAGTTCGCGCGCCCGAGTTCCAGGCGCGACTGAAAACGCTTCGCGACGCCGATCTGGTGGATTACGCCGGAGTGGCGCAGGTCAAGCTGCCGCTGATCCAGCGCTGCTACGCGCATTTTCGCAAGAACCATCTCGGTCCCGGCACCGCTCGTGCCGAGGCGTTCCGCGCCTACCAGGCCGCACACGCGCCTGCGCTCAGGCGTCATGCACTGTACGAAGCGCTGCAGGAACATTTTCACCGCGAAGATCCGCAGGCCTGGGGCTGGCCCGTCTGGCCTGAAGCCTACCGCAGTCCCGCCGCACCCGAGGTGGCGCGCTTTGCGCAAACCCACGCAGAGCGCGTCGAGTTCTACGAGTATCTGCAATGGCAGGCCGAGCTGCAACTCGAAGCCGTCGGCCGGCGCTCCATGGAGCTGGGGCTGGGCGTGGGTCTGTATCAGGACCTCGCAGTCTCCATCGACCGCGGCGGCGCGGAAGCCTGGGCAAACCAGGAACTGTACGCGCTGGGTGCCAGCGTCGGCGCGCCGCCGGACGAATTCAACCTCAGCGGCCAGGACTGGGGTCTGCCGCCGCTCGCGCCCGAGCGGCTGCGTGCCGCGGCCTATGCGCCGTTCATCGCAACGCTGCGCGCCAACATGCGCCATGCGGGTGCGCTGCGCATCGATCACGTGATGGCGCTGGCGCGGTTGTACTGGGTGCCGCAAGGCGCTTCGGCACGCGAGGGCGCCTATGTGCACTACCCGTTCGAAGACCTGGTCGGCATCGTCGCGCTGGAGAGCCATCGCAACAACTGCATGGTCATCGGCGAAGACCTGGGCACGGTGCCCGATGAAGTGCGTGCGACACTCGAGCGTGTCGGCATTCTTTCCTACCGCGTGCTTTTTTTCGAACGCACGCAAACGGGCGAATTCAAGCCCCCGGCCGACTACCCGGTCGACTCGCTGGTCACCGCCGCGACCCACGACCTGCCCACGCTTGCCGGCTACTGGGAAGGACGCGATCTCGCGCTGCGGCGCGAGCTCGGACTGTTCCCCAGGGAGGAAGCGCATCAGGCGCAGGTGCTGTCACGCGCGCAGGACCGTGCGCGACTGCTGCTCGCGCTCGAGCGTGAAGGCTTGCTGCCGCAGGGTGCCACGGTGGACCCGGTGTCCCTGCCGCAGATGACGAACGCGCTGCTTTTGCGGTTGCAGGAATATCTTGCGCGCAGCCCGGCACGCATGCTGGTAGTGCAGCTGGAGGACGTGCTCGGCGTGCGCGAGCAGGTAAACCTTCCCGCCACCACCAGCGAACACCCGAACTGGTGCCGCAAGCTGCCGCTCGCGCTCGAGCGCTGGCCCGTGGATGAGCGCTTCAGCGCACTGGTGCGCTCGCTTGCGGCGCTGCGGCCGCTGGCGCAGCCCAGGGCCGCGCGCCATGCAGCGGCCGGCGCGAAGATTCCGCGCGCGACCTACCGCCTGCAGCTCAACAAGGATTTCACCTTTGACGACGCAACCGCGCTGGTGCCCTACCTCGACGCGCTCGGCGTGAGTCACCTTTATTGCTCGCCTTACCTGCGCGCGCGGCCGAACAGCACGCACGGCTACGACATCATCGACCACAACGCGTTCAATCCGGACCTGGGCGGCGCCGAAGGCTTCGAGCGCCTGTGCGACGCGCTGCGAGCGCATGGCATGGGGCAGATCCTCGACATGGTGCCGAACCACATGGGCGTGATGGGTGCGGATAACGCCTGGTGGATGGATGTGCTCGAGAACGGTCCCGCCTCCATCTACGGAGATTTTTTCGACATCGACTGGCAGCCGGTCAACCCTGAACTCACGAACCGGGTGCTGGTCCCGGTACTCGGCGATCATTACGGTGTGGTGCTCGAGGCGGGTGAGCTGAAGCTCGTGTTCGAGGCCGAGCACGGATCGTTCAGCGTGTTCTATTTCAGCCACCGCTTTCCGCTTGATCCGCGCGACTATGCGAGCGTACTCGAGCGCGCGCTGAAGGCAATGGACGAGACGCGCGTGGCACAGCACGCAGCCGCAGAGGCCGGGAGTCTCGCCGCGGCGTTTGCGCACCTGCCCTCGCGCAATGAAACCGCCCCGCAGGAGAGCGCAGAGCGCAACCGCGACAAGGAACTGCACAAGCGGCGCCTGGCGCAGCTCGCGCGCGAGCAGCCCGCATTCGCCGAGGCGATAGCGCATGCGCTCGGCGCGCTGAACGGCACGCCGGGGCAGCGCTCGAGTTTCGATGGCCTGGACGCGCTGCTCGAAGCGCAAGCCTATCGTCTCGCGTTCTGGCGCGTGGCCTCGGACGAGATCAACTACCGGCGATTTTTCGATATCAATGATCTTGCCGCACTGCGCATGGAAAGCGAGGCGGTGTTCAAGGCCACGCACGGGTTCGTTCTCGGCCTCGCCGCCGAGGGCAAGGTCGACGGATTGCGCATCGATCACTCCGACGGATTGTATGATCCAGCGCAGTATTTCCGCAGGTTGCAGGAGCACTACGCGCGCTCAGCCGGCCTCGGGGCGCCGGCCGACGACGCCGACGGGCGGCCGGCACGGCCGCTCTATGTAGTGGTGGAAAAGATCGCCGCTGCGCACGAACACGTCCCCACCGGCTGGGCGGTGCACGGCACCACCGGCTACCGGTTTACGACGGTGGTCAATGCACTATTCGTGGCGCGGCAGGCGCGATCCAAGCTAGACCGTGTCTGGCGCGCATTCTCAGGAGAAGGCGCGGACTTCGAGGAGGCCGCCTACCGCGGCAGGCGCGATATCACGCGCTCGGCGCTCGCCTCCGAGCTGACCGTGCTCGCGACCGAGCTGCTGCGCATCGCGCGCGCCGACCGGCGCACGCGCGATTTCACCTTCAACACGCTGCGCCACGCCATTGCCGAAGTCGCGGCCTGCTCGCCGGTCTATCGCACCTATGTGGCCGAGGGGCTCACGCCACAGGATCGGCGCTATGTCGACTGGGCCGTCGCCCATGCGCGGAAGAAAGTGCGGGCGGCGGACGCGAGCGCTTTCGATTTTCTGCGTCTGGTGCTGCTAGCCACTGCGCCCGAAGACGCGGATCCGGCGCTGCAGCAGCGCTATCGCGCGTTCGCGATGAAATTTCAGCAGTTCACCTCTCCGGTCACGGCCAAAGGCGTCGAGGACACCGCGTCCTACAACTACAACCGGCTGGTATCGCTGAACGAAGTCGGCGGCGATCCGGATATGTTCGGCATGGCCGTTTCGGCCTTTCACGGCGCCAGCGCCGACCGTGCCGCGCGCTGGCCGCATACCATGCTCGCCACCTCGACCCACGACAACAAGCGTTCCGAGGATGTGCGCTGCCGCATCGACGTGATCTCGGAAATGCCCGCCGCATGGCGCCTGGCGCTACGGCGCTGGAGCCGCATGAACGCGAGCCACCGGCGCACGGTCGACGGCGCCGATGCGCCGTCGCGCGTCGACGAGTACCTGCTGTATCAGACCCTGCTCGGCACGCTTCCGAGCGGTCCGGTCGATGCAGCGGCGTTAGAAGCCTACCGGATGCGCATCGAGGCCTATATGCAAAAGGCCGTGCGCGAGGCGAAGGCGCACACCAGCTGGGTCAACGTCAACGCGGAGTACGAGGCGGCGGTTTGCGCGTTCGTGCACGCGCTGCTGGGACGCCTGGAATCGAATCCGTTCCTCGACGACCTGCGCATTCAGACGCAGCCGATTGCGTGGTTCGGCATGCTGAACAGCCTGTCGATGACGCTGGTGAAACTTACTTCCCCCGGCGTGCCGGATTTCTACCAGGGAAACGAGCTGTTCGATCTGAGCCTGGTCGATCCGGACAATCGCCGGCCGGTGGATTACGGCCGGCGCCGTCTGCTGCTGGCGGAACTGCAACAAATCGCAGCCGCGCCCGGGAAGAGTCTGGCGGCCAGCGTGGTCCGTTTTTTCGACACCCCCTTCGATGGCCGCGCAAGGCTATGGCTGGCGTGGCGCGCACTGCAGCTGCGTCGCGGGCAGGAGCAGCTGTTTCGCATGGGCGACTACCATTCGCTCGCGACGCCGGGCGCGCGTTCGCGTCACCTGGTCGCTTACGCTCGCCGGCTGCAGGGGAGCGGTGTGGTGACCGTGGCGGGGAGGCTGTTCGCGTCCATCGGACTGGAGTCGGGCGTGCTGCCGACGGGTGAAGCCGCGTGGGGCGACACCGCGCTCGACCTGTCGTTTCTACCCGCAGGCACGCGACTGGTCGATGTGCTGACGGGCGAATCCCTGGTGACAGACGCGTCGCGACGCCTGCCGCTCGCTCGCGTCATGGCTTATTTTCCGGGCGCGATGCTCGCCTATGGCGCCGCGGCCGGCCAGACCTGATCCAATCGCAACGGAGCAATTCATGGAACAACTTCGCCGCAGCATCGATTTTCTGCACCTGGCCCAGCTCGACCCCTGGTTCATCACCGCGTTGCGTGTAGTGCTGATCGCGGTCGTCGCATGGATCACGATAGGCGTGGCGCAGCGCATGATACGGATCTTCCGCGAGCGCATCACCCTCAGGATGGAGGATCGCGAGCAGGTCAAGCGGGCGGAGACGCTGGGCCGCGTGTTTCGCTATATCGCCGCGGTGATCGTCATGGTGGTGGCTACCACGCTGATCCTGAGCGAGCTGGGCATTGCCGTGGCGCCGATACTCGGCGCTGCCGGCGTGATCGGCCTGGCCGTGGGTTTCGGCGCGCAAAGCCTGGTGAAGGATTACTTCGCCGGGTTTTTCATCCTGCTCGAAAACCAGATGCGCCAGGGCGATGTGGTCGATGTCGCGGGCAAGGCCGGGCTGGTGGAGGAGATCACACTGCGCTACGTGAGGCTGCGCGACTACGACGGCAACGTGCATTTCGTGTCGAACGGCCTGATCACCACCGTGACCAACATGAGCCGCGGCTATGCGCAGTCGGTGGTCGATGTCGGCGTCGCCTACCGCGAGGACACGGATGTGGCGGTCGGCGTCATGCGCGAGACCGGTGCGGCAATGCGCTCCGACCCGGTGTTCGGTCCGAAGATCCTCGACGATCTCGAAGTCGCCGGCGTGGACAAATGGGACGATTCGGCGGTCATCCTGCGCTGCCGCTTCAAGGTGCAGCCGCTGGAGCAGTGGAACGTGCGGCGCGAGTTCCTGCGCCGTCTGAAAAAAGCGTTCGATGCACGCGGCATCGAAATCCCGTTCCCGCACGTCACGGTCTACGCGGGCGTGGCGAGGGACGGTAGCGCCCCGCCGTTCAGGGTGCACGGACCGGACCGGACCGCGGCGCAGAACTGATCGCTCCTGGCAGTTTGTTGAATTTCCCTATGACGCGCTCAATTCTTGTCATCCTGAGCGCAGCGAAGGATCTGCTTTTGGTATTGAATCAACAATTTGAAAAAGCAGATTCTTCGTCGCTACGCTCCTCAGAATGACATTGCCGCGAATTTCGACCAACTGCTAGGTGGAAATCGGCACGATACCTGATACCCTCGAGAGCATTATGCAGACTGTATCCCCGCCGGTGGACAACGACGATGCGCTGATCGAAACCTGCCGGCTGAAATCAGTGGAGTTGCTGCGCACCAATCTGTCGCCGCAGGGGATTCTGGCCGCAACGCCCGGCGCGCGCGCCGAATCGCGCGGCTATGCGGCGATATTCGGACGCGACGCCGCGGTGTGCGCAATCGGCATGGCACTGTCGGGGGACGCGGTCCTCGAGCGTGAGGCCGCGACCGGACTGATCACGCTTGGCCGCTACCAGGCGGGCAACGGGCAGATTCCGAAATTCGTCGACCTGCGCGCCAAGGAGGCGGATTTCTGGTACCTCGGCTGCATCGACGCCACCGCGTGGTGGCTAATCGCGCTCGATTTTCTCGATCGCCGCGATCCGGCCGCCGGGCTGAGGCAGCGCTTTGCACCCGGAATCAGCAAGGCAATTCAGTGGCTGGAGGCGCAGGAGCACCAGCGATTTTTCCTGCTGCAGCAAAACGAGGCGAGCGACTGGGCCGACATCATGCCGCGCTCGGGCTTCGTGCTCTACACCAACGCGCTCTGGTATCGCGTGAAGCAGCTCTACGGCCTGGCGCGCATAGAGGAAACGCGATCGAATTTCAACCAGATGTTTCATCCGTTCAGCGCCGTGCTGGCCGAATACCGCCGCGCCCGGCTGCTGACGCATTACGTGAAACGCGGCGCGAAGAACCGTGACCTGTACCTTTCGTTCGTCAATTTCTCCTTCTTCGGCGAAGAAGGCGACGTGTTCGGCAATCTGCTGGCGCTGCTGTGCGGCCTCGCCGACGGCGAGGCGACGCGGCGCACGCTGCGCGCGCTGGATCGTGCCGGTGTAACCGCGCCCTGGCCGGTGCGCGTCACTTGTGAACCGATTCCGGCCGGCAGCGCCCTGTGGCGGGCGTACATGTCGCGCCACCTGCAGAACCTGGAATGGCAGTACCACAACGGCGGCATCTGGCCCATGGTCGGAGGCTTCTGGGTCACCACGCTCGCGCTCGCAGGCGAACGCGAGCGGGCGGGGGCCGAACTGTTGAAGCTGGCGCGGGTAAACGCGCTTGGCGGCTGGGCATTCAACGAGTGGCTGCATGGGCGCACGCTGGCGCTGGGCGGCATGCGCGGGCAGTCGTGGAACGCCGCCGCCTTCCTCATGGCCCTGGCCGCTGTGCGCGACGGCAGCGCCGCGTTCGCGCTGCAGCCGCGTTAAGGTATAGAAAAATCCATTTCAGTATGAGCAGTCATTCCGAGGCCATAGGCCGAGGAATCTGCTTCTTTCGTGATTTGACAGCAGATTCCTCGCTTCGCTCGGAATGAC